>ERZ780083.534-NODE-534-length-15004-cov-3.601177_pt1 | contig 15004 bp, 9 predicted proteins | sample MGYA00511838_ERZ780083 | MGnify/ENA primary metagenome ERZ780083 (study PRJEB29588, sample SAMEA2152602) | human gut metagenome | biome: human gut; feature: human-associated habitat; material: faeces | place: Denmark | collected 2008/2010 ...
CTGCGAACGCCGCTACGTGCGTCCGGTGCTGGACGACGGCAAGCTCATCGACATCCGTCAGGGACGCCATCCGGTGATCGAGACCCTGCTGCCCGTGGGCGAGGAGTATGTTCCCAACGACGTGATGCTCGACGACAAGGAGCAGCAGATCATGATGATCACGGGTCCCAACATGTCGGGTAAGTCGGCCCTGCTGCGGCAGACGGCGCTGATTATCCTCATGGCGCAAATGGGGTCGTTCGTACCCGCCAAGTCGGCCCATATCGGCGTCGTGGACAAGATCTTCACCCGCGTCGGAGCCTCGGACAACATTTCGCAGGGCGAATCGACCTTCATGGTCGAGATGCTCGAATCGGCCAGCATCCTCAATAACATATCGGACCGCAGCATCGTCCTGCTGGACGAGATCGGCCGCGGCACGAGCACCTACGACGGCATTTCGATCGCATGGGCCATGGTCGAGTACCTGCACAACCATCCGTCGGCGCATGCCAAGACGCTTTTCGCCACGCACTACCACGAACTGAACGAGATGGAGCAGATGTGTCCGCGCGTAAAGAACTACCATGTGAGCGTCAAGGAGATGGGCAACCAGATCGTCTTTCTGCGCAAGCTCGAAAGGGGCGGCACGGAACATTCGTTCGGTATCCACGTCGCCCGCATGGCCGGCATGCCGGTGTCGGTGGTGTCGCGCGCCGACGAAATCCTGCGCAACCTCGAACTGGTCTACGGCAACAACGAAATCGTGCCCAGCCGGAGCATCAAGAACCGCGGGAAGAAACCTTCGCCTTCGGTCAAGGAAGCCGCCGAAAACGGAGCGCCGCAGAACATGCAGCTGTCGATGTTCCAGCTCGACGACCCTGTGCTGGTGCAGATCCGCGACCAGATCAAGGGACTCGACATCAACGCCCTGACTCCGATCGAAGCGCTCAACAAACTCAACGAAATCAAGAAGATAACCGGGATATAGGCTGGCGTCTTTTATTCCGGTTCGACCTGTTTCGCGACCTATGGGCCGCACGCTCCCTGAAATCGTGCTGCGCCGCTCCGTGTGAGATTTTCCCTTCCGTGCGAAATGTCTCTTTTTGCGGCTGCGCCGGCGCAGCGTCAAAATACAAATCCCGAATCTCGCCGGAGATTCGGGATTTGTAATGAAACGGGGGCGTACTATTCGTTGCGTGCGATCAGCGAGCTGATGTTCTGAATCAGCATCGCCACGGCCACCGAGTTGAAGCCGCCTTCGGGAATGATGACGTCGGCGTATTTCTTCGAAGGTTCGACGAACTCCTCGTGCATCGGCTTCACGGTCGAGGTGTACTGCGTGATGACCGACTGCATCGTACGTCCGCGCTCGCAGACGTCGCGCAGGATGCGCCGCGCAAGGCGGATATCGGCATCCGTATCGACGTATACCTTGATGTCCATCAGATCGCGCAGCTCCTTGTTCTCGAAGATCAGGATGCCGTCGACGATGATTACCTTCGAAGGCTTTACGCTCACGGTCTCCGTCATGCGGTTGTGCTCGACGAACGAATAGACCGGATGTTCGATCGGAACGTTCTCCTTGAGCGCCTTGATGTGGTCCACCAGCATCTGGGTGTCGAATGCCTGCGGGTGGTCGTAGTTGAGCTTCGTGCGCTCCTCGTAAGTCAGCTCCGGATGCGCCTTGTAGTAGTAATCGTGGCAGAGCGTTACGACGTCGTCGCCCTCGAAAGCCTCCTGCAGACGCTTGACGAGGGTCGATTTTCCTGAGCCGGTTCCTCCGGCGACTCCGATAACGGTAACTTTCATAGTGTCGGCCAATTAGTGCGGTTATATAAAGAAAAGGATCGCACCTTTCGCAAGGGCAATCCTCTTCCTGATTTCGATTATGCGTCAATGTTCGCGTAATGTGCGTTCTTCTCGATGAATTCGCGGCGGGGCGGCACTTCGTCGCCCATCAGCATCGAGAAGATACGGTCCGCTTCGGCGGCGTTCTCGATATTGACCTGACGCAGAATGCGCGTGTCGGGGTTCATCGTCGTGTCCCACAGCTGATGGGCGTTCATCTCGCCGAGACCTTTGTAACGCTGGATGTGCACGCCCTTGCCGAATTCGGCCGAGATGGTATCGCGCTCCTTCTCGGTCCAGCAGTAGCGCTCCTGCTTGCCCTTTTTCACCAGATAGAGGGGCGGGGTGGCGATGTAGACGTGGCCGTTCTCGATCAGCTCCTTCATCTTGCGGAAGAAGAACGTCAGCATCAGCGTTGCGATGTGGCTTCCGTCGACGTCGGCATCGGTCATGATGATGATCTTGTCATAGCGGAGTTTCTCCAGATTGAGCGCCTTGCTGTCCTCTTCGGTGCCGATCGTCACGCCCAGCGCCGTGAACATGTTCTTGATCTCCTCGTTCTCCCACATGCGATGCTCCTGCGCCTTCTCGATGTTCAGAATCTTACCGCGCAGCGGCATGATGGCCTGGAAAAGACCGAAGAAGAATGCCATAATAAAAAAAGTGCGCCAGCAAATGCGACGCATGATAATTCCGCTTGTTATGGAAACAGTGAAACAGTCCATAGCAAGGCTGATGGCAAGGAGCCATATTTCTAAAGTTGTCATTAGTTAAAATGGTAATTTGTATATTAAACTGTATGTTACTCCTAAGTTAGTCGAGTTGTTCTTTCCGAAACCGGGAATATACCAAGGCTCGGTGTGTTCCGTCTTTTTCATGTTCATGCGTATGCGGTAGCGCAGTGACCAGCCCATATAGAAATTCTTGTATACATTTACCTTTATTCCTGCCAGCAGTTCGGCCCAGGTTACTGTGGTTTTAACTCCCTCATAACTGAAGGGGATTTCCGGAAATCCCCATGTAGGGTCTTTCATTGTCGGAGCATCTACATCGTATGAAAAAGAGGTGAATCCGTAACGTATGCCTCCATACAGAAAACCAGGCAGATAGGGCTTCTTGAAAAAGAAGTTGTAGTTCATACCTATACGGAAATAGGGAGCTGAGGCTTTATAATGTATATTGGTACCGTCATCAGTAGTGTCGGTGGTTCCATATCCAATTTCAGCTACGGGGACATAACGGTTTTTCAAATTGACCTCTACGCTGATTTCTGTACTTGTAATGTCACCTCCAAAAATTTTGCTTCCCAGGCCAAATATATCTATACCGATAGTAGTTCCCTGATAGAAGGGTACCTTTTCTTCCTCTATGGTTGTTTTTTTTTCTTGTGCCGCCAGTGTGGGGCTGTACAATAGCATACTACTCAGTAGCATTAACAACGTAATATATGTTGAAATTCTTTTTTTCTTCATTATTGATGTCCGGATTTACAGTCTCGATAGATTTTAAGTTATAAGTGGTGTATTTAATGTCTTCCACTTTATAAAACATCATGGTGCCACATTCTATATTCTGCAAGTAGGGGATATTCTGGTGAATGAGTATGATGGTGTCACGCATCTTTTCCGTATAATGCAATACGTAGGTAGTTTTTGATGTATAACTCAAAGGCAGGCTCATACTGCTTTCCGCTTTATTGAATATCGTGTCATTCATCAATGAGTCTTTTACTACAGTTTCCTTAATAGTTCCATCTTCCAGTGTGTCACGTACAATCACATCGGTAGTGATAAATCCAGTGACGTCAAAAGCTGGACTGAATTTCACAGCTTGGTGTGTTTCTGCATCCAGAAAGTCGAAATGGGCAAAGGAATTGGTGGTAAGCGGACAATCGCTTTCCCCACAGCTTTGCATCAAGGTGCTTACGGTAATCAGGAGCAATAAGATAATGGCTGGTAGTCTCTTCATTTTAAAACTCTTTCTCTATTTTATAATTATTGCGTTCAGGAGCATTCCGGGCTATCAGTTCTCCTATGAATCCTGCCAGAAACAGTTGGGTTCCCAAAATCATCAAAGTTAGGGCCAGATAGAAGTAAGGAGAATCAGTAATTAATATATAAGGTAAACCATGTGACAAGGCATATAGCTTGTTTGCTCCGATGATAATGACGGAAATGAAACCAAGAATAAACATCAATGATCCCATAAACCCGAAGAAGTGCATCGGCTTGATACCGAATTTGGATAAAAACCACAGAGTGATGAGGTCTAGATAACCATTGAAGAAACGGTTTAATCCGCCAAATTTTGTTTTACCGAATTTCCGTGCCTGATGGTGTACTACCTTCTCGGCTATCTTAGGAAAACCTGCATTCTTTGCCAGATAGGGGATATAGCGGTGCATTTCACCGTATACTTCGATGTTCTTTACAACATCACGACGATAAGCTTTTAGTCCGCAGTTAAAGTCATGCAGATTCTTGATGCCTGAGACGGCACGTGCTGTGGCGTTGAATAGTTTGGTCGGAATGGTTTTTGATAACGGGTCATAGCGTTTTTGCTTGTATCCTGATACTAAGTCGTAGCCGTCTTCTGTAATCATTCTGTATAATTCCGGTATTTCGTCCGGGCTGTCCTGCAAGTCGGCATCCATTGTAATCACCACATCACCTTGCGCCTTTTCAAAACCACAATACAAAGCAGGGGACTTGCCGTAGTTCCGGCGGAATTTAATACCTTTTACGTTGTCCGATTCCGAGCGTAGTTTCTCAATCACTTGCCAGGAGTGGTCGGTGCTGCCGTCATTGACAAAAATAACTTCATAGTTGAAGTGGTTGGCATCCATTACACGTTGAATCCATGCGAATAGTTCCGGCAAAGATTCTTCTTCGTTATACAAAGGAATAACTACAGATATATCCATCTTTTATTCATTTTTCTTTTTACGCATCACGATCAATGCCGTAGGGATAGCCATTAGCATCCCGTAAAACATATTTTGTGATATCAGTTGAAATGTCATTTCCAGCGGGGTAAGTCCCGACAGTAAATCTATCGCTTCTTCAAATTGGTTTAGTGAGGTTGTCAGTTCGGGTCCGGCAGTTTCTTTGAACTGATTTAAGATGGAGCGGTATGCCTCGAATACGAACCCGCCATCTATATAGCGGAAGTAGATGTAATGCACTACCGCTACAAATAGAGAGGCGAACATATACATAAAGGTAGTGAATAGAAACGCACGTGAAAAAGTGATGCTTCCGCCACAATGCCGTTCTCTGAACTTTTTGGCAAATATGTATCCTAAAAAGGGTACTCCTATAGTTAAGACTATAAAAAGTAATTGTAGGAAAGGTATTCTCAATCCTAGTGGGAAGAGCATGAATTTGAAGGCCCATAAAAGACCCATGCCCGTACCATAGCGCATGGCGCATTCCTGCAAAGTCGGTTTATAATTCGTCATTCTTTATTAATAAGTGCACAAAAGTACTTCTTTTACGGGAATCCGTCCTATAGTTATGGGTGAAAAATGTATTTTTTCTGCTAAAATCAAAAAAAAGTATTCGAAAGTATTGTAGTTTTGAAAATAATGTCTACCTTTGCACTCGCAAAACAAAAATGGGTAAGTCCTATACGGCCAGCTCCTGATGAATCCTCCAGGGCTTGATCGCAGCAAAGGTAGTTGGTTGTAGCGGCGCGATATAGTAAGCTTACCCACCCGCCTCTTTAGCTCAGTTGGCCAGAGCACGTGATTTGTAATCTCGGGGTCGTTGGTTCGAATCCGACAAGAGGCTCAGAAAAGCGAGAAGGACGAAGAAATCTTCATTCTTCTCGCTTTTTTATTATATTTGCGCTGATATTAGTTTTAAGGTTGGTACAACCGTTATTTAAGAGTTCTTTTGTATGATAGAGTCACAGATTGCGGCAAGAGTATTGCCGTCTAAATGCCGTGAAGCGGTAAAGGTTCTTTTGCAGGAAGTGTACGGATATGAAGATTTCCGTAATTTAGAAGTTTATGATGACTTGTTCAAAGGTAAGGAAAAATTGCAATTGTCTCAAGGGCAATTAATTGAGGAAGTCATCATGGAAGCTGAAAAAGGGATCAAGGGTGATTCGTCTGTTCATAATTTGCTCCTGACTGCTCCGACCGGAGCTGGAAAATCATTGTTGTTTCAGCTCCCTGCCATTTATCTGGGTAATGAATATAAGCTTCTTACTCTTGTGGTTTCTCCGCTGAAAGCATTGATAGTGGACCAGGTTGAGGCGTTGCAGGAGTTAGGATATGAACGTGTGGCGTATGCTTCGTCCGATCTTTCACCTGAACAAAAGAACGAAGTATATCGTCGTGTCCGTGACGGGGAGGTTGATCTTTTTTATCTTTCCCCTGAATTATTGTTGGCGTATGATATTAGTTATTTCGTAGGTGAACGCCGCATTGGATTGGTAGTAGTTGACGAGGCTCATACCGTGACTACTTGGGGTAAAGAGTTCCGGGTGGATTATTGGTTTCTAGGGCGTCATCTGGAAGCTTTAAAGAATGCGTTGGGATATGTATTCCCTGTTTTTGCATTGACAGCCACTGCTGTGTGGAATCCCAAAGGTGGGAACGATATGATTTTTGATACCATCCGGTCGTTGCATCTTGCTCCGTGTGCCTTGTACGTGGGCACGGTGAAGCGTGAAAATATTGGCTTTGACATTACCGCCATGACCATAGAGGAGGGAGAGACCTACGATAAGGCCAAGCAACGTACTGTTGCCGCCCGGGTGGAGGATTTTCTGGACGGGCATAAGACTATTATTTATTATCCTTTTGCCGGAGGTATAGATATGAAACTGAAGACTTGGGTGTATCCGGCTAACTGGCATTGGGTGGCATCTTATTATGGTAAAAAGGATAAAGAGCAAAAAGCCGAAATTATACAAGCTTTTAAGGAGGGTGAGAAAAAAATAATCGTTGCTACGAAAGCTTTTGGCATGGGGGTGGATATCAGCGATATTGACCGTGTGTATCATGTGGCTCCATCCGGTACCTTTGTCGATTATATTCAGGAGATTGGCCGTGCAGCCCGTGATAAGAACATTTCTGGTGTGGCAGCGACGGACTTTAATGAACGCGACTTTTATTATATGAAACGCCTGCATTCTGCAGGTGCCATCTCCCAGGAACAGTTGGGGATGATTCTGAAGAAAGTATGGGAAATATATCTGATGAAAGGCTGTAGTGATGAAATGCAGATGTCTTTATCCGATTTTGAATTTGCAGTGAGGCTGCCTCGTAAAAAGAACAAGCTGGAATATGAATCGGATTTGGAGCAAGTCATCAAGACGGCTTTGTTATGGATAGAAGAGGATCTGAGTTTCCGGCATGGCGGTTCTCCTGTTGAAATCAATTCTCAGACTCTGTTTGCCGATGGCTATGTACAGGAAAAGACGGGTGATGCCGCTTTCCGTAAAAAATACAAGCAGTATATGGTTCCCGTGGAAGGGGTTGAAGGAGTCTACAAGGTGGCTTTTGAATCTTTGTGGGAAAATTGTTTCTCGGAGATGGGGTATCGTGAGTTTAAGCGCGATTTATACAATGGAAATCTCTTTGAGGGAGTTCGTGCGGCAGCTGTGGGTAAGCATGATGTCTTGTTAAAAGAGAGTGCAGCGGATATCTGCTCCAAGCTGGCAAGTCTCTTGAAGAGTTTGAAAGATTTGTTGACGGTGAGTCTGTATGGTAATAAAGGAAAGTTCGAGGAGGACGATTTGCGTAGTATTTTTGCGGCGTATGATATGGATGTTCCTTCTGCCAAGCGTTTTATCACTTCGTTACTGGAGTCCAGGGTAGAGGAGGGCAGAAGTGTGAGTTACATCACCAGTGCCAAGAAGAAAGATGAAGACAAACTGATGTTTACCGTTACCCGTGGTTTTGATTTGTTATTGTCCCGTTACCAGAAGTTGTGTGCCCAGCGTATTACAGGAAAGAAAGGAGACCGGCTGTTGTTCTATGTCACTCCGTTCTCCGATCTCAATATGTTGCTCAACTTGCTGTCTATGCTCAATGTGGTGGACTTTACCGTAGAGGGGGGTGTTCCTTCTGTTGGAGTGCGTGTTCGTGATGCGGAGATATTGAAAAAGGAAGCTGCCTCGGAGGGCTATCAGAACCGTGTGCTGGAGAATAATGAGAAAATATTCCAGGAACAGATAGAGTTGTTCCGGCTGTTCTTTGGCAATACGAAGTTAAGTGACGAGCAGCGATGGGAGTTTATAGAGGATTATTTTACGGGGATGAATTTGGAGGGATTGAAAGAAAAATATTCTTGTGTTGTGGAATGCCGGCTGTGTAAGGTCTGAAATACCGTATGATTTTCACGGCTCGATAAAGACAGCTGAGGCGGCAGAAAGCTATATTGTCAATTGCATGTGGAAAAAACTCGGGCAAGAGGAAGAGTGGACTGTATATTGGAAACAAAGGATTATGTATATATATTTGAGCTTAAACTGGATAGTACGGCTGCTGAAGCTTTACAGCAGATAGAGGACAAAGGATATGCTAAGCCTTATCTGACAGATACGTGCAAAGTTACGGGAATTGGTATCAGTTTTTCATCGGAAACCATGACGGTGGAGGAATGGGAGGAAAAACATTGTAACCCTGTTGTGATTAAATAATAGTGCAAAAATATGCCTCAAGCCGGAATCATCACGATCCGTCTTGAGGCATTCTTCGTTTATGGAATTGGGGATACAAACCGCTTACGCTTTAAAATTGCGTGCTATTTTTTTATATCCATATACGGCACGGTTGCCCAATTCTTCTTCAATGCGGAGCAACTGGTTGTATTTCGCCATACGGTCGCTACGGCTCAGTGAACCGGTTTTAATCTGTCCGCTATTGGTGGCTACGGCGATGTCCGCAATGGTAGCATCTTCCGTTTCACCGGAACGGTGGCTGGTCACAGTGGTATAGCCGTTACGTTGAGCCATCTCAATAGCATCCAGAGTTTCGGTCAGCGAACCGATCTGATTTACTTTTACTAGGATAGAGTTTGCACAACCTTCACTGATTCCTTTTTCCAGGAACTTCACATTGGTAACGAACAGGTCATCACCTACCAGCTGGCAGCGATTGCCCAGACGCTCGGTCAGCATGCGCCATCCTTCCCAGTCGTTTTCTGCCATACCATCCTCTATCGAATCAATGGGGTAGTCCCAACTCAATTTTTCCAGATAAGCAACCTGTTCGGCGGCACTGCGCTTTTCCCCTTTTGGGCCTTCAAACTTGGTATAGTCATAGATGCCGTCATGATAGAATTCGGAAGAAGCACAATCCAAGCCGATGGTGATATGTTTAAACGGTTCATATCCGGCAGCTTCGATAGCGGCAAGGATACAATTCAAAGCATCTTCGGTGCCATCCAACGCAGGGGCAAAACCACCTTCGTCTCCTACGGCTGTACTTAGTCCGCGTTTTTTCAATACCTCTTTTAAAGCATGGAATACTTCTGCGCCCATCCGCAAGGCCTCACGGAATGTTTTAGCACCGACAGGACGAATCATAAATTCTTGAAAAGCGATAGGGGCATCGCTGTGTGAGCCTCCATTAATGATATTCATCATTGGAACAGGCATGATATAGGTGTTTGTTCCGCCAATATATCTGTAAAGAGGAATATCCAAATAATTGGCTGCAGCTTTTGCCACGGCTAGGGATACGCCCAAAATAGCATTTGCGCCCAGTTTTGATTTAGTTGGAGTTCCATCCAGATCAAGCATGGCTTTGTCAATACCACGTTGGTCCATAGAGTCCATTCCTTTCAATGCCGGAGCGATAAGAGTATTTATATTTTCTACAGCTTTTAATACGCCTTTGCCTCCGTAACGGGTCTTGTCGCCATCACGTAATTCCAAAGCCTCATGTTCACCGGTTGACGCACCCGATGGGACAGAGGCACGGCCCATAATCCCTGATTCCAATATAACATCCACTTCCACAGTGGGATTACCACGTGAGTCCAAAATCTCTCTTCCTTTAATCTCTGCTATTTTCATATAGTTCTAATTTTATAAGATGGTTTTATTTTAATAACAATAGAGAAGCCGGATTTGTTGAGGTACTAGGGAAAGTTTTTTCATGATATTTACTTTTTTATTTCTTTCCACAGAGTACATCCGTCTTTATTTTTCGTCTCCCTTTAATAAAAGCTAGAGATCAATATGAAAATAAAATGGATAGTGGGGGGGCTGTTATGGGCAAGTTCTTACTTGCAGGCTGCCGCACAAGAATATAAACTGTGGTATGATGAACCCGCTCAAGTTTGGACTGAAGCACTTCCGCTGGGTAACGGGCGGTTGGGAGCGATGGTATTCGGCAATCCCGGTGTGGAGCATATCCAGTTGAATGAAGAAACTATTTGGGCAGGACGTCCCAATAATAATGCTAATCCCAATGCGTTGGAATATATTCCCAAAGTGCGCCAGTTGGTGTTCGAAGGAAAATATCTTGAAGCACAAACATTGGCTACTGAGAAAATAATGGCGAAAACCAATAGTGGTATGCCCTATCAATCGTTTGGCGATCTGCATATTTCTTTTCCGGGGCATACACGTTATTCCGATTACTATAGGGAACTGAGCCTGGACTCAGCTCGTACCATTGTACGTTATAAGGTGGACGGGGTGACTTATCAGCGTGAAACATTGACTTCGTTTGCTGATCAGGTAGTTATGGTGCGTCTTACTGCCAGCCAACCCGGAAAGATTACTTGTAATGCCAATCTTACTACTCCGCATCAGGATGTGATGGTCTCGACGGAAGGGGAGGAGGTTACCCTTTCGGGCGTATCTTCTTGGCATGAGGGGCTAAAAGGGAAAGTCGAATTTCAGGGACGTATGACTGCACGTAGTCAAGGAGGGACCCAGGCTTGTCGTGACGGAGTCTTGAGTATAGAAGGGGCGGATGAGGCTGTGATTTATATTTCCATTGCTACCAACTTTACTAATTATAAGGATATAACAGGTAACCAAGTGGAGCGTGCGAAGAACTATCTGCGCCGGGCTGTAAGTAAGGATTATGTGACATCACGTAAGGCACATGTTGATTTTTTCAAGCAATATATGGACCGTGTCTCTTTGGATTTAGGTATAGACAAATATGCAGGGGTAACCACTGATATGCGTGTGCAGAATTTCAAGGAAACGAAGGATGATTTTCTGGTAGCTACTTATTTCCGTTTCGGCCGCTATCTGTTGATTTGTTCTTCACAGCCGGGTGGGCAGCCTGCTAATTTGCAAGGCATTTGGAATGATAAATTATTTCCTTCCTGGGATAGTAAATATACTTGTAATATCAATGTTGAAATGAACTATTGGCCGGCCGAAGTGACGAATCTTAGCGAATTGCACGAGCCTTTGATACAGCTGATTCGTGAAGTGAGTGAAACAGGGCGTGAGTCAGCAAAGATTATGTATGGGGCGGATGGTTGGGTATTGCATCACAATACGGATATATGGCGTGTTACCGGAGCTATAGACAAGGCTCCGTCGGGATTATGGCCTACGGGTGGAGCTTGGCTGTGCCGTCATTTGTGGGAACGTTATCTTTATACAGGCGATATGGAGTTTCTCCGTTCGGCTTATCCTATCATGAAAGAAGCCGGTAAGTTTTTTGATGAAATAATGGTGAAGGAACCGTTACATAACTGGTTGGTGGTATGCCCGAGCAATTCTCCGGAGAATACTCATGCGGGCAGTAATGGAAAAGCGACTACGGCTGCCGGGTGTACTTTGGATAACCAACTGATATTCGATTTATGGAATCAGATAATCACTACCGCCCGATTATTGGGTACGGATGCTGAATTTGCCACCCATTTGGAACAGCGTTTAAAGGAAATGGCACCCATGCAGATAGGACGTTGGGGGCAATTGCAGGAATGGATGACAGATTGGGACAATCCGCAGGATGTGCACCGTCATGTGTCACACCTTTATGGTTTGTTCCCCAGTAATCAGATTTCTCCTTACCGTACTCCCGAATTGTTTGATGCGGCACGTACTTCGCTGATCCATCGTGGCGATCCGTCTACCGGATGGAGTATGGGATGGAAGGTATGTTTGTGGGCTCGTCTGTTGGATGGTGATCATGCTTATAAACTGATAACCGATCAGTTGACTCTCGTACGTAACGAGAAGAAAAAAGGAGGAACTTATCCTAATTTGTTTGATGCCCATCCACCTTTTCAGATTGACGGTAATTTTGGTTGTACAGCGGGTATCGTAGAAATGCTGATGCAGAGCCACGATGGTTTTATTTATTTACTTCCCGCATTGCCGGCGCAATGGAAAGAAGGAAGCGTGAACGGGATTATAGCTCGTGGAGGTTTTGAATTGGATTTGAGTTGGAAGAATGGTAAAGTGAGCCGGTTGGTGGTGAAATCCCGTAATGGGGGGAACTGTCGTTTGCGTTCTTTAAATCCGCTGGCAGGCAAAGGGCTGAGAAAGGCAAAAGGGGAGAATCCGAATAAATTGTATGCCATACCCGAAATCTTGCAACCGATTATAAATAAAGAAGCGAAATTGAATAAAGTTGAGTTGAAAAAAACTTATCTTTATGATCTGGAAACCAAAGCAGATGAAGAATATATATTCTTAGGTAAGTGATGATTCTTGCACTGATTGTAAGGATGAAAAATAGTAAAAAGAAGAAATATGAAAAGAACAGGATTAAACATTATTTGCTCATTGTTGCTGGTAGGTGGAATGTGTGCATGTACTGCCACTCCTAAACAGACCGAAGAAATCAAATGGAGCGAACGTATGGCTCAGTCGGAAATGCAACGTTTCCCTGAGCCTTGGATGATAGAAAAAGCGAAAAAGCCTCGTTGGGGCTATACGCACGGACTGGTGGTGAAATCCATGTTGGAGGAATGGAAACACACCGGTGACACAGCCTATTATAATTATGCAAAAATATATGCAGACAGTCTGATAGACACTGACGGTAAGATAAAGACCATGAAATATCTTTCTTTTAATATTGATAATATCAATGCCGGAAAGATTTTATTCGATTTTTATGAAAAGACGGGAGACGGGCGTTATAAGGTGGCGATGGATACTCTTCGTAAACAACTGACCGAACAGCCCCGTACCAGTGAAGGTGGTTTCTGGCACAAACTGATATATCCGCATCAAATGTGGCTGGATGGTATATTCATGGCTTCTCCTTATTTGGCTCAATATGGTAACGTATTCAAGGATACTACGGTCAATGCCGATATTGTGAATCAAATAATGCTGATTGCCCGTAAAACGTATGATCCTAAAACCGGTTTGTTTTATCATGGTTGGGATGAGAGCAAGACACAAAATTGGGCAAATAAGGAAACCGGATGCTCACCCAATTTCTGGAGCCGCAGTATAGGCTGGTATGCCGCTGCTGTGGTGGATGTATTGGATTATATGCCGGCGCAGTTCGAAGGACGTGACAGTATAATGACGATCATAAATATGTTGGCCGAAGGTATTGTAAAATATCAAGATCCTGAAACAGGGGTATGGTGGCAGGTGACTGACCAAAATAACCGTAAAGGAAACTATTTGGAATCTTCTGCTTCATCGCTTTTTGTGTATTTCTTGTGTAAAGCAGTGAATAAAGGATATATTTCTTCGGAATATAAGATGGCTGCAGAACGTGGTTTTAATGGCCTGATCAAACAATTCATTAAAGAAGAACCTGATGGTTCGTACACTATTACCAACTGTTGTGCTGTTGCCGGATTAGGCGGTAAAGGAAACCGGGATGGAAGTTTTGCTTATTATATAGGTGAGCCGGTAATAGAGAATGATCCGAAGTCAGTAGGTTCCTTTATTTTGGCGGCTATTGAATATGAGAAAATGAAGTAGTAGGAATAATCTGAGAAAGATGAGGACATTTGTCAAAAAAGTCTTCATCTTTTCTCATAAGATCAAGAGCTTTTTAAAAAAGATAACCGCCTTTTTTAAAAAACATAAGGACCTTTTTTTAACACCTTGTTGTTTTGATAAAAGCTCTTGTTTAGAGATTGTTAATTAATTAATAAACGAATTTGAAAATACAATGATGAACAGACACGCATTACTTTCCTTATTGGCTTTATTGCTATGTTACTCTACTTCCTTGCCGGCGCAGAAAGCGAAAACGTATATTCCCTGGAAGAATGGCAAACTGGTGGTGTCCGAGGAGGGACGCTACCTGAAGCATGAAAATGGAGTACCTTTCTTCTGGTTGGGTGAAACTGGATGGCTGATGCCGCAACGCTTGAATCGTGACGAGGTTTCTTACTATCTGAATAAGTGCAAGGATGCCGGATATAACATGGTGCAGGTGCAGGTATTGAACGGTGTGCCTTCCATGAATATTTACGGTCAGTATTCCATGATAGACGGTTTTAATTTCAAGGATATCAACCGCAAAGGGATTTATGGATATTGGGACCACATGGACTATATTATTAAAAGTGCTGCTTCACGGGGCATCTATATAGGGATGGTATGTATTTGGGGAACTCCCGTGGAACAAGGGTTGATGAATGAAAAAGAAGCCGTGGCATACGGTAAATTTCTTGCGGAACGTTACAAGGATGAGCCGAATATTATTTGGATGATAGGAGGGGATATCCGTGGTGATAATAAGACGGAGGTATGGGATGCGTTGGCAAACAGTATCCGTAGCATAGACAAAGGTCATCTGATGACTTTCCATCCGCGTGGACGTACCACGTCGGCTACTTGGTTTAATGACCGCGAATGGCTGGATTTCAATATGTTCCAAAGCGGACACCGTCGTTACGGGCAGCGTAATGGTGATGGTGACTATCCTATCGAAGAGAATACGGAAGAAGATAACTGGCGTTTTGTAGAACGCAGCCTGGCCATGAAACCCATGAAGCCTGTGATTGACGGTGAACCGATCTATGAAGAAATACCTCATGGTCTGCACGATGAAAACGAACTGTTGTGGAAGGATTATGACGTACGTCGTTATGCTTATTGGTCTGTATTTGCAGGTTCTTTCGGACATACTTACGGTCATAATTCCATCATGCAATTTATCAAACCGGGTGTAGGTGGTGCTTATGGTGCTAAGAAACCTGGGTATGATGCTTTGAATGATCCCGGATACAATCAAATGAAGTATCTGAAGAATCTG
>ERZ780083.536-NODE-536-length-14984-cov-4.201554_pt1 | contig 14984 bp, 13 predicted proteins | sample MGYA00511838_ERZ780083 | MGnify/ENA primary metagenome ERZ780083 (study PRJEB29588, sample SAMEA2152602) | human gut metagenome | biome: human gut; feature: human-associated habitat; material: faeces | place: Denmark | collected 2008/2010 ...
ATAAAGCAAGATGAGATATTTATTGGTAAGAATATCCGGCGTATAAGGAAAGAAAGAGGAAGAACATTTGCTAAAGAGATATAATTATATTCCTTAAGTTCGGAAACAGTAGTAATTCCGGCATATGCTAATGCAAATTTGGTAATAGAAGAAAGATTAAGCTGCTCAATTTGGGTATCCATTGTTTTGACTCCTTTATCTGTATAAATAAAACTATTAGCATTATATCATTGATTTTGGATAAAAGGAAGAATGTGGACTAAAATTAGTCCTTGTATTATTGTATCTATATAGAAAAATGTTGCGGGTGATGGGCCTGCTGATTTTTTGATGTTTCGTTACATGAAAAGATCGGTTCGTTACAAGACATATTAAGGGTGAAAGAAAAGCGGCGATATAGAAGACAGAGAGAAAAAATTGCAGATCAAAGGAGGTCGCAAAATGAGGATCACAACCCAAATGCTGGCAAATTCCGCAGCAAAAAGCGGGATTCCCATTCAGAGAACGTCGCTTTTGGACATTATCAATAACAAGTCATCCCAGAACCTGCTGGGAACCATCGGGAAGAGCATGAACACCACAAGTACCGGTGCCACGGACATTCTGAGGAAAAATAATTATGCAAAGCTGGAGGATCTGTCGGAGAAGTTGAGCCAATCTGCGTCAAAGCTTGCAGGCAGCGATAAGGATTCCATCTACGACAAGGCAAAAGAGAGCGGAGACACCACGGACATCCTGAGTGATGTGAACAAAATGGTGGAAGCGTACAATGCTACCATGAAGCAGCTTAAGACCACCGGCGGAATCATGAATGAATTTTACCAGCAACAGTTAAAAAACATTCCAGCGGGCAGTAAAGAATCACTGGAAAGTATAGGAATCAGTCAGGCAAAGGACGGAAGCCTGATCGTGGACGAGAAAGTATTCCGGAATGCGGATGCGGATACCTTACAGAAGGTACTGGGAGGAGAGAATGGCATCGCCTCCAAAATAGGATTTCTCGGTGAGCACATCAATAAGAATGCTTCCGAAAATGTGGTCAGCGCATCCAACCGGTATGGTTCCAATGGGGCAACCTATATGGAAGCTTTTGAGGCTAACAAGTATAATTTCTTTGGGTAAGATTGTGTTGTAAAAAAGGCATTGTATTTCAAAAAAATTGAGATACAGTGCCTTTTTGCATATCTGAAATGCAGACCGAATTCTGGCATTAACATTTCTGCATCAATTCTAAAACATTTCTACAAAACTTCCGGGATACATAATATACAGGATAGGAAAATCGAAGTATAATAAATAAAAAAGTATAGGATACCTCGGAAAGGGATAACAAATGAGAATATTAGAAATTATATTGCCGGTACTTGTCATGCTGGTTCTCGGTATGGCATGCAGAAAATTAAAGTTACTTACCAAAAGTGGAATAGATAATATGAAACTGCTGGTAACCAATATCATGCTTCCGGTGGCAATCTTTCATGCACTGGCCACAGCGGATTACAGTGTGGAGACCTGGAAACTGGTGGGGATTATGTTCATTATGCTGGTGGTATCTTTCGGAGTAGGATTTCTGTTGAAGCCGCTTATGAACGGAGAATACCGCAAGTACCTGCCGTTTATGGTCAGTGTATATGAGGGTGGCCTCATGGCGTATCCTTTGTATACCAGCCTGTGCGGGCAGGAAAATCTCTCACAGATCGCAGTACTGGATATTGCAGGACTTTTGTTTGGATTCAGCATCTATATGGGGATGCTGGGACAGGTGGAAAACGGAGAGAAGATCAATGCAAAGAAACTATGTATGAGTGCATTCCACACACCGGCATTTATTGCAAGTGTGCTTGGAATCCTGGCAGGACTGTCCAAGGTGGTGATTTGCCTGATCGACAGTCCCTTCGGCGGTGCATATCTGGCGGTGGAAGGGATCCTTACCACATCCGTGACAGCAATCATTCTGATGGTTGTGGGATATAGCATGGAACTGACAAAGGAACTGATCCGGCCATGCCTGAAGACAATCCTGATGAGAGTTCTGCTACAGACACTTATGGCAATTGGAGTGCTGTGGGCAGTGCATTTGTGGATAGGAGATAACATGCTGTTGAATCTTGCCATCATTTCCTATATGTCGGCGCCGGCCACTTTCAGCATGCAGACTTTTCTGAAAAAGGAAGAGGGCAGTGCCTATGTATCAACAACCAATTCTATGTACTGTATGGTGTCGATTCTGGTATATATCATTCTGGCAGCAGTGGTTTATTAGAAGTGTGAAAAAGGCAAGCGGTATCCTGCTGTCCGGTCTGGTTGATGACAAGAATGCAGGGGTTATTTTTTAAATCTTCGGTTTCCAGGGAACTTAATTTACTGAGTGGATTTTTGGAGGAAAGTTCAATATAAATTTTACTTTCTGCCGGCACTTCATTATTATACGCATCCGAAAAAGCTCTTCTCTGGTTGTTGATGGCAAGATCAACAGCGTCATTTTTCCATAGCATGATACAATTCTTCATGACTTCTCACCATAATTTTTACTTCTATGGTAGGATATTAATAACTTAATCTCTTGATAAATAAGCGGTCGTTTACTATAGTAAAAAGTAATCGGTCACTTATTTTATTCTGAGGAAGGGAAAAACATTTATGATAAAACCTGACCCCGATTCCTGTCATCTCCTGCTGGACAGCAGGTTTGCGAACGAGGAAGTACAGAAAAATCCATACACTTACAATAACATCAGAGAAGTCCTGTCGGATGGAGCACTAAACGCAGCAACTGTGGAACACCCGGTGACGGTCTACATTGCTCCCGGCATCTATTGGCTGGAGGATCCGCAGTCGGAGGCGGTGATCGTAAGGGAGGATCCGAAGGATCTTTACCCTTACGGATGCAAGGTAAACTGCGCAAATCTGAAATTGGTGGGGCTGTCGGAGAACCCGGAGGATGTGGTGATTGCCGCCAACCGGGGGAACGACCATGGAGCGAAGGGGAATTATACTCTGTTCCATTTTTCCGGGGAACAATTGGAGATGGAAAACCTGACTCTGGGGAATTATTGCTGTGTGGATCTGGATTATGCATTGGATCCTGCGCAGTCTGTGAAAAAGAGGACAGAAGCCATTACACAGGCACAGCTGGCGGATACGAATGCCGATAAGTTCCATGCGAAGAATTGCCGGTTTGTCAGTCGTCTGAACCTGTATCCCGTATGTGGCGCGGGCAGAAGCCTGTATGAACATTGTCATTTTGAACAGACGGACGATGCTCTGAATGGAAATGCAGTGTACCTGGACTGTGAGTTTGATTTTTACAGCGGAATGCCGATCTATCAGGCTTCCGGTACGGGAGCGGTATTCTTAAACTGTACATTTCATTGTAAATATCCACAGGATGGGGAGACTCACGCACAGTATTTTACAAAAGTCGGAGGACAGATCACACTGATCGACAGCAGCTTCGCAGGTCTGCCGGACACCAAAGTTGCGGTCTTGTGGACGAAATATCCTTCCGTAGCATTGAAGTGCTATCAGGCGAATGTGACATATCCGGAAGGCCGGTTTACGCCTCCGGAGGTTGCGGATTCCCATACGGTGGACATTGACGAAAAGATGCTGGCAGAGGCCTACTATATCCGTAAGGATGGAGAAACGATCTACAATGTCTATAATCTTCTGGGCGGGAAAGACGACTGGGACCCGTTGGGGAACGGAGAAGTGATCCGCTTTGCCGGAAAAACAGATATTCCTACACAGCTTCTGCTGGAGTCAGAGGCTTTTGAACTGGAAGCAGGCGGATCTTCCATAAATATAAAGGGAAAATGCCTGACCTTTGATGGGCGTGAGAGAAAGTGTGAGATACATTTTAAAATAGAAGGAGACAGTGCAGACTCCATAGAAATACAGCGTGTGTCGGAGGGGAGCTGTCTGCTGCAACTGAAAGACAGTAATATAGACCATGAGACGGAAGTAGTACTCACGGCGCAGACCAAAGAGGGATTGCAGACCGGTGCGTATGTCAGAATTCATCCCCGGAAAGTGGCGGCACCAAGGCTTACGGGCAATCCGGTGATCTGTCTTGAAGGCAAAATGCTGCGGCTGTCTTATGATTTTACGGAAGCGGAGAATGACTGCTCGGATATTATCTGGTATCGAAGTAGAAACATTCGGGTAGAGGACAAAATCGTGACGGCAATCTCCCAACCGGATCAGCCGGAGAAAGTTTATGCCCTCACCGGAGATGATGTGGGATATTATATTTTTGCACAGATAAGACCCAGAACGAATCGCAGCGAATACGGGGAAGCAGTGCAGTGCTTTTATGAAAAAGCTATTTCGCCGGAAGATGTGGAAACAGACAGGATCTGGACAGATTTTCATAACCTTCCTCTTTACAGCCATGCCGGAAACGAAAAAGGTGTATGGAATTTTGATGCGAAGCGTCCGGCGGATACCTGTGATTTTGAAAAGTGGGACCGGGAAAAGACGCAGGTCTCCTGGCACTACGGTGCAACAGGGGACGGCAGTAAGGGCGAAGGGCTCTATCAGGGAATGCAGGGGGCCAGGATCCGCTATACGCCGACCACGGCACCGGAGATGGGAACGGAAACCAAACGGAATATGGAAGTCTTGTTGGAAGTCGATCCGGCAAAGTCTGCCGGACAGGGTTTTGGCAGCGCCGGACAGTATCTGGATGTCTGCATCAAGACGGACACGGACACTCTGGACGGTTATGGACTTCGGATCATCCGTACGGCGGCCCATTCCGATGCGGTATCCATGTATCTGATACAGTATGTGCGTGGACAGGCGCAGTGCATTTCCCGCGAGGTCGTGACAAACTGCTTTGTAACGGGATGCAGAATTTGGGTGCGGTATGAGAACGGAATATTATCGGCAAAAGCATGGACGGTTACGGAACCTACGGTGGTACAGCAGGAAAGGGGCTATGCCCGGGGAGTGGAGCTTACGGCAGAAGTAGGCAGAAGAGAAAATGCCGAAAACACCGGACTACTGATCTGGCACACCGGATCGTTGGGAACGGAGAACTGGAGAAATACCACGATGTTACATGGCGTAAGCATTCTTTATTTTTAAAAATTTCAGACAAAATGTGGTGAGAAAACACAGGAGGAAGGGCGGTAGGATTACCGGAGCTGCTTTTCAGGCGCATTCGGATGTGAATACTGTAGTGAAATATAAGGAGACTGCAATTAAAGAAAGGAGAGAGCAAAGAACGGTTCTTTTTATAAAAGAAATTAGAACAGGTAGCCAAATTCCAATAGCCAAACTTCTTCTAAAGCACCAATCTGCCGGATATTTGAAAGTTGTTTATAATAGTATCTGAAAAAACAGGCAGTTGTGGATAAAACTGCGGAAACTCAAGAATGTCGAAGTGTTGTGGATCCTGATAAAATATGCTATGATATTTTTCAATTAGATCAACTTGCGGATGTTTCATCATGCCCGTACGGGGATGGGTAACAGCAGGAAAAAGTTTATATCAGAAAACGAGGAGGGTGCTGAAATGAAGAAGAAAATGGGGTATTTGCAGGTGATTTTAATGATCGGCTGCATTCCGATGCTTGCAACGATGGTTGCTCTGACTGTATATGCATCGGGCAAAATGAAAGATGAACTGGTCGACAGTACCTATCTGCGGCTGAAAGCATGTGCTACATCAGTGGAGCAGTATTTCACATGGGATATCCGTGAGGATATTCTGGAAAAGGATGATATCAGTTATCAGTTTATAGATTCTTTGCAGGATGAGCATATTGAACAGACGCTTTTCATGGAGGATGAGAGATTTATTACTTCCATTGTGGACAAGGATGGGAACAGGGCAGAAGGAACCAAGGCTGATCCACAGATATGGGAGACGGTCAGAGCCGGTAACGATTATGAAACTGATGGAGTAGAGATTAAGGGAGAAGAATATTATGTCTATTATATGCCGGTATGTTACGATGACGGAGAGATTCTGGGAATGGCTTTTGCCGGAGAACGGGAGAGCATAGTTCAGGATGCAATATCCGACATGTTAAGAAGTCTGGTTCTGCGCTCAGTATGTCTGAATGTTCTTTTTATTGCTGTCATGGTTTATCTGTCATTCAAAATACGAAAACCATTACTGACGACCGCAGAATATATTGACCAAATTGCCAATGGTAATCTGTCAGGCAATCTTGAAGTGAAATCTGTGATCCGTGAAGTGACCACTCTGATCCGGGCATCTGTCAGCATGAGGGATAAATTGAACAGTATTGTCACCGAGGTGGATGGACATGCTGCACAATTGGATAGCAGCATGGAATTATTAAATACATTGGCATCTGCAAGCAGTAAGGGAACCAACCAGATCAGACAGGCAGTGGACGAGCTGGCCGCAACCGCTACATCACTGGCAGAGAATGTACAGACTGTTAATTCCAGAATGTTGGAGATGGGGGACAATGTTAATGCGATCCATTCGGAGACAGTAACATTGAATGAGAATTCCAATAAAATGGATCGTGCCAATCGTAATGCTTCAGAATCCATGAATCTGGTGCTGGAAAGCTCGCATACCTCTTCGGACATTATTACTGAGATGATCGTACAGGTAAAGGCAACCAATGAGGCCATTGCATCCATTAGTAAAGCAGTGGAACTGATTTCTGATATTACCGCACAGACGAATCTATTGTCATTGAATGCTTCCATTGAAGCAGCGAGGGCAGGACAGGCAGGCAAAGGCTTCGCTGTGGTCGCTACAGAGATCAAACAGCTCGCCGAACAGAGCAGCCAGAGTGCGGATACGATCAAGAAAATTGCTGATGATATTCTCGAAAAATCTAATAAATCTGTAGAGTTAACTGAACGGATGCGTGCACTGGCAGAAAAAGAGCAGGCAGACATCGGAGGTGCCAAGAATGGTTTTGATGCTCTGAGCCAGATTATTGAGGCTAATGTTACGACAGCGGGAATTATTGCGGAAAAAACGAAGAATCTGGAGGAATTGAAACAGACTATTATAAATAGTATAACAGAACTGAGTGCGATCAGTGAAGAGAATGCAGCCAGCAACGAGGAAGTAACGGCAAACGTATCTGATATCGCAGAAGCAGTTAACAAAATTTCGGACGATACAGGAACAATTAAAAAGGCATCCACGGATCTGGAAGAGTTGATGCAGTATTTTAAGTAGTTTGAGATATTTGGAGATATTCGTGGACGGGTGCTGCTTTATGTGCTATTATACAGAATGTCATCAGAAAACAGTAATTGTAGGAAGTAACAGGGATTATAATGAAAAAAAGAATGTTCATGGCACTGGCGGTAGCTCTCACCGGAGTCAGTATGGTGGTGGCAGCAGGAAACGGAGAACTGAAAATACAGAGTGAAGCCTCGGTACAGAAAGTACATGCGGCAGAAATACATCAGATCGGTGTCGAGCCGATCCCGGCTACCGGACAGATTACCATAGAGGATCTGCTGGCGGTACAGGGTGGCGAGACGGAGGATCCCAGAGCACTGGAAGGGGTGTCAGATCCGGAGGATGTCCCGGTAGACGAAGCTTCCGTAGAGGATACGACCGCAGATGAATATGCGTCGTTAGCGATCGCCAATGTGACGAATTACGTCAATGTCCGGACAGAACCGAACACGGACAGTGCCGTAGTGGGCAAAATCTATGACGGAGCGGTGGCACAGATCCTGGATGTGGCAGGAGAGGATCAGGACTGGTTCCGGATCATCTCCGGTAATGTGGAGGGTTATATCAAGGCAGAGTTTTTCATCTATGGAGATGCAGCAGCTGAGGTTGTAGACAATTATGTGACCAGATATGCTGTTGTTATCGCAGACCGTCTGAATGTGAGACAGGATCCTGCCACAGATGCAAAAAGAATTGGTTACATTGACAATGGAGAAAAGGTAAAAATTCTGGAGAATGACGGAGACTGGCTGAAGGTACAGTACACCGACAGCAAGGAAGGCTATGTCTCTGCGGAATATGTTACGATCTCGGAAGAATTTATCTATGCGAAGACAATAGAAGAGGAACAGGCGGAAATTGCCGCGCAGAAGGCATTGCAGGCAAGAGAACAGACTGCCGAGCAGGATGCCCCGGAGGTGATCACGAACATCACACTTCCCACTACAACTTATACCTCAAATGCGGAGCTCAGACAGGGAATCATTGATTATGCCATGCAGTATCTGGGCAACCGGTATGTACACGGAGGTTCCAGTCTGTCAGGAGGTACAGATTGTTCGGGATTTACCTGCTTTATCTATGCGGAGTTCGGCTATTCTATCAGCCGTACACCGGGAGGACAGTATTCCGGTGCCGGACGCAGTATCAGTTCTGAAGAACTTCAGCCAGGAGATATTGTATGTTATAGTTCCAATGGAGGGAAGAGCTGTACCCATGTAGGACTGTATATCGGTGACGGACAGATCATCCATTCCGCCAATTCACGGAAAGGTGTCATTATCAGTGCTGTGGACTACAGTCCCATCATCGGTATGAGAAACGTTATTGATTAATAGAATCGGTTTTGAAATTATGGAGCGCCTGATCTTTGGTGAGTACGAAATCACCGAGGATCTCGTCGCTCCATTTTTGCAGGTCTTCCAGATGAAGGACCACACCGGCATAATTGCGGATGCCGTGGGAGGCCGCCAGCTCTTCGGTATATTCTTCCAGCAGATAGACATTTTCAAACCGTACCGGTCCGGAGGTGTACTGACAGACCAGTGGGATCACACCGGTGGTCTTCCGCTCGATGGAGACACCGTCCTCTGCAACGTGAAAAGTCAGCCAGGCCATACCCTCTAACATGCTGAGAGCATTTTTCTGGGTGGACACATAATTGCCCAGCGAATAATAGCACAGAGACTCATTGCCGTTTTCTGCGGTGATCCATTCCACAGGCTCTACCACATGGGGATGGGTTCCGATAATGACATCGGCACCGGCTTCTGTCATCTCCAGTGCCCATTTTTCCTGATAGCTTGAGATTTTGGAGGAATACTCAGTCCCCCAGTGAGGACAGACGATGACGATGTCTGCCAGTTCTTTTGCCCGGGAGATATCCTCTAAGACCTGCGGGTTCAGCGTGGTGAAGTCCATCTGTCCGTTTTTCTCATTTACGGCACACAGAAGATTCAGATGCCCCAGCAGATCTAAGGGGAGTGTCTCGGTATTGGCACCGTAGGTATAATTTAAGATGGCGAAAGTGACATCATCGATGGTAAGTAACGGAATGTCATCTGCCTGTGAAGCGTCTTCGTGAATACCGGTTACCAGTACCTCCGGGTGCTTGTTTTTCCAGAAATCCGCACAGTACAACAGGCCGTCCAGCTTCTGATCCGCGGTATGATTGGATGCCTGCAGGACCACGTTGAATCCGGCATCCGCAATCGCATCCCCAACTTCGGTAGGAGAATTAAAATAGGGAAAACCGGAAAATCCCCGGGAATTGCCGCCCATGACAGTTTCCTGATTGATGATCCGGATGTCTGCCGCGTTTAAGAAGGGTGAAATTCCCTGAAACAGCATGGAGAAATCATAAGTTCCGTCCTCCTGTTTTCCACTGGCCACGACTCCCAGATGCATCAGGTTGTCCCCGACAGCCATGAGCGTAATGTCATGCTCCGGGAAGGGAGTGGGGGTCGGCTCCGGAGTAGGGACGGGAACCGGTGTGGCAGAAGGCGGTGCAGGGGTCTGTGGAACGACAACAACATCGCTGCCTGCAGCAGTTTCTTCCAGAAAGTAATAGCCGCCCATGCTCGCCAGTAACAGTAACGGAACGAGAACCAACAGCAGATAGAAACGTGAAATCGGTTTTTTCATATATTATCCTTTTGTTCTCCTTTATTATTTTATTATCTCTTACGGAATTCCGGTTACAAGGTCTGTTTACAATCAAAAGTAACAAAAGTATTATAGCATTGATTTTATTTTTTCGCAAAAAGCAAAAACAAATTACTGTTTTCCTATTGACATAGTATGAAATAGGAGATATAATCCTACCAATAAGTTGATTCGATACTTAAATGAGACATCGAAGAGGAGGAAAAGGATTATGAAGAAGTTTGAGTGGAAGAGCGTTTTGGCAGTGGGATTAACAGGAGTATTGGCACTGGGACTGACCGCATGCGGCAGCAGTGACAGCAAAACCGCAGACGCAGGAAGCGCAGCGGCAGCAGACGGCAAGGCAGTATACCGCACACTGGATGAGATCAAGGAGAGCGGAACCATTAACATCGGAGTATTCTCCGATAAAAACCCGTTCGGCTATGTGGATGAGAACGGTGAATATCAGGGCTATGATGTGTATTATGCAAGAAGACTCGGCGAAGACCTGGGGGTAGATGTGAATTTCGTATCTACAGAGGCAGCCAATCGTATTGAGTATTTACAGACCGGTAAGGTAGATGTGATCCTGGCGAACTTTACCGTAACTCCCGAGAGAGCAGAGGAAGTGGATTTCGCTTCTCCTTATATGAATGTGTCACTTGGCGTGGTATCCAAGGATGATAATGTGATCACTTCCTTAGACAACTGGAATGCAGATGATTCCATCATTGTAATCTCCGGCACTACCGCTGAGACATATCTGATCGCAAACTATCCGGATATTCCTTTACAGAAGTTTGATTCCTATGCAACCGCAAAAGAAGCTTTCGAGAACGGCACTTCTGTTGCATGGGCAAATGATAACACCGAAGTTATCGCATTCGCTCTGCAGAACGAAGGATATACCGTAGGTATTCCTTCCCTGGGCAGTGCAGACACCATTGCTCCCGCTGTTTCCAAGGGCAACACCACACTGCTTGACTGGATCAATGATGAGATCGTAGCTTTGGGTGAGGAGAACTTTTTCCATGCAGATTACGAAGCAACTCTGGCAGACACCTATGGTCTGGACTATGAGGACAGCCTGGTAGTAGAGGGCGGCAAAGTAAACGCACAGTAAGGTACGATGGGAATAAGATGATATAGAGGGGACTGCGGGGCACGTAAGCTGCCGCCGCAGTCTTTTCTTGCATCTGAGAAATACATTTGATATAATCTAAAAGATTATTTTGAACTTTACCGGAAAGGACATAGATACATGAACTGGGAATTTATTGAAAAATATCTGCCCATGTACGAAAAGGCAGCACTTCTGACCGTGAAAATAGGTATCGTTGGCATCCTGTTTGCGATCCTGGTGGGGCTCATCTGTGCAGCGGTTCAATACTATAAAGTGCCGGTGCTGCGGTGGATCGTGACAGTCTACGTGGAACTGAGCCGTAACACACCGCTTCTGGTACAGCTGTTTTTTATCTATTACGGCTTCCCGAAGATCGGGATCCGGATGTCGGCGGAGCTGTGCGGTGTAGTCGGTCTGGCATTTTTAGGCGGCAGCTATATGGCAGAAAGCTTCCGCAGCGGTCTGGAATCCGTAGAACCCATTCAGAGTGAAAGTGCCATCAGTCTGGGAATGAATTCCCGACAGGTGTTGGGATATGTGATCCTGCCCCAGGCAATGTCCACCAGTATTCCCGCATTTGTGGCAAATATCATTTTCCTGTTAAAAGAGACCAGTGTGTTCAGCGCCATCAGTCTGATGGACCTGATGTTCACCGCCAAAGACCTGATCGGTCTCTATTATAAGACTACGGAGAGCCTGTTCCTCCTGGTAGTATTTTATCTGCTGATCCTGCTGCCGGTATCGGTCATAGGATCACTGGTGGAGAGGAGGATGCGTTATGCCGGATTTGGGGATTGATGTATTATTCAAAGGCACGAACATGCTCCGCCTGCTGCAGGGTTTGTGGGTAGCCATGAAGATCAGTATCGTATCCATTCTGATCAGTATGCCTCTGGGTATCCTGGTGGGGGCACTGATGACGGTAAAAAATAAAGTGGTGAAAGCTTTTTTTCGTGTCTATCTGGAATTCATCCGCATCATGCCGCAGCTGGTATTATTGTTCATCGTATATTTCGGTTCCACCAGAGCACTGGGATGGAACTTATCCGGTGAGGTGGCATCCGTGATCGTATTCGTCCTGTGGGGAACCGCGGAGATGGGAGATCTGGTGCGCGGAGCGCTGATCAGCATCCCGAAGCATCAGTATGAAAGCAGTGAGGCGCTGGGACTTAGTAAGATACAGACATATCTGTACATCATCATTCCCCAGACTGTGCGGCGACTGATTCCATTGTCCATCAACCTGATCACCCGTATGATCAAGACTACCAGTCTGGTACTGATGATCGGCGTAGTGGAGATGTTAAAAGTAGCGCAGCAGATCATTGAGGCGAATCGTATGAGCAGTCCCAATGCTGCTTTTGGAGTATTCCTTGTAGTATTCGTTTTGTATTTCTTTGCCTGCTGGCCCTTCAGTGTACTGGCGAGGGCTCTGGAAAAGAAATGGAATTAAGGATGGATCAGGGCTGGAATGAGAATGGAGTGAAGACATGGCAGAGACATTGTTGAAAATAGAGAACCTGACAAAAGAATACGAAGGGCAGAAGATTCTCGATGGAATTCATCTGGAAGTGAAAAAAGGAGACGTACTGGTAGTGGTAGGTCCCAGCGGCTGCGGTAAGAGTACCCTGCTTCGATGCATTAATGCACTGGAGCCCATTCAGGGTGGCACGATAAAACTGCAGGGAATGGATATCCGTAAGGGCAGCAAAAATATCACCACCCTGCGGCAGAAGATCGGCATGGTATTCCAGAGCTATGAACTGTTCCCGCATCTGACGGTGATCGACAATATTACGCTGGCACCTGTGAAAGTACAGAAGCGTGATAAGGCAGAAGTGCGAAAAGAAGCTATGGAGCTGTTAGCGCGCGTAGGTCTGGCTGATAAGGCGAAGAGCTATCCCAGACAGCTGTCCGGTGGACAGAAGCAGAGAGTAGCCATTGTAAGAGCACTCTGTATGCATCCGGAGATTCTCTTATTCGATGAGGTAACGGCAGCACTGGATCCGGAGATGGTACGAGAGGTGCTGGATGTTATGCTGGATCTGGCAAAGCAGGGTAAGACCATGCTCATCGTCACCCATGAGATGCAGTTTGCCAAGGCGGTAGCGGATAAAGTTATTTTCATTGATCAGGGAAAGATCGTGGAGGAAGCTGCTCCGGAAGAATTTTTTGAACATCCGAAGACAGAGAGAGCAAAACAGTTTTTGAATGTGTTTACGTTTGAACATGTGGAGCATCATGAAGAGTAAATAAATGATAGAAAGGGCCTTCCGGAGAGCTCCGGAGGGCTTTTACATGTTAACAGAAACAGGAGATAAGATATGCCGGAAAAAGATACCCAAAAGTACAGACAGAGATTATGGAAAATATTTCTGTCCACATTATATTTAAGTGCATTCACCTTTGGTGGGGGGTATGTCATCGTTACGCTGATGAAGAAAAAATTCGTGGATGAATACCACTGGATCGGAGAAGACGAAATGCTGGATCTGGTGGCCATCGCCCAGTCCTCGCCCGGCGCGATCGCAGTCAACGGAGCCATTGTGGTGGGGTATAAGCTTGCCGGGATCCCGGGGACACTGGTGGCGATCCTCGGAACGATCATTCCCCCTTTTGTCATTATTTCCGTGATCTCCATCTGCTACAATGCATTCCGCAGTAACTTCTTTGTGGCGCAGATGCTGTCCGGGATGCAGGCAGGAGTGGGAGCGGTAATTGCCTCCGTGACCTATGATATGGGAGCCCCGATCGTAAAAGAAAAAGATCCCATGTCACTTGTCATTATGCTGGGAGCTTTTCTGGCAGCATGTATTCTGGAGATCAATGTGATCTATATCGTGATCGTCTGCGGACTGCTTGGTGTGGTACGGACGCTCCTTGCTAAAAGGAGGGCCGGAAAATGATCTATCTGCAATTATTTTTAAGCTTTCTGCAAATAGGAATGTTCAGCTTCGGCGGCGGTTATGCCGCAATGCCGCTGATCCAGGGGCAGGTGGTCACACTCCATGGGTGGCTTACCATGTCGGAATTCACAGATCTGATCACGATATCACAGATGACACCCGGACCCATTGCAGTGAATTCCGCTACTTTTGTGGGAATGAAGATCGCCGGGATTCCCGGAGCCGTGGTGGCAACGGCCGGATGTATTCTGCCCTCCTGCATCCTCGTGACGATCCTGGCAAGACTATACCTGAAGTATCGTAATCTGGATCTGCTGCAGGGAGTGCTGAAATCTCTGCGGCCTGCAGTGGTGGCAATGATCGCATCGGCAGGAATACTGATCCTCAAAAATGCATTTTGGGGAAGTGGGGAGAGCATCTTACTGACGCAAACTGAGTGGAGTATGGTCGTGATCTTCGGGATCTGTGTGCTATTACTTCGTAAGAAGCTGAATCCCATCTGGGTCATGGTGCTGGCGGGTGTCATGAAGGTGGGGATTTCTATGACAATCCAGGGGATCTGTTTCTAATAAAAGCAGGAACTGGGAGGGTTGACAGCCAAACGGAAAAAAAGTATCATATATAAGATATAAATTCAAGAGCGGAAGGGTAGAAAACCATGGCACTTAGCAAGAAGCCCACAACGGGCATGAAAGATATTCTGCCGGAGGAGATGCAGATCCGTGATTACGTGATCAGTGTCATCAAGGACACCTACGGCAAATTCGGTTTTACTTCCATTGAGACTCCCTGCGTGGAAAATATTGCAAACTTAAGCAGTAAGCAGGGCGGCGACAATGAGAAGCTGATCTTCAAGATCTTAAAGCGCGGCGAGAAGCTGAACGTGGCAGCCGCAACCACAGAGGAAGAGGTAGTGGACAGTGGTCTGCGTTATGACCTGACGGTGCCTCTGGTACGTTATTATTCCAACAACGCGGCATCCCTGCCCTCTCCTTTCAAGGCATTGCAGATGGGCAATGTATGGAGAGCGGACAGACCCCAGAGAGGAAGATACCGTCAGTTCATGCAGTGTGATATCGATATTCTCGGTGAGCCGTCTAACTTAGCAGAGATCGAA
>ERZ780083.541-NODE-541-length-14912-cov-3.621121_pt1 | contig 14912 bp, 17 predicted proteins | sample MGYA00511838_ERZ780083 | MGnify/ENA primary metagenome ERZ780083 (study PRJEB29588, sample SAMEA2152602) | human gut metagenome | biome: human gut; feature: human-associated habitat; material: faeces | place: Denmark | collected 2008/2010 ...
ATCATGCCGGATGAAAAGAAAAATATTGTTTTCTACGAGAAACATGGATTCTCGTTATTAGAGGAAGGAGCGGCCATGCAAATCAGGCAGTTATAAAAACGATTATTTACTGCCAATCATTTTATTTCTGATTTTTGGCTATAAATCAACCTATTTCTCTGGCTGATCGTCCACACGCCATCTACGAACCGTACATTCTTTGTATCATCATCTTCCACATTCCAGGCATATCCACCGGCAGGCAGACCTCGACGGTCCAGAATTTCGTTCGAAACACCTTCCTCCGAGAAAAACAACTCCACTTGCGTAGAGTCCGGACTGAACACCAAGAACAAAGTCTTCCCGGCATCATCCACTGCATTCATGCGGACACCTTTCTCCCACAAACGGATGCAATCTTTCTGCACCTCGCTCCACGTATATCCGGCAGAAGCAATACAACCATGTTCGTCTTTATCACTACCAACCACGGCCTCTTTTTCCTTTCTCTCCGAAGTTTCCGCTTCCTTTTTACCGCCGTTTCCACAACCGGTCAACAAAGCTCCGGCACATATCAGGCACATAGATACAACCTTCATATTCATACGCTTGTTTTTATTAGTTTTCAATTGACAAAGTTAAAAACAAATCGGCAGTACTAAAAGTTTCTTCCCTTTTTATACGCACGGCTCTTTCGTTTAAAGGAGTTATCGGGAGTCAGAAGGAGTCATCAGCCGGCAAGTCGGCTTAGGAGTTAAAGCCGATAGTTCTGTGAATACATACACAAGAGTATCGGCTGTAACCCCTAGCGGAGCAAAGTGATAACTCCTCTAACTCTCTTGCTTGTCATGGCTTGAGATATACCACTGTTTTTCCACTACCATATTTGCGAATAATACCTTCTTCCAGAAATAGGTTCAAATCGGCCACCGCCTGATGTTTCGCCTTTCCGGTCAGCTGTTCATAATCAGTACGCGTAATGCAGCCATACTTATTCAAATGCTGCAACAGTTTTTTTCTCCGCTCCTCCAATGTCAATTTGGAATGAGAGATATAGGGAGATGCTTTCCGTTCCAGCTCCATTGTCTGAAAGCGGTTGCGGAATCTACTGCTGATACGTAAGTTCACATTCTGAAAATGTACGGACGGAGAGCGAATATCCTTTTTATTCGCCACGGCCTTGTCGCACTTCAATGACAACGAAAAGAATCCCAATTCGCCCACTTCAACTATCCATCCGTCTGCCAGCCAACTGTGCAACTCATCCGTTATAGCCTGCAACGTGCCATCGAGAATGGCAGGGCTGAAACCGGTAGCCTTGTGAACCAGTTCGCGGAATTTATCGGCAGGAATGGTTCCTTTGGGAAGAATACGGGCGTGAAGCAGCTTTTCTTCACCGTCCTCCGGAGAAGGATTGGGGGTCTGGTATAAATCGTAATAAGCACTCATATAATTTAGAATATCAGTTGGGCAATATTATTCATTCAATGCTGCAAGAACAAGTCCTGATGCACCGAGTTTAATTCGTTAGACAATTGTTGCTGTTTCGTTAAACGTCCATCTTACGAAAGAACAACAATTGTCTAACGGAAAGAAGACATCTGTCTAACGAATTAAAAACAACGCCCAAAAGTATTAATAAAAAGGGAAGTAGGGATTAAAAAAGGGGAAAAATCGCTCTAATAATAGGTTCATTGGCGTAATAAAAGCTTTTATTCAGTTGGTTTTTAAACAGACTCTTAAATGAGCAAAGTTGAGAATAAAAAGTTGCCGTTCCAAACAAAGAAAGAATGTTTATTTTGCTCCTACTGGGCAACTCCATAACATCGCCATAGAACACCTTCCAAGCAGCGACTCTACTTTTATAGCGGAACAAATAAATTTCTATCGGTTGTCGTCTACGCGACAATTGGTTATGATAAAAGACAAAAGCCATATTAAAGAAGCTGTTCTCTATGGAGGTCTTAAATATGATGCTGATACAACAGCTTTAGTAGTCGAAAACAAAAAATATACTGATATTCCTCGAGACTTGAATATTCAACATACCTTCTATCCGGATTCCCTAAACCTGCGTGACGGAGCCAAATACCTTCCCGCCACTAAGATAGAAGCTGAACAAATTAAACAAGCACTAGAGAATACGAGACTTCAGCCAGCCTTATATATGGATTTACGAGGTACAGAAGAATCTTTTAAAGCTTTATCAGGTAAGAATATCAGTATGCTACATATCGCCACTCATGGTTTCTATTGGACAGAAACAGAAGCCAGACAGACAAAGGATCTTGATTTCTTGATGATGGGAGACAATAACCAATCACGCTACGTAGAAGACAAAGCATTGACTCGATCAGGACTGCTATTGTCAGGAGCAAATATTGCACTGAAAGGAAATCCTTTGCCGGAAGGATTAGAAGACGGCATACTCACCGCCAAAGAGCTTGCCGGTTTAGATTTACAAGGGTTAGACCTGGTAGTACTTTCTGCCTGCCAAACCGGACTGGGAGAAATAACCGGTGACGGAGTATTCGGCTTGCAACGCGGTTTCAAAAAAGCGGGAGCCAACACATTATTAATGAGTCTCTGGAAAGTGGACGATAATGCTACTCAACTCTTGATGACACAGTTTTACAAGAATCTGCTCGCAGGAAAGAGCAAATTTGAATCTTTGCGCGAGGCCCAGAAGTATGTACGTGACTACGAAGTTGAAATTGAAACAACTCCCGACAAGCGCTGGCAGTCAGAAGCCAGGCAAAAAGAAAAACAGAGCAAAAAGCCTATGCCCAAAGAGTTCAAGAAAATAAAAAAATATAAGGATCCCTTTTACTGGGCTGCATTCATTTTATTGGATGCAATTGATTAACTCTTAATTTATGAAAAACATGAAAAATTACTTATTGTGCATATTCCTTGCAGTATTTACCATCAGTATTTATGGGCAAAACCACAAGAATGCTGCGGACTATAGGACAGATGCAATAAATGGAAACGCGATTGCACAATTCTATCTCGGACAGAGCTACTTTAGGGGATGGGGTATAAAACCTGATACCATACAAGCCGTTTATTGGTGGCGAAAGTCGGCTGAGCAAGGAAATCCTGCTGCACAAAACAATATGGGTGCAGCCTATAGTAATGGCTGGGGGAATTTAACTCAAAATAAAGAAACGGCCATCTATTGGTATAAAAAAGCAGCTGAAAAAAATGGGGCTTTTCCATAAAAGAACCTTGGACGCATATATGAAGACAAAGAAAACTATGAAGAGGCTTTTATCTGGTATAAAAAAGCCGCCGAACACAATAATAGCCCGGAATCTTATTATGCACAAAGCCGCTTAGCCTATTTACTGAAAAACGGGTTAGGAGTCACAAAGAATTACCCCGCCGGAATGGCATGGACAAAACGAGCAGCTAAAAACGGGAATGCAAGCGGACAGATTTCGCTTGCAATCTCTTATGAATACGGCATAGACAACATCTTGAGAAAAGATGGGAATTCAGCGTTATATTGGTACAAAAAGGCTGCTCTCAACAAAGACATTGGAGAACTCCAGAAGTCTATAGCAGAAGCTGCCATAGAAAGATTGGAAGAAGCGGGATTCAACGGACAGAATACTCTCCTCAAAATGATACCGGACTATAAACCATTCTACACTGCACCTTCGGAAAGTGAACAGAAAAGCATGCATGAATCTGTTCGCAATAGCACGGTAGAGTGGGGAAAAACAATAGAAGGAGAGGCTTCTCTAGGACAAACCCAAAATGATGAAATAAATGGATTCAGGGTAGAATTCAAAGAAGATAATATTAAAATTGGCTTTACTAAAAACTCAGAATTCACTTTATTCATCTATATTCAAGAAGATGACATAATAGTTAAAAATGGCTCTGAAAATGGTGTAGAATACAACCGAAACACCGGAAAACCGTATATGCTGCTCCGCCCCTACAGTTATGAAATAGAAGCCAAAGAATATCCCGGACAAATATTTGAACGGACAAACTACACAAACGGGAATAAATATTGGGGAGAAACCTATAATGGACAACGCCACGGATACGGCATTCATATCTGGGAAAATGGGAATATGTGGTTCGGCCCTTGGAAGGATGGTGAAAGAAATGGATACGGCGCTTACTTTGATATTACGGCACACACCATTCAGTCAGGAAAATGGATTGGAAATGAATTGATAGCCGGTACTTCTTATATCTGTAAAGAAAAAGCGGAACCGGTTCTTCCAGCCAGAACCAGAACCGTTTCAAAACCATTTTCCTATAGCGGTACTGTTCGCTATATAAATTTACCGACCAGCTCATACATGTCATACATCACAGAAGCCATCAACAAATGGGGGAAATGCCGTACCGGAGCAATCACTATGTATGGAGCAGGAGTAGGAGTGTATGGGAATAGTGGATATGCCTACACCGGCAGTACTCCCAGCAAGCTTAAGAAACGTATAGAAGAAGCCAACAGCAGCAATGCTGAAATAACAGACATCAACATCACTGAAAATGGCAACTATGTAATTATCTTAGGCGGTTCAGGGTATTGGACTCTTGGTTATCCGGATGCATTCCTCAAAAAACTGGAACAATATCGTACAGGAGATTTAAGAGACGACAATATTCTTTCGGCCTGCTTCAATGATAGAGGAGAATGGGTAGTTATCACGGACAAGCATTACAGCTATTCAAATGAAACCATCAAAAATTTCATACTGAAAGCCGAAGAACTATACGAAGAGGTTTACTATGCCTATATTACCAATTACGGGATGATAGCTTGCTGCAAAAACGGAGTATATTACAAAAACATTCCATCCAATTTGGCAGAGGCATTGAAGAAACTCACATTCAAACCCAAAGTCATCAAGTTTACAGACAATGGATTGTACTTGATTACAGATGGAGAATCACAAAATTATTATTTTAGATTTTCATCGGTTAGACTTAACCGATTGAGGAATAAACTTTTAGCGAATTATTTGAAAAGTGGCGGTAACGAGTTAGCAACCGTGCGAATTTCAGCGTTTTGCGTTGCTATGCTGTCAAATAACTCTTTCATTTGCAAATATAGCATCTTTTTTCGAAAGTACGAACTATCGGCGGCAGTTTTATAAAATCGACTGGCGAAAAAACAAATAGAATTTTCCAAAATAGCTTGGGATAAGCCATTAACGAAATACTTTCTTTTAAGAGCACAGTGGTTTACCCAATAAAATTATATACCTTTGTAACAAGTTAAAGAAGATGTCGCAATGAATCGGATAAAAGAAGCATTGATTGAGGCGGGGATTAGTCAAACTGAATTGGCTAAACGACTTGGCAAAGGTTTTAATATGGTCAATCTATACGCCACGAACAAAGTGCAACCTCCTATACCCGTACTATACAGGATAGCGGAAATACTGAATGTGGATGTGCGTACACTTCTTGTACCTAACGAAATAAAAAAATAGACATATGGCAAATACTAATCTAAAAGAAGCTAAGGCGGCTAAGAATGATGAGTTCTATACGCAATTTCATGACATAGAGATTGAAATGAATGCCTATCTTGAATATGACCCGGACGTGTTTAGGGGAAAGACTGTATTGCTTCCTTGTGATGACCCCGAATGGAGTAACTTTACCCGATACTTTGCTGCCAAGTTCGATGAGTTAGGCTTGAAAAAACTGATTTCTACGAGTTATGCTCCGGATAGCAAAAAATACAAAACACCTTATCAGCCCTCTTTGTTTGAGCAAGAAGCACCTCAATTCGACCCGTCCAAGGCACAGGTAAAAGGTAAGATATTCATCTTGGAACGAGACAAAAGCGGGGACGGGCGTATCAATATTGATGACCTCGAATGGAAGTATATGGATGGTGACGGGGATTTCCGAAGCAAAGAAGTTACCGAACTTCGTAATGAAGCGGATTTTATTATCACCAATCCGCCGTTCTCCCTCTTTCGTGAGTTCTTGGCTTGGATTGTGGAAGCTGGGAAGAAGTTTGCTGTAATAGGTAACATGAACGCAATCACTTATAAAGAGGTCTTTCCCTTGATAAAAGATAACAAAGTTTGGTTAGGTGCTACAGGAAATGGAAATGATATGGTTTTTGGCGTTCCTGACGGAGCTAAAGTAGATGAGAAAGACAAGGCTAAAGCTGCAAGATTGGGATATGTCGGTAATTATACCCGATTAGGTAATTCATGTTGGTTTACCAGCATAGAGCATGGCCGTCGTCATGAACCATTGCCACTGATGAGCATGGCAGACAACCTCCGCTTTTCCAAACATAAGGAACTGAAAGGCAAAGCTGCCTATGACCGCTACGATAATTATGATGCCATTGAAGTACCTTTTACGGATGCCATTCCTTCAGATTATGATGGAGTGATGGGAGTTCCTATATCCTTTTTGATTAAGTATTGTCCGGAGCAATTTGAAATCTTAGGGATAACTAAAACTTGGTATGGTAGTGCTTCCAAGGTCTATCCAGAACAGATTCAAGTAGACCGTCATGGCAAAGAGACGAAAGTGACGAAACTCAATGACGGGGCAGTCTTGCTTCATTCCGAAGTTCCTCAGAATGAAACATATTATATGGTTGACGGGAAATATTATACCCAAGTTTATGCAAGAGTTCTTATTAAACATATCAGATCATAATTTGCGTATGAGTAATCGGGCATATGTTGAAACCAAAGAGCCATTGCTCCCAATAGCTCCCCTACGGTTCAAATCCGCAAAGTTAGGTGTGTCGGAAATGGTGTATTCCTTGGTTTTTAATCCCCATTGATTGCCCCTATCGGTTATCCCTAAGATTTCAAAGTACTTCATCACTCGCAATTTTTCTAATTAGTACTCGTGCATATGGTTTTTGAGGTATTCCGTTCTCTAAATAGTAAAGCTGACCATCTCGTAAACTGGGATTTAGTTTCTTTAATTCACGGGGGTATGGACGCAAACCAAGTTCTTTTCCTGAATCACCTTGTGTCTGACCTAAGATTTCAACTTAAAAACAAAAACAATAAATTATGACACAACATAATACCATCAAGCTTTTTGAAGCTAAAAAAGTCCGTACTATTTGGGACGACAAAGATGAAAAATGGTACTTTTCCATAGTGGATGTGGTGGCTGTCCTAACCGATAGCCCTAATCCTCGTAAGTATTGGAGTGTCTTGAAAACACGTTTAAAAAAAGAAGGGAGTGAGTTGACTACAAATTGTAGTCAACTGAAAATGAAATCGGCTGATGGAAAGATGTATTTAACCGATGTGGCAGATACTCAGCAGCTTCTCCGTTTGATTCAGTCTATTCCATCGCCCAAAGCAGAACCGTTCAAGCAATGGATGGCACAAGTGGCGACTGAACGTCTTAACCAAATGCAAGACCCCGAACTCTCTATCAATCAAGCACTGGTGGACTATAAGCGGTTGGGGTATTCGGATAATTGGATTAATCAGCGTCTCAAATCCATAGAGATTCGTAAAGACCTCACGGATGAATGGAAGCGGCACGGATTGCAAGAGGGAGTGCAGTTTGCTACGCTGACCGATATTATTTATCAGACTTGGAGTGACATGACCGCCAAGGAATATAAGCAGTTCAAAGGTCTGAAAAAAGAGAACTTACGTGACAATATGACCAATAAGGAATTGGTGCTAAATATGTTGGCGGAACTTTCCACCAAAGAAATATCTGAAAGTAAAAATCCGGAAACATTTCGGGAACACATGGATGTGGCGGAAGCCGGTGGTGAGATTGCCCGCAATGCCCGTATGGAGTTGGAAGCCAAGACGGGTAAGGCAGTCATCAGTCCGCTGAACGCCAAGACAGGCATTGCGCTCAATTCATCTCCGGAAGAAGAAGACACAAAAGAATAATCCTAAAAAGTGAATCAATATCATGAAGACAACATTGCATACAGAATGGACTGTCGAAGACATCTGTAAAGGATTTACCTACAACGAATTGGAAGGTAAAGGTCTGTTTGGATTGGACGGGCGGCTCACTATCCAACCCGAGTATCAACGCCATTACATCTACAACGATGGGAAACGTGATGTAGCGGTGATAGAATCCCTGCTGAAAGGTTATCCCATCGGACTAATCTATTTCAACCGGACTGTGGACGGACGATTTGAAGTACTTGACGGGCAGCAACGCATCACTTCTATCGGTCGGTTCGTTACAGGAAAATTCGCCATCAAGGATGAAGCGGATAACGTACAGTATTTCTCGGGATTGCCCGAAGAGCAGCAACAAAAGATTATGCAATCCTCTCTGCTGGTATATGAATGCGAGGGTGAAGAAAAGGAAATAAAGGAGTGGTTCAAGACCATCAATATTGTAGGCATTCCGCTCAAGGAGCAGGAATTGCTCAATGCCATCTATTCGGGCGAGTTCGTAAATGCAGCCAAGCGGGTGTTCAGTAATTCCCAAAATGCGGAAATACAGAAATGGAGTCATTATATCAAGGGAGATGTGAAACGGCAGGATTATCTGGCGGAAGCCCTCCGGTGGATTTGCGACAGTAAGGGGATGAGCATTGATGCCTATATGAGCATACACCGTCACGAGCCTTCCACGGGAGAATTGGAAAGTTATTTCCGTTCTGTGATTGACTGGGTATCGGCTACCTTTACTATGGTAGAGCGTGACATGTGCGGCTTGGAATGGGGACGGCTGTATGAAACGTACCATGCCACCCCTTATAGCACCGTCCATGTCGCGGAACGGGTAAAAGCCTTGCAAGCGGATGAAAGTGTGCGGTGTCCCCGAAATATTTACGAATATGTACTGGGTGGAGAAGAGGATAAGAAACTGCTTGACATCCGTATCTTTGAAGAATCAACCAAGCGGGCTGCTTACAAGCGTCAGACCGAAGCGGCTGAGAAACAAGGAATTTCCAATTGTCCGCTCTGTGCGTTGGGGAATAATGCCAACAAGACCCGCATTTACAAACTTTCGGAAATGGATGCCGACCATGTGACTGCATGGAGCAAGGGAGGGGCAACCAGCATGGAAAATTGCGAGATGCTTTGTAAAACCCATAATCGTTCAAAGGGAAATCGGTGAAAGTGTGTTATTTTGAGAGAGTTAAATCAATTAATTCTCTCAAAATATGAACAATAAAAAAACATTTCACGAAGTTTCCGAGATTTGGTGTGATGCAAAGCGTCCGATAGTGAAGCATTCCACCCTATGTGCTTATCAGCTTACGTTACAAACACACCTATTGCCACGATTTGGCGCTGCGGAAAATATAACAGAGAAGGATGTCCAGCAGTTTGTGATAGACAAATGTACTTCCGGATTAGCAAGAAAAACAGTCCGGGATATAGTGGCAGTGCTCAAATCTGTTATCAAATATGGGAATAAGCACGGGATTTTCCATTTTGAAGAATGGGAAATCGAATATCCTACCCAAACAGAAAACAAACTGCCGCCCACATTGTCATTAAATCATCAGCGTATATTGATGCGTCACTTGCTGGAACAGCCCACTCCACAAAATATAGGTGTACTGTTGGCTCTCTGTACCGGAATGAGAATCGGTGAGGTTTGTGCTTTGAAATGGGAAGATGTGGATTTTGCACAAAAGACAGTCATCGTGAAGCATACTGTAGGCAGAATATATAACTGTGAGTTGAAATCTACAGAAAGGGTTCACTCTTCCCCAAAAACCAAGAATTCCTATCGTGAGATTCCTATATCCAAACAGCTTCTCCAAGCGTTGAAAATGGTAAGGAAACAATCTCAATCCCCATACGTGGTAGGCACTTCCACACAATCTAAAGAGCCCCGTTCTTATCGTGATTATTTTGGCAGGTTGCTAAAACGATTGGATATTCCCCACTTGGTCTTTCATGGACTTAGGCATACATTTGCGACCCGATGTATTGAAAGCCAGTGTGATTATAAAACTGTCAGTGTCATACTCGGTCACTCAAATGTGGCAACGACACTTAATCTGTACGTTCATCCTAATCTCAATCAAAAGAAACGGTGTATTGACCGTATGAGTAATTTCTTGGGAATAACATGAGTTAGTCTTGGACTCTATATATACATGGGGGACAAAAAATGTCCTCCATGTATGTGATGCGCATGATTGACTATAGCTTGAAGCCTTTATTCTTTTTCTGAATAGGCTTCAAGCCGACATTCTGTTGTAATCGTTCAAATTGTTTCTTGAACCATTCCCCGATATGCAGTCCGTCAATGGCAAGTATCAGCTTTCCATTGTTTGTACCAACTTTGGCAGTAACATCATTCGTCTTGAACTTACGCCTATGCTCATCGGAATAGAGTTCGCCGTTGTACGGCAATGGCTTACCTGTCATTAAATGGGCGGTCTGTTCATGGGTAAAACCGACAGCAAGGCACAATTTCTCAATACGGAGCATAGCACGAAACCAAGGAAACCATTCTGTGGCTTTTATCAACAAGGCGTTAAGCCTTGATACTTCCGTTTGATGTTTTGTTACCGTCTCGTTCTTTTCCAGCAAGTGCCGTTGCTGCATTTCCAGCACTTGGCGGCTGTGGTCTGCCCGTATGGTCTGTATCTCGGCTTGCAGGGCTTCGATGGCACGTCTCCGCCTTTCGGAAGCCGAGACGGAGGAGTTATACATCAGCGGTAGCTCCACATTTTCCACGGCAGTGGTTTTGGGCAGCAGGTTGTAACTCTGGAATACGAAGCCGATTTTACGGTTGCGTAGTACGGCGCGTTGAGGCTTGCTCATGGTGCGTACGGAGATACCGTCCAGCAGGTATTCGCCGCTGGTGGGCGTGTCCAGGCAGCCGAGGGTATTCAGCAAAGTCGACTTTCCGGAGCCCGATGTACCCATGATGGTGACAAACTCGCCTTCACGGATGGTGAACGAGACGCCGCGCAGGGCATGCACGGTTTCGTCCCCCACTTGGAAGTTGCGTTTGATATTTTGAAGTTCAATGACTGCTTTATTCATAATTCTTTTTTTGTATTATTTTCCGCTCTTCTTCTTACTTCCCGGAGGGCCAGGCATGAACGGACTCTTCTCACCTCCGGGAGCTTCCTGGCTCATGTCCGGAGCGCCGCTGCCGGGCATGCTGCCGATGTTGGCTTCGGTCACCACTACGGTACCTTCGTTAATGCCGCTGATAATTTCCGTGTTGACTCCGTTGGAGATACCTATCTTCACCGGATGGGCGGTAAAGGTGTTGCCTTCGCGGGTCCAGAGTTTATGTTCCCCTTCGCAATCCTTCACGATATCATTGTCGCCGATAAGCGGTTTTTCGGGGTTGAAGCGCAGGGCACGGGCAGGAGCGCACAGTACGTCTTTGCGGTCGAGGGTGAAGATGGTGACGTTGGCTGTCAGGCGTGGTTTCAGTTTCAGGTCCGGGTTGTGGGCGGAGATGACTACTTCGTAGGTCACAACCGTGCTGGTGCTGGTGCTCGACGTGCTGCTTGAGCTGGCATCTCCCAGACGAATTTGTGTGACCACTCCTTCGAACACGTCATTCGGGTAGGCATCTACGGTAAACGTGGCGCGCTGTCCCTCTTCCACACCGCCTATGTCCGCTTCGTCCACGTCGGCCACAACCTGCATCTGCGTCAGGTCGGCAGCGATGGTGAACAGTGTCGGTGTCTCGAAGCCGGAAGCCACGGTCTGTCCTGCTTCCACGTCGCGGCTGATGACCACACCGTCGATGGGAGAGGTGATGGTGGCGTAGGAGAGGTTGCGTTCAGCCTTTGCCAGTGATGCCTGGCTGCTTTCGTAGTTGCTCTTGGCCTTCTCGTAGTTATAGACGGACTGCTCATAGTCCGTGGCGGCGATGAGCTGCTTTTCGTTCAGCGTCTTGTTGCGCTCGTAGAGTTTTTTCTGGTACTCGTATTCGGCCTTTGCACCGTTGTAGGCGGCGCGTTGCGAAGCGAGTTCGCTTTGCAGTGTCACGCGGTCCATCTCGGCAATGAGTTGGCCTTTGGTTACTACGGAATTGTAGTCTACATGAATCTTGTCGATGATACCGGACACCTGCGTACCGACTTCTACTTCCGTCACCGGTTCGATGGTCCCTGTAGCAGTCACCGAATTTGAAATATCGCCTTTACTGACATTAGCAGTGGCGTACGTGACTTTGTGTTTGGCCGGTGAACCTGCAAAGAACCAGATTCCTGCACCCACTACCACAACGACTGCCACGGCGATTAGGATAATCTTTTTTGTTTTCATTCGTTTATTATGCTTTTATTTAGATTGCTAATTGATCTCCCTGATAGAATTTCAGCAACTGTGTATTCAGTATAGCCATATATTTAGCCTGAAGCTGTTCCTGCTGTGCTTGCAGCAAATTATTCTTTTCAGTAAGGAGTTCTACGGTATTCTTCATTCCCAGATTAAACTGTTCGCTAATCAACTCATAGCTGATTTGTGTACTTTTCAACTTTTCGTTTGCGGCAGCATAACGCTGTTGTGCGCTATTGGCATCCAACCAAAGGCTTTCAATGGTTTTGTACAGTGCCTTTTGTTCGTCAAGCAAGGATAACATGCTCGTTTCGTACTGCAATTTAGCTTTTTGTACGGCACTTTTCGTTTGACGGTTATTGAAGATAGGCACACTGACAGACAGTCCGATAGAGTTGTTCCATCCGTTCTTCACTTGTTCTCCGAAGGTGAAGTCGCTGCCGCTGGTATGGTTGGTTCCGATTCCTGCGCTAAGGCTGATGGTAGGGAAATAGCTCGATTTAGCGATATTGATACCCAGTTCAGAAGCCTCTACATTCAGTTTGCTCGCTTCAATCTCCGGACGAAGGCTCAATGCGCTGATGTACACATCTCTTTTGGTAGGCAGCGGAGCCAGTACATTTTCGTCGGACAGGGCAGGGAGGTAGATGTTCATTTCATTCTCCCCATCCAGTTCGAGCAGTTGTTTCAGTTGTAATTTGTAATCTTCAAGAGTGGCTTGCGCTGTGACAAGTTGATATCGGTCGGTGCTCACCTGTGCTTCCAGTTGCGCGAGGTCGCTTTTGGCAATACTTCCGGCATTCAGAAGTTCCTGTCCTCGGTCGCGCTGCGCAATGGAAACTTGCAGGGTGTTTTCGTTTACTTTCACAGATTCGGCTGCATAAAGAATCTGGATATATACTTGGGCGATAGACTCCTGAATATTATTTTCGGAAGTCGCCACATCCAGCTCGGCCATCTGATTATTCAACTTCTCCTGTTGGATGGTTTTCAACCGTTTATTACCATTATATAGAGTCCACGAAGCATTCAGTCCATAATTACCGTTGTAGCTCGTTTTGCTGTTGCTACTGATAATCTCGCTACCGCTCACCCGGCTACTTGTCTCCTGATACGGACGATTCACCACCTGATGGCCGGTAGAAAACGAAAGGCTGGGAAACAAGGCAGCTTTAGCTGTCTTCACATCAATCTGCGTGCTGACCGCAGTGATCCGGTTCTTACGAATTGTAATGTTCTGTTCCTTTGCATAGTCGATGCATGACTGCAAGTCCCATTGATCCGGGATTTTCGTTTCTTTCAGCGTATCGACTTGCAGCGGAGAAACCTGGGCAGATATGCCGGACAGCATACCTGCTCCAAGAAATGTCATCACTGTCAATCTTCTTACGTTTATCATATTCATACTTCTATTGATTTACTGTTAGCGAAGGTACGTACATATTATATATGCCGCAAAAACGATAGACGGATGACGTTATTTCGCCGTTAAATGATTTTTTTCTGTCGATAGGTCGGTTTTTGAAGAAAAACACGACAAATCTTGCAACTTTTTTGACTACTTGTTTGTTTTAATTATAAAAAATGTATATTTGTACTCATTACAAATTATAACGTAAACATATGAAGAATACACTGCTTACGATCTGGAATTTCTATTTGGAGGGCTTCCGTAGTATGACCTTAGGACGTACTCTATGGGTTATTATTTTGCTGAAATTATTCGTCATGTTCTTCATCCTCAAAATGTTCTTTTTCCCTGATTTCCTCGGCGACCACCCAACGGATGCCGACAAAGGTACATACGTGGGAAATGAACTGATAGAACGTGCCATCCCCGATAAATCTACTGATTTTTAACTCTTAAACTACATAGGATTATGATTGAAAGTATTGACACCTCGCTGATCGATTGGTCGAGAGCCCAATTTGCGATGACAGCCATGTACCACTGGATTTTTGTTCCCCTCACACTCGGACTGGCAGTGGTGATGGGAATCATGGAGACGCTGTATTATAAAACAGGCAACGAATTTTGGAAAAAGACTGCCCAGTTTTGGATGAAACTTTTCGGTATTAACTTTGCCATCGGTGTGGCAACGGGTTTGATTCTGGAGTTTGAATTCGGTACGAACTGGAGCAATTATTCGTGGTTTGTAGGGGATATCTTCGGTGCTCCGTTGGCTATTGAAGGTATTCTGGCATTCTTTATGGAAGCTACGTTTATCGCGGTTATGTTCTTCGGATGGGGAAAAGTAAGTAAACGTTTCCACTTGGCTTCCACTTGGCTGACGGGACTGGGAGCTACGATTTCTGCCTGGTGGATTCTCGTTGCCAACGCATGGATGCAGCATCCGGTAGGCATGGAATTCAATCCTGACACTGTCCGTAATGAGATGGTTGATTTTTGGGCGGTGGCTACCTCGCCTGTAGCAGTCAATAAGTTCTTCCACACGGTATTGTCCGGCTGGGTGTTGGGTGCTATTTTTGTAGTCGGTATCAGTTGTTGGTACTTGTTGAAGAAACGTAATCGTGAGTTTGCACTGGCCAGCATCAAGATTGGTGCAATCTTCGGATTGGTAGCATCGTTGCTTTCTGTTTGGACGGGTGACGGTTCCGGTTATCAGATTGCCCAAACACAACCGATGAAACTGGCAGCAGTGGAAGGTTTGTATGAAGGCGGAACGAATGTCGGTCTGGGCG
>ERZ780083.542-NODE-542-length-14908-cov-2.527234_pt1 | contig 14908 bp, 13 predicted proteins | sample MGYA00511838_ERZ780083 | MGnify/ENA primary metagenome ERZ780083 (study PRJEB29588, sample SAMEA2152602) | human gut metagenome | biome: human gut; feature: human-associated habitat; material: faeces | place: Denmark | collected 2008/2010 ...
GTTGACTTCACGGATAAAGGAGTATTCCGCCGAATCGAATATAACTCTTTCCGGCAGAGTATCCGATATCGAAAATTATTTGCAAAAAGCGGATTTGTTTGTTTTATCCTCCGACTTTGAAGGGATGCCGAACGCTCTTATGGAGGCTATGGCAGTCGGTCTGCCGTGCATTTCGACCAATTGTCCGACCGGTCCGTCCGACCTGATCGCAAACGGTGAAAACGGTTTGCTTGTTCCCGTTAATGACAGAACGGCTATGACAAATGCAATAAAGTATATGCTTAATAATCCCGATAAGGCAAGATCCATGGGAGCGAAGGCAAAAGAGTTTATATTCAATAACTACTCAGGAAAGGCTGTTGCAAAGAATTTTGCAGAAAAATGCAGCAACCTTTTATGAATTTATGAAAGCTGGTTATGATGGACACAAATAGGTTATCTCTTGATACATCGGCGACTGATACGCAAATTAGTCGATTAAAATTTGATATTTTTGATTTGTTATGGTTAATTGCCATGATATCAAATCTGACCTTTATGGGCGTACATCTTCTCGGTAGCACGACGCTTATTGCAGCATTTTGCATGACAGTTATCGAACTGTTTATTCGCACAGGAGGAAAACTGAAACTAAAGCTTTTGGCATTTCCGCTGTGCTACCTCACATTTGCAATTTTTGTTCTTGCGTCGTGTATATGGACAGAAACGACTGAAGTCTTTTCTGTAATGTGGTCGATGATATACACTTCGCTGTTTGCCGTAGGTTTGGGAATATATATTCGTTCGTATGAGAAATTGATGAAAATGCTGCATGTTATAGCGGTATCTATTGCTTTTTTTTCTGCAGTTTACCTTATCACATCACCGATTTCCTCATACGGCACTACCGCTATGGGAGGTATAACCGGGCAATGGCGAAATGTATCCGGATACTATGCAGTTTTCGGCTTTGCGACTTTTTTGTTTTTACTGCCGACGATCAATAATTTCTTTTATAAAGTGGTATATTCCGTCATGAGTTTGCTTTGCGTCGGAATGGGTTTTTGTACCGGTTCACGAAAAGTAATTCTTATGATTTTGATTATGACAGTGCTGTTCGTACTGACCGAAAAGGGCTTGCCGAAAAAAATAGGAATGCTTCTACTTGTTGTTATTGCGCTTTTTGGATTCTATTTGTTTATATCAAATATGGAGTTTCTTGAGTATTCATACGGAGACCGATTGATGGCGCTGTTTGATGAAAGCCTGGATGACGGAAGTATAGTAAAAAGAGATGAACTTCGCGAAAAGGCTTTTGAGCTGTTCTTGAAAAAACCTATTTTCGGATACGGCCCGGATGCGGTTCGTTATCAGATCGGTCTTAGCGGACGGAAAGGCCAGTATGCTCATAATAACTACGCTGAGCTTTTGGCAGATTTCGGCATTGTGGGTACGGCATTATTCTACATTATTCCGATTAAATCATTTATTCAGTCGATAAAGTATCAAAGCAAAACTCCGTTTATGCGTTATTTGTTTATTATGCTTGCAGTTTATTTATTTTGCGACTGGGGTTCTATTTCGTACAATTATCGATTCACTATTGCCTTACTGACTGTATGGCTTGTAGGTGGCCAAATCGATATTTCAAGAATCAAAAGTAATCAAAATAAAGCGTCGATATAGTTATCGGAGGAACAGTATGACGAATTTCGGAAAACGCGTATTTTGGAAAATATACAGTTTCGGTTGGTTGGATCATTTATCGGATAAAACCTTTTTGAAACTGTGTTATAGGGTCAGATCGGACAAAAAGCTTCATTTAAACAATCCGGTTCTTTTTTCGGAAAAAATGCAGTGGTTAAAGATCTATGACCGAAAACCGATTTATACTCAAATGTCGGATAAGTACGGTGCAAGAAAGTTTGTGGCTGATAGAATCGGTGACGAATATCTTGTTGAATTATACGGAGTATGGGATGATTTCGACAGCATAGATTTTGACAGTCTGCCCGATTCGTTCGTTCTAAAGTGCACGCACGACAGCGGAGGACTGTGTATATGCCGTGATAAAAGCAACTTTAATATTGCACGGGCTAAGGCGAAAATTAACAGCAGTCTGAACAGAAACTATTATTATCATTGCCGCGAATGGCCGTATAAGGATATCAAACCGCGTATAATTGCCGAACGGTTTTTAGAGGATAATATTAAGGACTATAAATTTTACTGCTTTAACGGAGAAGTCAAGTATTTATACGTCTCTCAGGGACTTGAAAATCACAGCACGGCAAACATCAGCTTTTACGATCTTAATTTTAATCAAATGCCGTTTTATCGCAGTGACTATAAGCCGTTCGATCATAAGATAGATAAGCCGCTCAATTTTGAAAAAATGATCGAATTGGCAGCAGTATTGGCAAAAGATTTACCATTCATCAGAGTGGATTTTTATGATGTTGACGGAAAGATATATTTTTCCGAATTGACTTTTTATCCCTGCTCGGGATTCATTCCTTTTGAGCCACCCGAATGGGATGAAAAAATGGGAAATATGCTGGAATTGCCGATCAATAAATGATCGTTCAAAATTTTATAATATAGCGAGGTAGTTGCACATGAATAAACAGCTTAAAATTGCCATAGCCGGAACAGGTTATGTCGGACTGTCTAACGCAATATTGCTTGCACAGCATCACAAGGTGTATGCTGTCGATATCATACCTGAAAAGGTAGAGATGATAAATAATAAAAAATCTCCGATCGTAGATAAGGAGATTGAGGAGTATTTGACTACAAAAAAGCTTGATCTCACCGCAACGCTTGACGCTGAGCTTGCGTACAGTGATGCAGATTTTGTCGTCATAGCCGCACCTACCAACTATGACAGCAAGCAGAATTTCTTTGACACCTCCGCTGTTGAGGCGGTCATTGACCTTGTACTTAAGTACAATCCCAATGCTATCATGGTTATTAAATCAACCATTCCGGTCGGATATACCAGATCCATCCGCGAAAAGACCGGCTGCAAAAATATAATTTTCAGCCCCGAGTTTTTGCGCGAAAGCAAGGCGCTTTACGATAACCTTTACCCGTCACGTATAATTGTCGGTACAGATATGGACGATCCTCGCCTTGTTGAAGCGGCGCATACTTTTGCCGAATTGCTCCGTGAAGGTGCAATAAAGGAGAATATAGACACTCTGTTTATGGGCTTTACCGAGGCGGAGGCTGTCAAACTTTTTGCAAATACGTACCTTGCACTGCGTGTCAGCTTTTTCAACGAGCTTGATACATATGCAGAGGTAAAGGTACTTAATACTAAGCAGATAATCGATGGTGTTTGTCTTGATCCGCGTATCGGCGGACACTATAACAATCCGTCGTTCGGCTACGGCGGCTATTGCCTGCCCAAGGATACGAAGCAGTTACTTGCAAACTACTCCGATGTTCCTGAAAATATTATAGAAGCGATCGTCGAGGCCAACCGTACCCGTAAGGACTTTATTTCTGACCGTATATTACAAAAAGCCGGTTACTATAATGCCAACAGCGACTATGATGCCGGCATGGAGAAAAATATCGTCGTCGGCGTTTACCGTTTGACTATGAAATCAAACAGCGACAACTTCCGCCAAAGCAGTATACAGGGAGTTATGAAGCGCATAAAGGCAAAGGGAGCGACTGTCGTGGTTTTCGAGCCTACGCTTGAGGACGGCACGACCTTCTTCGGCAGCGAAGTAGTTAACGATATGGATAAATTCAAATCAATGTGCGATGTTATCGTTGCAAATCGTTTTGACGAGGTGCTCAGCGACGTTGAGGACAAAGTATATACTCGTGACCTGTTCCGCAGAGACTGATAAACGGAGGCGTTGATGTGGGACTTGTATCAAAGCTGCTCAGTTTTTATCAGGAACGAAAGGATCCGGTGAAGTTTGCAAAAAAGATTGGCGTAACCGTCGGTAATAATTGCAGATTTATCGGCCCGCAGAAGTGGGGATCTGAGCCGTTTCTGATAACTATCGGGGATAATACATTGATATCATTCGAGTGTGCTTTTGTTACACACGATGGCTCAACATGGGTGTTTAGGGAACAGGAAAAATACAAGAAGGTTAAAAGGTTCGGCAGAATAACAATTGGGAATAACTGTTTTATCGGTTGTCGCAGTACGATTTTGCCGGGTGTGACTATCGGAGATAATGCTATTATCGGCGCCGGTTCTCTTGTTACAAAGTCCGTGCCCAAGGGCGAAGTATGGGGCGGAGTCCCGGCTAAGTATATTACTACTGTTGATGAATTTGCGGAAAAATGCCTTGATCAAATGCCTGATTATGATCCCGACGAATATGCAAACAACAGAGAAGAAGTAATTAAAAAAATATGCGATAAAATGTAATTATCCGTATTGTTTTGATCGGAGTATTAATGATGAATTTTTCAAATAAAACCTTATTTATAACCGGAGCCGCAGGCTTCATCGGATTTCATCTTTCAAAGACTATCCTTGAGAGCAAAGATCCGACGGTAACCATAATCGGCTTTGACAGTGTAAACGATTACTATGATGTCAGCCTGAAAGAAGAGCGACTGCGTATACTTAATGAGCTTGCAGCGCAGGATGACACAGGCACATTCATATTTATCCGCGGTAATCTTGCCGATAAACCGCTTGTCGACAGCACTTTTGCTAAGTATAAGCCTGACATTGTCGTCAATCTCGCCGCACAGGCGGGGGTGCGCTATTCAATCACCAATCCCGAGGCGTATATCGAATCAAATTTGGTCGGCTTTTTCAATATTTTGGAGGCTTGTCGCCATTCCTATGACGACGGCGCAAAAGGCGTGGAGCATTTGGTCTACGCTTCCAGCTCATCGGTTTACGGCAGTAATAAAAAAGTGCCTTATTCAACCGATGACAAGGTTGATAATCCCGTCAGTTTGTACGCAGCTACAAAAAAATCCAATGAACTGATGGCTCATGCATACAGTAAGCTGTACGGTATTCCTTCGACCGGACTGCGCTTTTTCACCGTTTACGGACCTCTCGGCAGACCCGATATGGCGTATTTCGGATTTACCAATAAACTGGTCAAGGGTGAAAAAATACAAATATTCAATTACGGTGATATGTACCGTGATTTTACCTATGTTGACGATATCGTTATCGGTGTTATCAATGTTATGGGCAAGCGACCAAATGAAAATGAGGACGGCGTTCGGTATAAGGTGTACAATATCGGCAATAATCGTCCGGAGAGCCTGATGTATTTTGTCGATACGCTTGAACAATGCTTAATGGCAGAGGGTATAATTTCAAAGCCCGCCGAACGCGAGCTGCTTCCTATGCAGCCGGGCGATGTATATCAGACCTATGCCGATGTCAGTGACCTGGTTAATGACTTCGGATTTAAGCCGTCAACTTCACTTAAGGACGGCTTGTCCAGATATGCCAAGTGGTACAAAGAGTTTTATATGTCATAAACAAAATATCAAAATCTCGGTGTTTCATACTTGTTGTTAAAATCATGAACGGTGATTGAGCTGAAAACGACTCCTAATTACACACTGTCGGTTAAAAAAGTATGAAAATCTGTATTTCGGAGGAGTATTAAGTGAAAATCTTAGCTATTACCTTTAGCTCAGGGTTGACCGGAGGGGCAAATCGCTCATTTCTGATGGTTATAAGTGCTTTACAAAAAATCTATAATGATGAAATACATGTGATTTTACCTGATTACGGACCGCTTAATATGCAACTTGAAAGAATAAATATAACATATGATATTGTAAAAGTCGGAGATGTCGGAGTACAGTTACAGGGCGATACGAAGGATGCTTTACGCCGTGCAAAAGCAACATTGCAGTCATTTTCGCATTGGTTTGCTGCATTTAAGAATTACAGAAAGTTTAAAGATCAAAAATTCGATATTGTATATATAAACGGAACGAATCAGTTGTTCGGATACTATATCGCAAAACTGCTGGGCATTCCGTTCGTTTGGCATTTTAGAGGCTATATCAAAAATGGTAGTTATTTCGGCATAAATCATAAAAAGATGTTAAATGACAAAATGGGAAAAATTATTGTCATTTCAAAACAGATGCAGCACGACATTCCTGAATATCTCGGAATTCATCAGGATAGAATCGAAATGGTGCATAACGGTCTTCAGTGGAAGGACTCTTTGCGTTCTTCTCAAAATCGTGACAATGGAATTCATTGTGTCCAGTGCGGACGAATAACCGGTATAAAGGGGCACAAGGACTCTATTAACGCAATAAGAATTCTTCACGAAAGAGGATATAAAAACGTATATCTGCATATTGCCGGATTATTGGTGTCGGAACCGGGATCATACGGTGAAGAACTTGAAAATTTAGTAAATAAATACAGCTTGGATGATCATGTCATTTTTGAAGGACAAGTTTCAAATATGAGTGAATTCAGGCAAAACATGAACATAGAATTGATGTGTTCTGTTTGCGAACCTTTCGGGCGAGTGACTGTTGAGGGAATGCACAGCGGTCTGGTTGTGATCGGAGCCAATACCGGCGGAACGCTCGATATTATTCAAGATGGTTATAACGGACTGTTATATCAGCAAGGAAATGCTGAGGATCTTGCCGATAAGATACAATATGTAATTGATAATGAGCGTGAGGCAGACGAAATTGCACGAAACGCCATTGATTTTGCCGAACACAACTTTACTATGGAGCAAAATGTTGCGGCAATTGAGAAAATACTATCCGATAGGTTGATAGATTGTAAGAAGGAGAATTCTTAATGAATGTACTTATTACAGGAGCACAGTTTAAGAATAAAGGCGCCCAGTCATTGCTCTTTACAGTGATGAATGAATTACGTCAGCATTATGGCGATGTTGAAATATACTATCTTCCGATAGACGATTGCTTTAGCTATCCGTCGGATACATATCGTTTTCATGTGGTTTTTGATGATTTGGGATGGCTTGATTACAGGTATGATCCATGGAACGAGCTAAGAAACATTAAGCACTGCATATCAAAGTATCATAAGTGGAGCAAAAAACATAAAGAGACCGAGATTTTGCGTCTCAGTCAGGTTTTGAAAAATCTTGATGCGATTATAAATGTAAGCGGATATTCGCTTACCTCAAAGTTTATTCGGGTGGGTAATTACCGTTATCTGCGAGTTATTAACGAGGCTAAGCGGCATAAGATACCTATGTTCCTTATGCCGCAATCTTTCGGCCCGTTTGATTACAGGGATAAAAAGAAGATGACCAAGAAAATTAAGCGCGGGATTGAAAAGGTTGATGCTGTATTTGCCAGAGAGACAGAAGGCAGACTGGCTCTGAAAAATGAAATCGGCGTCAGTAACGATGTTTTGCTTTCTCCTGATGTGGTCCTTCAATCACATAGTCTCAAGCTTGAAAATATTTATGTAAAAACACCTGAATTGCATATCCCCGAGTTAGGACCCGGCAGAAAAGTCGGTATTGTTCCGAATGTCCAAGTGCTTAAAAACGGTAATAAAAACGATATACTTAATTTGTATCGGAAAATTATTGAAAAACTGATTTCATTGGGACAGTCGGTTTATATTTTTCGACATTCGAACGACTTAGATATGTGTAAAATGATATATCAAGGATATGAAGATAATTGTCATGTTCATTTAATTGAAGACGATTTAAATTGCATAGAATACGAAGAGTTTATTAAGCAGTTCGACTATATTATCGCTTCCAGATTTCATTCAATTGTCCATGCATATAAGCAGGGAATACCTGCAATCATTCTTGGCTGGGCTGTTAAGTATATTGAACTGGCAAATGCAGTTTCTCAGGAGCAGTATGTATTTGACGGAACGGATATCAGTAATGAACAGGCTAATGCAATACTTGAAAAAATCCGGAACATGAATGATAAATACAGTGATGAATCGCAATTGATTAAAGAAAGAGTTAAGACCATACAGAATAACTCCTGCTTTAATACTGTTTATCAAATTATTGACCGGCGTTAAACTATTAACAAAGCAGCGCAATTAAAGGGAGACTATCAATGAAAATTGAACGGACAAACAATGCGATCCGTAATGTGTTTTTCGGAATTTTATATAAAGCCGAAGGCATTTTAATGCCATTCATATGCCGAACTATAATGATTTACTATATGGGAACTCAGTATGTCGGTTTGAACAGCCTGTTTTCATCTATTCTCAGTTTTTTAAGTTTGGCAGAACTCGGAATAGGCAATGCTCTTGTATTCAGCATGTACAAACCGATAGCACAGGATGATGAGGAGACTTTATGTGCACTGTTAAACCTGTATAAAAAAGTTTATTTGGTAATAGGCACTGTAATATCAGTTGTAGGAATAGCTTTATTGCCGTTTCTTCGTTATTTAGTTAACGGTGACTGTCCGGCTGATGTTAATATATATGCTTTGTACGGCATTTATTTGTTTAACACCGCCATCAGTTATTTAATGTTTGGATATAAGCAGTCGCTTCTTGTCGCTTTTCAGCGCTCGGATATTATCAGCAAGAGAACTATGATCCTGCAGTTTTTTATGAATGTAATTCAGATCTGTGTTATCTGTACCATGAAAAACTATTATGTATACATCATTTTAATGCCGGTATTTACCGTTCTATCAAATTTATATAATTGGTTTATTACAAACAAGATGTTTCCTCAAATTGTTTGCAGAGGGCAAATAAGCAAGGAACTTCAAAGGTCAATTATAAAAAAGGTAGCGGCTCTTCTCGGAACAAAGGCAAATGCAGTCGTAATGCATGCAGCGGATAATATTGTTATCTCTGCGTACTTAGGATTGACAATGGTCGGTATTTACGGAAACTACTACTATATCATGAACGCAATAATCGGCGTAATGACTATAATTTACAGCTCGATAACAGCCGGAATAGGCAACAGCTTAGAAAGCGAAAGCATAGAAAAAAATTACAATGACTTCAAGGTTCTCAGCTTTCTTAATCTGTGGGTTGTAATGTTTTGCTCGATATCGCTTTTATGCCTTTACCAGCCGTTTGTGAAAATATGGGTCGGCGAAGAGCGAATGCTTGGTTTTGATTCCGTAATCCTGCTTGTAATTTATTTTTTTGTATATCAGATAAGAAGGATTGTTCTAACTTATAAAGATGCCGCGGGTATTTGGTGGGAAGATAAATTCCGCCCGTATGTTGTAATGATAACAAATATTGTTTTCAATATTGTATCGGTCCAAATAATCGGAATTAACGGCGTAATTGCTTCCACCATAATTAGCATGATAGTATCGATTCCATGGGAAAACTATACTGTTTTCAAGTATATTTTCGGTATGTCATCGGTAAAGTATTACATTCAATACACTCAGTTTGTTTTAGTGTCCTGTGCATTGGCTGCTTTGACTTATGGCATATGTTCGTTTGCTCCCGGCGGATGGTTAGGACTGTTTATTCGCGCGGCTGCGTGTTGCGTTGTGCCAAACGTTATATTCGTCCTATTGTATTGTAAAAGATATGAATTTAAAAGAAGCTTGCTTATTGTGAAGAATCAGGTTCTCAAAAGGAACAATAAGAAGCTGAATCAACAAAAAGGTTGAGTTACAAAAAATGTGTGAACATTTTAACTAACAAATTAATATCAATTGTACGCCAAGATACTTGAAAAAAGTCAATCAAAAATATGCCTTGAGGAGATCTATATGAAAACACGCAATCTCATATCGCGAGCAGCATTAAAGGTTGGATTGTCAAATGATCCGATTTCGAAAAAAAGCAAGGACTATTTGCGCTCGTTTAACAAATGGTCATTTAAAGGAAATAAATGCATAGACGAAAAGCAGTATGAGGCTGTAATTACAAGATGGTATCATACTATCGAAAAGGGATTGGCGTACATCAATTACCGAGCGGGTTTCGGAAAAAAGAATATTGCTGCTTTGCTTGAGAGTATGGAGAATTATCTTGCGGATGGATACAGTGATGACGCATTTTTTTACAAAACAGCTTTAAGCGTGCTTCGGTCATATGTGGAAAAAAATAAGCAATACGGCGTTGAAGATGAGGAGCTTGAAGCTCGCATAAGTAAGCTGTCAGGGTCGCCAAATGACTTTGGCGGAATAATCAGCTTTACTCCCAAGTCCGATGAAGAACTCGGAAATATGAATTATGAGGAATTGGTACTCACACGCCACAGCATACGGCATTTTTCCGATGAACCGGTTGACGCAGACAGGATTTGCAAAGCTGTCAAGCTGGCTCAGTATACACCGTCTGCTTGTAATAGACAGGGCTGGCGAACAATAGTTGTCGAAGATAAGAATAAAATAGGGCAACTCCTCAAGAATCAAAACGGTAATGAGGGATTCGGACAGGAATTTGATAAACTGATACTTGTAACGGCGGATCTAAGGTGCTTTAATAACGGCCGTGAGCTTCATCAGGCTTTTATAGATGGCGGTATGTATGCCCAGAGTTTATTAAATGCTTTGTATTATGAACATATTGCCACAGTTCCTCTAAGCGCATCACTGCGCGAGGATCAGGAGAAAAATGTTCGTAACATATTACATTTGCATGATGCAGAAGTGTTAATTATGTTTATAGGTATCGGTAATTACCCGGATGAATGCCGAACAACTCGCAGCGAACGCAAACCCGTTGAGCTTACGATGATTTAAAAAATAATACAATCGCTTTTTACTGACAGATAATTGCATGAGTTAATGAATATTCCCGATAATGATGAAATTTTTTAAGTAATAAACATAGGTAATTATCAGGATGAATCAAATTCCGGTATCCTCCGGAAAAAGTGTGGATGATGTTTTAAAGTTTTCTTAACTGTTATTTGGAGTGTAGATATTGAACAAAGTATATGAATTGCTGATAAAATGTGTTGCGAGCTCGCTTGGTTCAAATGTCGCAGTGACGGAGCAGCCTGATGAACAAACAATGGAACAACTGTATGCCGCATCGAAAAAGCATTCAGTAATACCGCTTGTGTACGATGGTATCAATCGACTTCAAATCAGCTTTCCGTCCGACGATCTCAAAACAAAATTTAAGAGGCTCAATGCGCGTTATGCGATGCAGTATGTGCTTCAGGACGAACAGCTTAAACATATTACCGACGAATTTGAATCCGCACATATTCGCAATATGCCGCTCAAAGGCAGCATATTGCGCGCAATGTACCCTTCACCTGAACTTCGCACCTCCAGTGACATTGATATACTGTATGACGAAGAAAACCGCAGCAAGGTTGAAAAAATATTTGCCGCTTTCGGGTATCAGCCGGGCGAGGAGGAAGCCAAAGATATTTCTTATAAAAAGCCTCCGCTTGTGAATATCGAAATGCACCATTCTCTTATGGGAGACCATCCGGAGATCGAGGGTGATTTTGCCGATGTGTGGGATAGGTGCCACACAGTTGACGGTTCTGATTACTCTTACGAGATGACCGATGAGGATTTTTATGTTTATATGATCGTTCACGCGGCAAAGCATTATTTGATGGGCGGCATCGGAATACGCTTTGTTACCGATGTTTTTGTCTTTTTGCGTGCGCGCGGCGAGAATATGGATATGCAATCGGTCGAAAATAAGCTGGAAAAGCATAAGTGCAGTACATTCAATCGAAAAATAACTGCGCTTGCTTATCACTGGTTTGCAAACGGTGCATCCGATGAAACGACGGAAGCACTCGGAGATTTCATTTGCGGTTGCGGAATTTTTGGTAACGCCGAGAATCGGGTCGCAAATCAAATCGCTAACGGTGGCAGCAGCTTTATTTTGCGCCGCATCTTTCCGTCATATACGACAATGTGCTGCTATTTTCCGAAACTTAAAAATCATGGAATTTTGCTGCCGTATTATTGGGCAAAACGTATTGTTAATGCGGCTTTTAAACGCAATACAAAATTTTTCGATGAGGCGAAAATTAAGTCATCACTTAGTGAAGAAAAGGTTAATTCAGTGAAAAAGCTAAACGACGAGCTTGGTTTTTCCGACCAAACGCTGAAATACTGAAAATACCGCATAAACCGTATAACTAAAACAGCACCTGTCAAACAAATGACAGATGCTGTTTTTTATATGCTCTTAAAATTCGTTCCACGGGTATGTATCAGGAGGGGCGGCAGTAAAGCTCACGGTGTCGCCGCTCGCGGTATCGGTAAATTCGAGCTTGTGCGACCAAAGGGCAGGGGAGGCAAGTGCAATTTTGCTGCCGTAGCGGCGGTCGCCTGCTAAAGGCGTTTTACGCGACGAAAACTGTACCCTGATTTGATGCGTACGGCCGGTAAGCAGTTTAATACAAACGAGAGAAAGGCCGTTTGAACTGTTAAGGACATTGTAGTCGAGTATGGCCTCTTTAACGCCTTTTCTCATGCGTTTGACAACATAGCTTTTATTCTTTGATGAATCCTTAAAAAGCAAATCGGTATAACGACCGCTCGGCTCTGACGGCGTTCCTTCTATTACTGCAAGGTATTGCTTTAAAAAGCAGTGTTCGGCAATTTGCTTTGATAAGTGTGCGGCGGCTGATCTGTTTCTGGCGAATACCATTACGCCGCCGACCGCATTATCAAGCCGATGAACGCAAAATATATCGCCGCCGATCGCTTCGCTCAGCAATTGGGGCATATCACTTTCCGATGATACTCCGATCGGTTTAATGCTGACGACATAATCGTCGCTTATGTGCAGTATATCGGGCATTTTATCAGCCCACCTCTTTGTAGAATACATTCAACACTAAACTGTATAACGCCGATTCGTCGGGTATAAACATAGCATGCTCACCGTCAGATTCAGTTTTGCCCTCTATCCTTTTGAACTCAATTTCTGTTGAGCCTTTCATAAACACAGAGGTAAGAAAAGTGATTTTGTCGGCGCTTAAATTCGATACGGAGTAGTCATTGATTTTCTTGTACAAATTGAGAGGCGTACTTATATTGCTTTTTGTCATAGCGATAGCTTTTGCTGAAAAAGATTTGAGGTAATCGATCTGTCGTGTTATACGATAGTTGTTAGACTCAAGCTGTTTTATATTGCGGTAGTGAACATAGTCATACGCTTTGTTTCCGTGCAGGGTAACGGTCTTTCCGGTTTTCTTTGACCAGTCGGAGGTGTATCCGGGCACTTCAACGCCGCCTACCGCGTCGTTCAGAACCGCTATAGCTTTGTAGTCCATTGCCAAATAGGTGTTAATCGGTACACCGAGCAGAACATTTGTTGCAGACCAAACGCAGTTTTCGCAACTGAGCTGTTTTCCGTCGCCGTAAGCATAGGAGAGGCAGAGCTGGGATCTTTCTGTCCTAATGTAATTTCCCTCAACGGAGTATAGTTTTATATCGGTCATGATGTCACGCGACAGACAGATAACTGTGGTTTTTCCGGTGTTTGTGTCGATTGTTACCGCGTATATTGCGTCAGCCTGTCCGTTTTTGCCGTTAACAGCCGTTTTGTCAATATCCGCTTTGTCAATTCCCATGAACAGAATAGTTGTCATTGCCGTATTGTATTCGTATTTCTTACCGTTATAAAATACTATACCGTCATTGTCGATTTCAATATCGCTTCTGCTCGGCATTTTCGTATTGTCCGGACGGTTGAGCATTGACGATTTACCGCTGATAAACAAAAATGAAATAGTGTTCATAAACGAAAAGCATATAACAAATAGAATGATTAAAATGACGGTTGCTGCTTTTTTCTTTCCAAACAGCAGAGTAAGGTAGGCGCCGACAGCAAAAATCAGACCGACCGATGCAAAAGCAATAAGCGGAACGGCCAATACGGTCGATAATTCTGCGCAGGCGTATATGATGCAGAATCCGGTGTCAGCAACAATCAGTACTGCAATGGCAATAAGACATATTTTTTGCCACAGCTTATTAAATATCAGACAGTCTTTAGTATGTCGGCTCATCTTTTATAAGTACTCCTTGAACTAAATATCTGCTTTCGGGTTTGTTATTTGCCATACAAGTGCTCAGCGTAACTATCCTATCGTCAGTTGTCAGTGGCACTTCACGCGTGTTTTTTATCATAGTACTTGGATTTGCCGCGCTGCGCAGGTATTCGCCGAATACCTGCTTGTCGGAAAAGTCAAAAGAGTTTAATATGTGGCGATTATCGTATTCATAGGCAGAGAATATGCGGTAGGTAAGAATATGGCCGCGAATATAAATGTAAAAATACTCGTTTTCGTCAAAAAATTCTTTTTCCTTAAACTTATGAAGATGTCGGAACATGGTTCCGTTACGCATATTGTGGCCGTATATGACTGTGTTCGGATCGCTGAAATCGCGCTGATTACGCTTCTGAGTAAAAATTGATCCCGCGGCAGAATACTTCTTTTTGACAGTATGATCAATATAATACAGATCGTTTTCGGTAAAGCTCTGGACAATGGGGTAATCGATTTTTGTATTAGGAACGGTGATCCATGCGTAAATATCGGAATTCTCTTTTTCGAGTTTATCGAAATCAATCGGGTTTTCAACTTTAACTACGTTTGATGAAACGTCGGAATCGGTTGGTGTACTTGATTGTGATGAAGAAGTATGTTTATACGGGTCGCCGTTAAATCTGCCGATATTAAAGTACCACGTTGCACTACAAGCAATCGCGGCAATTACGAGCAATATTGCGATTATAATAAACAATATTCGTTTTTTCTTCTTGTCGTGCATAATAATCAATCCTTAAAAAATAAATCCTATCCTGAAACCTATAAGAATCAGGACAGGATTTAGCTGTAAACAATTTATTTTCGTTTAAATAACCGTCAAATTACTCAGCGGAACTAAGTTTGTTCTTGCCGAGAATGATGCCTGCAACGGCTACAAATGCGAGAACAGAGAATACGATGGCGGTGGAATAATCCGAGTCACCGGTTCTCGGTGCAGTGTTGCT
>ERZ780083.546-NODE-546-length-14856-cov-8.285183_pt1 | contig 14856 bp, 9 predicted proteins | sample MGYA00511838_ERZ780083 | MGnify/ENA primary metagenome ERZ780083 (study PRJEB29588, sample SAMEA2152602) | human gut metagenome | biome: human gut; feature: human-associated habitat; material: faeces | place: Denmark | collected 2008/2010 ...
ACGCTCTGCAGCGCCCGGCTCACACCCCGGATCGGCGTGGAATGGATGGACAAAAACCGGCTGATCGTCGGCGTGGACCTCTTGCAGAACTTCGGCGACGACACCAAATTCCTGAGCAAGGCGCGCCCCTTGGCCTACTACCAGTTCAACAGCAGGAACGTGCAGGCCAACGCCGGAATCTTCGACCGCAAAGAGCTGCTGGGCGACTACTCGCTGGCTTTCTTCGGGGATTCGACGGCGTTCTACCACAACCGCCTTTCGGGTTTTCTGGGGCACTACAAATCCACGGAACGCAGGAACACCTATGTGGAAATGGCCATCGACTGGGAGGGCATGTACTCCGAGGAGTCGCGCGAAATGTTCCGCATCATCTCGGCGGGCCGCTACACGCTCGACAAGGGATTCTACTTCGGCTACGCCTTCTCGATGTTCCATTTCGCCGGGGGGATCGGCAACGAGAACGTGACGGACAACCTGCTGGTCAATCCCTATGCGGGCTGGGAGTTCAACGCCTACTTCGACTTCGACATCAAGGCGGGCTTTCTGTTCGCCCCCCAGCGGGCGCGCAGCATCGAGTCGGGATGGAAAAAACAGAAGGGCGCCCAGATCGACTTCGTCATGACCAAATGGGGCGTGAAACTCGAAAACAACCTCTATCTGGGTGAAAACCTGCAGTCGTTCCGGTACGCCTACGTCGGAGAGCCGCTCTATGCCGGCGAACAGTTCTACTCGACCACCGACCATATCTACAACCGCACGTGGATCGGTTACGACCGCCGGTTCTTCAAGGGAACGATGGGCGTCGAGGCGGGCATGGTCTTCCATTACGACGGCTCAGGCATGGGCACGCAGCAGATGGTCAAGCTCTCGGTAGACATCCAGAAGCTGTTCAACATCGGCCCCAAGGCTAAAAAATAAAAATACAACAAGCGAAACATATGGCAAGCGAAACAAACGAAACACGGGAGAAGTCGCTGAACTTCCTCGAAGAGATCATCGAAGAGTCGATCGCCAAGGGCGAAACGCGCGTACAAACCCGTTTCCCGCCCGAACCGAACGGCTACCTGCATATCGGACACGCCAAGAGCATCTGCATCAACTTCGGACTGGCGAAGAAATACGGCGGCAAGTGCAACCTGCGCTTCGACGACACGAACCCCGTCAAGGAGGACGTCGAATACGTCGATTCGATCAAGCGCGACATCCATTGGCTCGGCTTCGACTGGGCCGTAGAGCGCTATGCGTCGGACTATTTCGACCAGCTCTACGACTGGGCCGTGGTCCTCATCAAAAAGGGGCTGGCCTACGTGGACGACCAGACGCAGGAGCAGATCCGCGAAAACCGCGGCACGGTATCCGTTCCGGGTACACCGTCACCGTGGCGCGACCGCTCCGTCGAGGAGAACCTCGACCTGTTCGAGCGCATGAAGAAGGGCGAATTCGCCGACGGCGAAAAGGTCCTGCGCGCCAAGATCGACATGGCCCACCCCAACATGCTGTTCCGCGACCCGATCATGTACCGCATCATCCACGCCGAGCATCACCGCACGGGCAACAAGTGGTGCATCTATCCGATGTACGACTTTGCGCATCCCATTCAGGACGCGCTCGAGGGCATCACGCACAGCCTCTGTTCACTGGAATTTGAGGCGCACCGCCCGCTGTATGAGTGGGTCGTGAACAATGTCTCCGTTCCCGCCAAGCCGCGGCAGATCGAGTTTGCGAGACTTGGCATCGACCACACAGTCATGTCCAAGCGCAAGCTTCGCCAGCTCGTCGAGCAGGGCTATGTCTCCGGCTGGGACGACCCGCGGATGCCGACGCTCTGCGGCCTGCGCAGAAGAGGCTACACCAGCCACTCCATCCGGGATTTCTGTGAGCGCATCGGCGTGGCGAAGGCCGCGAACACCGTCGAATACGCGCTTCTGGAACACTGCCTGCGTGAGGATCTGAACGATACCGCAGAGCGCACGATGGCCGTCCTGCATCCAGTCAAGCTGGTCATTACCAACTATCCGGAGGGGCAGTCCGAGACCTTCACCGTCGAAAACAACCCCGTCCATCCCGAGCAGGGCACGCATGAGATCACGTTCTCGCGTGAGTGCTGGATCGAAGAGGATGATTTCATGGAGACGCCCGTCCCGAAGTATAAGCGCCTGACCCCGAACGGCCCCGAATGCCGCCTGAAGGGCGCATATCTCATCACCTGCACGGGCTGCAAGAAGGACGAGAGCGGCAAGGTCACAGAGGTCTACGCCGAGTATGACCCGAACTCCCGCGGCGGCGATCCCGCCGACGGACGCAAGGTCAAGGGTGCGACCATCCACTGGGTGGACGCGGCCAACTGCGTGGACGCCGAGGTGCGCCTCTACAGCAACCTCTTCTCCGACCCGCAGCCCGATGCGGCCGAGAACTTCCTCGACTGCCTCGCGCCGGATTCGCTCACCGTTCTCAACGGCTGCAAGGTCGAGACGGCGCTGGTCGAGGACGCGAAGAAGTATGACGCCCTCGGCGCAGTGCGCACCGAGCAGACGGCGCAGCCGTATCAGTTCATGCGCGTCGGCTACTTCTGCATGGATTCCAGAGACTGCTCGGCGGAGCATCTGGTGTTCAACCGCAGCGTCCTGCTCAAGGACGGCTTCAAGCCGGCAAAATAAGCGGCGGACGCGCGCTGCGCGTGGACGGCCTTGTATATTGCATTTTATAGACAGCCTGACAAAAAGCGCCCATGCGCTTTTTGTCAGGCTGCTCCATTGTATCCTTGCTTTTCCAGATTTGGCATGGTAGAATGAACGCAGAGAAAAGAAAGAGAGGTACACACCCATGACCGAACCCTATGTCAACCCGGCGGAGATCCCGGTAAAGCGGAACGAAAATGTCGCGCTTGGCGTACTCGGAGCGCTGCTCTTCTCCGTTGCCGGCGGTCTGGCCCATTTCGGCCTGATGCAGCTCGGCTATATCGCGGCGATCGGCGCGTTGGCCGGTATGGCCGCCAGCTACTTCGGCTACGGCCTGTTTTCCGGCCGGAAGAACACCGTACACGGCGCGATCCTTGCCGTTGTATTCACCATGCTGATGATCGTTGCCGCCGAGTATTTCGCGCTGGCAAAGGAGATCTTTGACGTGTTCAAGGAAGAATATGAAATCACGTTCCGCGATGCGCTTGCCGCCACACCGGCCTTTCTGGAGGACCCCGATGTCCGTAGCGGCGTTCTGAAGGATCTCGGCTTCGCCCTTGTATTCAGCATTATGGAAGCCTTTTTCTTCATCCGCGACGCCTCCCGCAAGGCCAAGGCGGCGGCTGCCGCCGCAGCGGAGGCAGCGGCAAAAAATCCAGCGGAGTTTTGAGAATCATACCTTCGCTCGGTACCCCGCAGGAACAAAAACGCAGAGCCGACCGGAGGGAGAAGCGCAAAGGGAGACCGTCAGGCGCTCCTTCGCGTCAGCCTGTCTGAAAGCAGAAAAAGCGTTCCCCGTTTCCGGTACCCGGAAGCGGGGGCGTTTTCATGAATGCATGGAGAGACGCTGCGGCTGCTTTTTGCCACGCTTTTTCCTTTGCATGACAAAATACACCTTGTGAATTTACAAAGAAAACTGTATAATGAAAACAGATATATAACCACCAAAAGGAGACAGCGTGGGATGACGGAAAGCTTGCAGCATTTTCTCGAACAATTTCACACCACCGGCTGCGCGGATGCGTTCCGGTATATGGGCTGCCATTTCGCAGACGGCGGCGCGGTGTTCCGCGTCTGGGCGCCGAAGGCCGAGTCTGTCAGCGTGGTCGGGGATTTCAACTTCTGGAATGAGCAGGATCTGCCCATGCAGAAGATCTCGGACGGCGTCTGGGAGGCTTTTTCTGTTTATGCGCAGCCCGGCGGAGCCTATAAATACTGCGTGACCGGCCAAAACGGGCGGAAGGTCTATAAGACCGACCCCTACGGCACGCGCTGCAAGGCGCTGCCGGACACCTCCAGCGTGCTGGAGCCGCCGGACAGCTTCGTCTGGCACGACGGCGCGTACCGCGCGCGCAGGAAGAAGCAGAACGCGCTGAACCGGCCGCTCAACATCTATGAGGTTCACGCCGGCTCCTGGAAGCGCCATACCGACGGGAGCGCCTACAGCTGGGACGATCTGACGGCGGAGCTGATCCCCTATGTCAAGGACATGGGCTATACGCATATCGAGCTGCTGCCGATCATGGAATATCCCTACGACCCGTCGTGGGGCTATCAGGTGACGTGCTATTACGCGCCGACGCACCGCTACGGCACGCCGGAGCAGCTGATGCGCTTCGTGGATGAATGCCACCGGCAGAGCCTCGGCGTGATCCTCGACTGGGTCCCGGCGCATTTCCCGAAGGACGAGAACGGTCTTTACGAGTTTGACGGCGCGTGCTGCTACGAGCTTTCCGACCCGATGATGAACGAGCATCCCGACTGGACGACGCGCATTTTTGACTACGGAAAGCCAGAGGTGCGCTCCTTCCTCGTGTCGAACGCCTGCTACTGGCTCGAACGCTTCCATGTGGACGGCATTCGGGTGGATGCGGTCGCGTCGATGCTCTATCTCGATTATAACCGGCAGGTGTACAAGCCGAACCGCTTCGGCGGCAAGGAAAATCTGGAGGCCATTGAGTTCCTGCGGGAGCTGAACAACGCGGCCTTCCGGGTCAACCCTGCCGTCATGATGATCGCCGAGGAATCGACGGCCTTCCCGCTGGTCACGAAGCCCGACTACGTGGGCGGCCTCGGCTTCCTGTTCAAGTGGAACATGGGCTGGATGAACGATATGCTGCGGTATATGTCGCTGGACCCGCTGTACCGCAAGGGCGACCACAACGCGCTGACGTTCTCGATGACCTATGCGTTCTCCGAGAACTTCGTTCTGCCGCTGAGCCATGACGAGGTCGTCCACGGCAAATGCTCGCTGATCGGGAAGATGCCGGGCAACTACGACGATAAATTCGCAAATCTGCGCGTATTTTATGCGTATCAGATGGCGCATCCCGGCAAAAAGCTCAACTTTATGGGAAACGAGCTGGCGCAGTTCATCGAATGGAACTACACACAGGGGCTTGACTGGGTGCTGCTTGACTATGACCGGCACCGTCAGATGCAGGCGTTTGTCCGGGAGCTGAATCATTTCTATCTGGAGCATCCGCAGCTGTGGGAAAACGACAGCGACTGGGACGGCTTCCAGTGGATCGACTGCGACGACCGCGACCGCAGCATCGTCACCTTCCGCCGCATCAGCCGCAGCGGCAAGGAGCTGGTCGTGATCTGCAATTTCTGCCCGGTGGTGCGGGAGCGTTACCGGGTCGGCCTGCCGAAGGCAGGCTGGTATGTGCCGGTACTCAACACCGACGAGGCACGCTTCGGCGGCTACGGCTTTATGGCCCGGCCTCAGAAAGCGGAAAAGGAGCCGTATCAGAAGCTCCCGTATTCGGCGGAATTCTATCTGCCGCCGATGAGCGTTACCTATTACCGCTTCCAGCGCGCAAAGCCGGAAGCGGCGGAATGATCCGCCGGGCGCAGAAGGCCCGCGCAGAAGGATCGGATCAAACAGAGAAATCAGACAGGAGGAACCGTTATGCAATTTCAGAAGAAACGCTGTGTCGCAATGCTCCTCGCCGGCGGACAGGGCAGCCGCCTGATGGTATTGACGGAGAACACGGCCAAGCCTGCCGTCCCGTTCGGAGGCAAGTACCGCATCATTGATTTCCCGCTTTCCAACTGCGTCAACTCCAAGATCGATACGGTCGGTATCCTGACGCAGTATCAGCCGCTGGAGCTGAACGAGTACATCGGCAACGGCCAGCCGTGGGGCCTGAACTCGTCCCATGGCGGCGTGCAGGTCCTGCCGCCGTATGCCAAGAGCAAAAACTCCGAGTGGTATAAGGGCACGGCCAACGCCATTTATCAGAACATCGGCTTTATCCAGAGATACAATCCGGACAATGTCCTGATCCTCTCCGGCGACCATATCTACAAGATGGACTACGCGCGGATGCTCCGCTTCCACGAGCAGAACGAGGCCGACTGCACCATCGCCGTGCGCGATGTGCCGATGGCGGAGGCGTCCCGCTTCGGTATCATGAACACCCGTCCGGACGGGACGATCTATGAGTTTGAAGAGAAGCCGAAAAAGCCGAAGAGCACCAAGGCCTCCATGGGCATTTATGTATTCAAGTGGAGCGTGCTGAAAAAGTATCTCGAAATGGACGAGGCCGACCCGAAGAGCGAGAATGATTTCGGCAAGAACATCATTCCCTCGCTTCTGCGCGACGAACACAAGCTGGTCGCCTATGACTTCGCTGGCTACTGGAAGGATGTCGGCACGATCCGGAGCCTCTGGGAGGCCAACATGGATCTGCTCGGCAAGGATCCGGCCTTCGACATTTACGGCGGAAACGGCAACAAGATCTACGCAAGAAATACGGCCATGCCCGCAAGCTACATCGCCCGCAGCGCGGAGATCCATGAGAGCTTCGTCGCCGAGGGCTGCGAGGTGGAGGGAACGGTCAACCATTCCATCCTGTCCACCGGCTGCACCATCGGACGCGGCGCGGAGATCACCGACAGCGTCATCATGCCGAACGTCGTGATCGAAAACGGCGCGGTCGTGCGCAGCGCCATCGTGGCGGGGGGCTGCCGCGTCAAGGCCGCGCGCCGAGACGGCGACTATACCCCCGGCGAGGAGCGGAAGATCAGCGTGATCGGAAAGGATCATGTCGTCTCGGAGGGCGCGGTCATTGAGGCCGGCTCGATCGTCTGAGCGCAGAGAAAGGGAGGATACGACGATGGATATGATGGGCATTATTTTCTCCAACATCTATGACAACAACATGGGCGAGCTGACCCGCGAGCGCACCTCCGCCTCCATCCCCTTCGGCGGACGCTACCGTCAGATCGACTTCATCCTTTCCAACATGGCGAACTCCGGCATCCGCGACATCGGCATTATCACGAAATACAACTATCAGTCCCTGATGGATCATCTCGGAAACTGCGACGAATGGGATCTCAAGCTCGGCGACGGCGTGCGCTTTCTGCCGCCCTACGCCACCGGCCACACCGGAGCGTACCGCGGAAAGCTCGAGGCGCTCCAGACGGCGCTGCCGGTGCTCGAGCGCAACGACAGCGATTATGTGGTGCTGGCAGACACGACGGTGCTCTGCACGATCAATTTCCTCGAGGTGCTGGAAAAGCATGTCGAGTCCGGCTGCGACATCACGGTCGTCTCCAAGGCCGGAAAGTGTGACGGCGTCAAGCCGCAGCAGCTGGCGATGAAGCTCGACGAGAACGGAAATCTGGTCGATCTGGCCGCGGGCTACAGTGCGCCGGAGGAGTATCTGGTCGGCATGAGCATGTTCATCATGGAGCGCAAAAAGCTCATCTCTGTGATCCGCGACATGGTGCCGCACGGAAAGTATCATTTTGAGCGGGACTTCATTCTCCAGCACTATCTGGAGGGCCGTTTGAAGGTCAACGTTTACCCGTTCCACAACGTGGCGCTGTTCAACGAGAGCGTTTTGGAGTATTACAACAACTCCATGGCGCTTCTGAAGGAGGATGTCCGCCGGAGCCTTTTCCGCAGCGAGGTGCCGATCTACACGAAGGTCCGCGACGCGGTGCCGACGCTGTTCGGCGAGAACGGGCAGGCTCCGAACTGTGTGCTGGCTGACGGCTGCCATCTGTATGGCTGCGCAGACAGCTGCGTGATCTTCCGCGAGGTGGACATCGAGGAGGGCGCGGACGTGCGTGACAGCATCATCATGCAGGGCAGCCATATCGGCGCCCATGCGAAGCTGCGCTACGTCATTCTGGATAAGAACGTGACGATCAAGCCGGGCACGCAGCTGCTCGGCTCCCCGGATCATCCGCTGGTCATCAACAAAGGAGCTGTCATATGAAAATAGCAATGGCCGCCTCCGAGGCCGCGCCGTTTCTCAAAACCGGCGGCCTTGGCGACGTGATGGAGGCGCTGCCGCAGGCGCTGGCCCAGATTCCCAAGAACGAGGTGAGCGTATTTCTGCCGTTTTACGGCGCGATCAAATACGACGACCGCTTCGAGAAGGAATTCCTGGGGTATTTCGATGTGCCGCTGGCGTGGCGGCGCGAATATGTCGGCGTTTTCCGGCTCAAATCCCGGAAAAAGAAGCTGAAAATTTATTTTATCGACAATGAGCACTATTTCTGCCGCGCACGGGTCTACGGCGAGCCGGACGACGGAGAGCGCTTCGCGTTTTTCTGCAAGGCCGTTCTGGCGGCGATGGGCTTCATCGGCTTGCAGCCGGATGTGATCCACTGCAACGACTGGCAGACGGCGCTGATCCCGCTGCTGCTCCGGACGGAGTACCACGCGGCGTTCCCGAACACGAAGAGCGTCTTTACCATCCACAACATCGAGTATCAGGGCAAATGCGGCCTGAACTTCAACTACGATGTGCTGGGCCTTCCAGCCAGCTGCGACGAGCTTCTGCGCTTTGACGACTGCACGAACTTCATGAAGGCCGCCATCGTTACGGCAGATCGCGTCAATACCGTCTCGAAAACATACTGCGAGGAGCTGCGGTATCCGTATTATGCGCACGGTCTTTCCGGTGTGCTGGCCTCGCGCGGAGACGCCTTCTCCGGCATTACCAACGGCATCAATATGGAGCTGTTCGGGCCGGACAAGAGCACGGGACTGGCGCAGAAATACACGCCCAAGACCCGGAAGGCCGGCAAGGCGGCCAACAAGCTGGCGCTCCAGCGGGCCGTCGGTCTGGACGAGGATCCCGACTGCGCGCTGGCGGTCATGGTCACGCGCCTTGCCAGCCACAAGGGCATCGACCTGCTCTGCTACATCGGCGAACGCCTGATGCAGCGGCGCGTGCAGCTGCTGGTGATCGGTACGGGCGAGGAAAAGTACGAATGGTTCCTGCAATATTTGCAGGACCGCTTCCGCGGACGGGCGGCGGCCTGTCTCGAATTTGACCCGCAGAAGGCGAATCTCGCCTACGCGGGCGCGGATATCTACCTGATGCCGTCGAAGTCGGAGCCGTGCGGCCTGTCGCAGATCATTGCGATGCGCTTCGGAACGGTGCCGGTCGTGAACGCCACGGGTGGCCTCAAGGACACGGTCTGGCCCTACGACCCGTCGAGCGAGCAGGGACGCGGCTTTACCTTCCAGAGCTACAACGCCGACGATTTTCTCGCGGCCATCGACCGCAGTCTCCAGCTGTTCTACGACGAGCCGGAGAAGTGGGCGCGGCTCTCGGAGGCGGATATGAGTATCGACAGCAGCTGGAAGCTTCCGGCGCAGGAATATATGGAGCTTTACAAAAAAGCAATCGGCTGACAGAGGATAAAGACAGAAATGACGCAAAATTTGACGAAAAAGCAATTATTGGACAGGCTGAAGGAGATCTGCCTCAACACCTTCGGCTGCACGCTCGAGGATGCGACGGAAAAGCAGATGTACCGTGTGGTCTGCCTCTATACGCGCGTGCTGATGGAGGAGAAGCGCCGCGCGTTCCGCAACGAGGTGCGCGAAAAGGAGGGCAAGCAGGTCTATTACATGTCGATGGAGTTCCTTGTCGGCACGTCGCTGCGAAACAATCTCTACAATCTCGGCCTGCTCCGGCTGACGGACGAGGTCTTGCAGGAGCAGGGCTTCTCGCTGGAGCGCCTGTGCGGCATGGACCCCGACGCGGGCCTCGGAAACGGCGGCCTCGGGCGGCTGGCGTCGTGCTATATGGACGCGGCGTCCGGACTTCGCTACCCGGTCACGGGCTTCTCCATCCGCTATGAGTTCGGTATCTTCAAGCAGAAGATCATTGACGGATGGCAGATGGAATTCCCGGACGACTGGCTGGAAATGGGCGACGTGTGGCTGCATACCCGCAAGGACGAGGCCGTCGAGGTGCGCTTCGGCGGACATGTCCACGAATGGGTGGACGAAAACGGGAAATTCCGCGCCGCGCAGAGCGATTATCAGGCCGTGACGGCGGTGCCGCACGACATGTTCATCTCCGGCTACCACAGCGACGCGGTCAACACGCTTGTGCTTTGGAGCGCAAGCGTGCCGGACAGCCTTGACATGGCCGCGTTCTCGCGCGGGGATTACGTCCGCGCGCTCGAGCGCAACACGATGGCCGAGACCATCTCCAAGGTGCTCTATCCGGCCGACGATCACATCGAGGGCAAGCGCCTGCGGCTGCGGCAGCAGTATCTGCTGGTTTCCGCGTCGCTCCAGAGCATCCTGAATCAGCATTTCAAGCAGTATCATACCTACCGGAATCTCCCGGATAAGGTCGCTATCCACATCAATGACACCCATCCGGCGCTGTGCGTGCCGGAGCTGATGCGGCTGCTGGTCGATGAGCACGACTATTCGTGGGAGGAGGCGTGGGACATCACCTGCCGGACGCTCTCCTACACGAACCACACCGTTATGCAGGAGGCACTTGAGCGCTGGAGCATCGATCTGTTCCGCGAGCAGCTGCCGCGCATTTTCGGCATCGTGCAGGAGATCAACCGCCGCCTGATGCTGCATCTGGCGCAGGTCTATCCAAACGACCCCGGGAAGTGGGAGTATATGGCCGTCGTGTCGAACGGCGAGGTGCGCATGGCAAACCTCTGCCTGGCCTGCTGCCATATGGTCAACGGCGTTTCGAAGCTCCATACGGAGATTTTGGAGACGACCATTTTCCGCGACTACTATAACCTGAATCCGCAGGGCTTTACGAACGTGACCAACGGCATTGCCTACCGGCGCTGGCTGTGTCAGGCAAACCCGGAGCTTACGGCCTATTTGCAGGAGCTGATCGGAGACGGCTTCCTGGACGACGCGAACGCGCTGGAAGCGCTGCTGAAATATCAGGGCGACCCGGCGGTGCTTGCGGGACTGCGGCGGATCAAGCACACGAAGAAGGAGCAGCTTGCCGATTATGTCGCGCGGACGAGCGGCGTCCTGCTCGACCCCGACAGCCTGTTCGATGTGCAGGTCAAGCGCCTGCACGAGTACAAGCGGCAGCTTCTGAACGTGCTGCACATCCTGCACCTGTATCTACAGATCAAGGATCATCCCTATGAGCCGTTTGTGCCGCGCAGCTTTGTCTTTGCGGCAAAGGCTTCTGCGGGCTATGTCCGGGCCAAGCAGATCATCAGCCTGATCGTCGCGGTCTCGAAGCTCGTCAACTCCGACCCGCAGACGCGCGGCAAGCTCAAGGTCGTTTTTGTGGAGGACTACAAGGTCTCGCTGGCGGAGATCATCATTCCGGCGGCGGAGCTTTCCGAGCAGATCTCCATTGCCGGCAAGGAAGCCTCCGGCACCGGCAACATGAAGCTCATGATCAACGGCGCGGTCACGATCGGCACGCTGGACGGTGCGAACGTTGAGATCCGGGAGCAGGTCGGGGACGAGAATATGTTCCTCTTCGGCATGAACGCCGACGAGGTGGAGGCGCTCTGGCGCAGGGGCTACAGCCCGCGCGAGTTCCTCACGCCCGAGCTGGAGCGCATTTTGAACATGCTGACCTCCGGTGTGCTCGGCCAGCGCTTTGACGATATTTATGCCTCGCTTCTGACCAATCGCTTCGGTACGGCGGACGGCTATATGACCATTGCGGACTTCCAGAGCTATGCCGATGCCCAGAAGAAGGCGTCGGAGACGTATCTGGACACTGACCGGTTTGCGTCGATGATGCTGGTCAACACGGCGAAGGCGGGGATCTTCTCGTCCGACCGCGCCGTCCGGGAATATGCCGGCCGAATCTGGAATCTGTAAGGCAGGAAAATATGCGTATCTTATTTGACAGCAAGCTTTCCCAGTTCAAAACGCCCTTCGGCGTGCTGCATCCGGGAAAGCCGTGTACCATGCACATCCAGATCCCCGTCAGCTGCCGCACGACGCGGGTGCAGCTCCTGCTGCTGCGCGAAAACTGCGCCACGGAGCGCGAGATCGAAATGTCCCTGCAGGAGCACGGCGAGTTGTACGAATGCTACGGCTGCACCTTTGCGCTGGAGCGGGCGGAGCTGTATTTTTACTGCTTCCGTATCACCACCGCAAACGAACAGTTCCGGCTCTTCAAGCAGGGGAATGACACGAATATGGAGGCGGGCGACCTCTGGCAGCTGAGCTGTGTGGAGGAGCGCTATCCCGTGCCGGAGGCGCTCCGGGGCGCGGTCATGTATCAGATCTTCCCGGACCGGTTCTATCAGTCCGGCGTCTGCGACTGCGCGGAGAAGCTGCGGCCCTATTGGGTGCATGAGAGCAGGGATGAGCTGCCGGTCTATCTGCCGAATGAGCATGGCGAAATGCTCAACAATGACTTCTTCGGCGGAAATCTGAACGGTATCCGGGAAAAGCTTCCGTATCTGCACGGGCTTGGCGTGGAGATCCTCTATCTCAACCCCATTTTTATGGCGTTTTCCAACCACCGGTACGATACCTACGACTATAAGCGCGTCGATCCGATGCTCGGTACGGAGGCAGACTTCACCGCTCTTTGCGAGGCGGCTCATGTGCTCGGCATGAAGATCGTGCTCGACGGCGTGTTTTCTCACGTCGGAAGCCGCAGCCCGTATTTCCAGAGCGCCATCTCCGACCCGGCCTCGCCCTATCGCAGCTGGTTCCGCTTCCTGCACTATCCCGATATCTATGAGAGCTGGTGGGGCATCACGACCCTGCCATGCGTGGACAAGTCGAACGAAAGCTACATCCGCTACATCATTGACGACGAGGACAGCGTTCTGACGCACTGGCTGCGGCTGGGCGCGGACGGCTTCCGGCTGGATGTGGTCGATGAGCTGCCGGACGCCTTCGTTGAGCGGCTGCGCAGGCGCCTGCGGGAGCTGGATCCGGAGGCGATCCTGATCGGCGAGGTCTGGGAGGACGCCTCCAACAAGATCGCGTACAACGTCCGCCGCCGGTACTTCACCGGCCGCCAGCTCGATTCCGTCATGAACTACCCGTGGCAGAAGGCGATCCTGCGCTATGTGCGCGGCGAGGACGGCGGCGAGGCGCTGGGAGAGCGGATCATGACCATTGCTGAGAATTATCCGCCGGATGTGCTCAGCGCGGTCATGAATATCCTGTCCACACACGATACGGCCCGCGCGCTGACGGCGCTGATCGACCCGACCGACGCCGACCGCGCGGAGCTTGCAAAGCGGCATATGGACGAGTTGACGCGCGAGCGGGCGCTCCAGCTGCTGCGGATGGCCGCGTTTTTGCAGTTCACGCTGCCCGGTGCGCCGTGCATCTACTACGGCGACGAGGCGGGCATGGATGGCTACCGCGACCCCTTCAACCGCAGATGCTTCCCGTGGGGGCAGGAAAATGAGCCGCTTCAGGCGTTCTACGCCTCGCTTGCGCGGCTGAAAAAGGAAAGCCCGGCGCTCCGACGCGGCGATGTTACGGTCGTTGAGGCCGGAAACGGACGGCTGCTGTTCCTTCGGAAGGTGGCAGGGCAGACGCTGGCCGTCTGCTGTAACCGCTCTCAGCAGCCGTGGCGGCTGCCGAACGGCGGCAGGCTGCGCCTCGGCGGCGGACTGCTCGAATGCACGGAGGATTTCCTGGTGCTGGGCGGCTGCGGCTATTGCGTGATCGAAAGGTAAATAAGTGGCCGCCGGAGAGAAATGCTTCTCCGGCGGCGCTTTTTGCATGACGGCTTCCGGTGTAAAATGCAGGCCCTGACAAGTACCATACAGAATATGGTTTTACATCCAGAAAACGACGCATCCGCGCGTTTTTTCTTTGAAAAAACAGAAAAATCCTCTTTCCTTATGCGGACAAACGCGCTATAATCGTCAGGCGATTTTACAAAGGGCTGTACCGCGCCGCCCGCCGGACTGGCGGACGCAGTGCGCGGTGCGGCAGAAGAAAAGAGACCTTCATGAACAAGCAGAAATTCTTTCAGGGCCAGCGGGATGGGATCCCGCTGGGCCTCGGTTATTTTGCAGTCAGCTTCAGCGTCGGCATTTCCTGCCACGCGGCAAGCCTTACGGCCTTCCAGAGTTTCCTGATGAGCCTGCTCAACAACGCCTCCGCCGGAGAGTACGGCGGCATCACTGTGATCTCCGAGGACGCGGGGATCTGGGTGATCGTGCTGATGACGCTGATCGTGAATGCGCGGTATCTGCTGATGAGCTGCGCACTCAGCCAGCGCCTCCAGCCGGATACACCGCTTCGGCTCCGGCTGCTGGTTGGCTTTGACGTGACCGATGAGCTGTTCGGCCTTGCCATTGCGCAGCCGGGAGCGCTGAGCGCGTGGTATTTCTTCGGCGCGATGTGCGTGGCGCTGCCGGCATGGAGTCTGGGTACACTGACCGGTGCGCTGGCGGGAAGCATCCTGCCGCAGTGGGCTATGGGCGGCTTTTCCGTGATGCTCTACGGCATGTTCCTTGCGATCATTGTCCCGGAGGGAAAGAAAAACCGGACGGTGCTCGGCTGCATCCTCGTCAGCTTCGCGGCCAGCCTTCTGGCGGCAAGGCTGCTGCCGACGCTTTCGGAGGGAATGCGCATCCTGCTGCTGACGGTCGTGATCTCCGCGGCGGCGGCCGTCCTGTTCCCGCACAGAGAGCCTGCGGAGGAGAAGCGCACGTTCCGGGAGGGCACGCACGCGGCATGAAAACCTATCTTTACATTGCCGCAATGGCGCTCACGACCTATCTGATCCGTGTGCTTCCGCTGACGCTGATCCGAAAGCCCATCCGAAACGAATTTCTGCGCTCGTTTCTCTACTACGTTCCGTATGTGACGCTCTCCGTCATGACCTTTCCCGCCGTACTGACCGTCACCGGCTCCCCAATCGCGGGCGCGGCGGGGGGGGGGGGGGGGGGGGGGGGGGGGCGGGGGCGGGGGGGG
>ERZ780083.552-NODE-552-length-14772-cov-3.309302_pt1 | contig 14772 bp, 13 predicted proteins | sample MGYA00511838_ERZ780083 | MGnify/ENA primary metagenome ERZ780083 (study PRJEB29588, sample SAMEA2152602) | human gut metagenome | biome: human gut; feature: human-associated habitat; material: faeces | place: Denmark | collected 2008/2010 ...
CCCCCGCCGTAATCAAGAAAAATCGTCTCGTTCTTCGGAGCACAGTCACATCCGAATTTCTCTTCAGATGCCATCTGCTTAACATAATTACCGATAAAATCATCGCTTAATACGATATTGATAAATCCCGGCTTAACACATTCAATGCTTTTGAATGTGCTGTTTCCCGCAAGTCTGGCTACAACCTCGTCACCAATCATAAAAGGTGCCTTGGAATAAGCCTTGGCTGCTGCCATCGCGCCGTTGCACTGATACTGGCACAGATCAGGACGGTTTGAGATATTGGTTTTACCGTATTTGGCATCATATCCGCACGATACAAACGCATCGCTTATTATATTTGATATTTGTTCTAAAATCTTAGTCATACAATCACCATTACTAAATTGTCGCAATATCAATAGGTGTGGTGTGCTGTTCTCCGGCGCTCTCAAGGCTTGTCAAAAGTGCATTGGCCGTATCGATTGATGTGAGAACATTGACACCCGTCTCAATCGCATGTCTTCTGATTATGAAACCGTCATGGCTTCTCTCGATTTCGTTAGCCGGAATATCTATTACAAGGTCAATCTTGTGTCCCAGAATGAGGTCAAGCAATGTAGGCGACTCCTGCTCAACTTTATTGACCCTTATAGCTTCAACACCGTTATCATTAAGGAATTTAGCTGTTCCCCATGTAGCATATATGGTATAACCGAGTGCCGCAAAACGCTTTGCAACAGGAAGGGCTTCATCTTTCTCACTGTCGCAGATAGTCATGATCATCTGTTTATGCTTAGGAAGATTGATTCCGGCACCGACAAATGCCTTATAAAGTGCTTCATTAAATTCTTTGGCGATACCTAAGCACTCACCCGTTGATTTCATCTCAGGTCCAAGGCTTATATCCGCACCTCTGATTTTCTCAAATGAGAATACCGGCATCTTGATAGCGATATAGTCTGCTTTTTTCTGTAATCCCGGTGTGTATCCGAGTCCCTTTATCGTATTGCCGATGATAACCTGTGTCGCAAGTTTAACGATAGGAATACCTGTAACCTTGCTGATATAAGGCACCGTTCTCGATGAACGCGGGTTAACCTCAATTACATATACCTGATCGTTGTATACGATAAACTGGATATTGATAAGTCCTTTTACGTGAAGAGATCTTGCAAGTCTTCTTGTGTACTCTTCAAGCATATCGATTATTCTCTGTGTAAGGCTCTGTGCCGGATATACAGATATACTGTCGCCGGAATGGATACCCGCACGCTCGATATGTTCCATGATACCCGGAATGAGGATGTCCTCGCCGTCGCATACTGCATCGACTTCTATTTCCTTACCCATAAGGTATTTATCTACAAGAATAGGATGTTCCTGAACCTGTCTGTTGATTATCTCCATAAACTCACGGATATCTTCATCTGAAATCGCAATCTGCATTCCCTGTCCGCCAAGCACATATGAAGGTCTTACAAGTACCGGATAACCAAGTTCGTTGGCTGCCGCAATGGCTTCTTGTGCAGTAAATACCGTCTTACCTGCAGCTCTCGGTATCTCACATTCCTGAAGAATCTCATCAAAGAGTTCCCTGTCCTCTGCCGCATCAACATCTTCCGCACTTGTTCCGAGAATAGGCACTCCCATTTCCATGAGACTTTTGGTAAGCTTGATAGCTGTCTGTCCGCCGAACTGTACAACAGCTCCATCCGGATGCTCAAGTTCAACAATGCTTTCAACATCTTCCGGTGTGAGCGGTTCAAAATAAAGTTTATCCGCAATATCAAAGTCCGTACTTACTGTCTCAGGGTTGTTATTAATGATAATTGTCTCATAACCCTCAGCCTTGAATGCCCATGTGCTGTGAACCGAGCAGTAATCAAATTCGATACCCTGTCCGATTCTTATAGGGCCGGAACCGAGTACAAGTACTTTTTTCTCCGGTCTGGTCTCAATAACTTCATTCTCTGATTTATAACATGAATAGTAATACGGTGTGGAAGCCTCAAACTCAGCCGCACAAGTATCTACCATCTTAAATGCTGCATGAATATTATATTCATCGCGGAGTTCTTTAATTTCGCGTTCTTTCTTTCCTGCCAGTCTGCCGATTACAACATCAGGGAATTCGATTCTCTTGGCTTCAAGAAGAAGTTCTTTGGTAAGCGGCTCTGTTGCAAGTCTTTTTTCCATCTTGACGATGTTGTTGAATTTATCTATGAACCATTCATCAATCATTGTGATTGAATGGATGGTATCATAATCGATTTCTCTTCTGAGTGCTTCCGCGATAACATACATTCTCTTGTCATCCACGTTCTTAAGGAGTTCAAGAATGTCATCATCCGAACATGACGAATAATCATCGTTAATAAGGGAATCCACATGCTGCTCCAGTGAACGGATTGCTTTCATAAGTGCACCCTCAAAATTAGTGCAGATACTCATTACCTCACCGGTAGCTTTCATCTGTGTTGTAAGCTTTCTTGAAGCTGTGATGAATTTATCAAACGGGAGTCTCGGAATCTTGACTACGCAGTAATCAAGTGCCGGCTCAAAGCTTGCATATGTCTTACCTGTGATAGCATTTTTAATCTCATCCAGATTATATCCAAGTGCAATCTTCGCAGCCACCTTCGCAATCGGATATCCGGTTGCCTTCGAAGCAAGTGCCGAAGAACGGCTTACCCGCGGGTTTACCTCGATTACACAATATTCAAATGTCGTCGGATGCAATGCAAACTGTACGTTACATCCCCCCTGGATACCAAGCTCTGTAATGATATTTAAAGCAGCACTACGAAGCATCTGGTATTCCTTATCTGCCAGTGTCTGTGATGGTGCAACAACGATAGAATCTCCGGTATGGACACCAACCGGATCCAGATTCTCCATATTACATACGGTAATACAGGTACCGTTCGCATCACGCATAACCTCGTACTCAATCTCTTTCCAGCCCGCGATACAACGCTCAACCAATACCTGACCGACACGTGACAGACGCAGTCCGTTCATCAGTATCTCTACGAATTCTTCTTCGTTGTGCGCGATACCGCCGCGGGTTCCGCGAAGCGTATACGCCGGACGCAGCACGATCGGGTACCCGATCTTCTCAACGAACGCCAGACCATCCTTGATGTTCGTTACGACTTCGGATGGTGCACATGGCTCATGGATCTTCTCCATAGTCTTCTTGAATTCCAGACGATCCTCTGCTTTCTTGATCGTTTTAGAAGATGTACCAAGCAGCCTTACATTATGTTCCTTCAGGAAACCAGACTCTTCCAGTTCCATCGCGATATTTAACGCTGCCTGACCACCCAGTGTCGGAAGCACGCTATCCGGCTTTTCCTTCTTGATAACTGCCTTCACAACCTCCGGTGTCAAAGGCTCAATATATACCTTATCTGCAATATCCTTATCTGTCATGATGGTGGCAGGATTCGAGTTGATCAATACTACACAGATGCCCTCTTCCCTCAGGGAACGGCATGCCTGTGTACCGGCATAATCAAACTCTGCCGCCTGTCCGATGACAATCGGACCGGATCCAATAACTACAACCTTTTTTACGTGTGGATTCTTTGGCATTATTTAGACACCTCCATCATATTCATAAACTCATCAAACAAAAATCCGGTATCAAGCGGGCCTGCACAGGCTTCCGGATGGAACTGTACCGTCTGGACATTCTTTCCAAGGTAATGAACACCCTCAATTGTCTTATCATTTACATTGATAAAGCTTGGCTCTGCAATATCACGATCCAACGTCTCTTCCTTTACCACATAGCCATGATTCTGTGTTGAAATATATACCTTCCCGGTCTTTAAATCCTTTACCGGATGATTTGCTCCACGATGTCCATATTTCATCTTCTGTGTATCTGCACCGTTTGCAAGCGCCAGAAGCTGATGTCCAAGACAGATTGCGAAAATTGGAATCTTCGTAGCAAAAAGCTTCTTGATTTCCTCGATTGTCTTCACATTGTCCTTCGGATCGCCAGGACCATTCGTCAGCATAATGCCGTCCGGTGCATCCGCGATGATCTCCTCCGCAGGAGTCTCCGCCGGATATACAGTCACTGAACAACCACGCTCCAACAGACAACGCACAATGTTCTTCTTCACACCAAGGTCGATGACCGCAACCTTATAACCATCGCCTGGGAAGCTCATCTTCTCCTTGCATGTGACATCCAGCACAACATGTCCCATGCTCCATGCCTTGATCCTTTTGATACAATCGTCCTTATCAAAATTCTCATCCGTTGTGATCATGCCCTTCATCGTACCTTTGTCCCGCAGAATCTTCGTTAATGCACGTGTATCAATTGCCTCAATTCCGGTAATATCATTTTCTATAAGAAATGACTCGACACTTTCCTCGCTTCGGAAGTTGCTTGGCCGCTTCGCCAGTTCTCTGACAATAAAGCCAGACTGCCATGGGCGCTCCGCCTCCATATCTTCCTTACAAATACCATAGTTACCAATCAACGGATACGTCATACACACAGACTGTCCTGCATAAGAAGGATCCGTCAGTACTTCCAGATAACCAGTCATCGATGTGTTAAATACGATCTCACTGATAATTTCCTTGGTCGAACCGACGCTTTTCCCCTCGAATACATGGCCATCTTCCAGTATCAGAAATGCTTTCATAGTCTTTGTCCTTTCTTCTTAGATTTACTTGCAAAACAAGAAATTTGCTCAAAAAAAAAGAGTGAAACGGAAAAATTGCATAGTTATCCGAAGCTCTTTTTTTCTCAAATTGCAAAAATTATACATCAATTTTCGCCATAGCACAACCCCTTTTGTCAGATTCTTTTATTCTTCTTTTGTTCTTCCCTTTCCAAGCGGCTGTAAATACATCCACAATAGTCCTGCCGGTACAGGTGATACTCCCGTGACAGCTCGATGGAATGAGCATATCCATTTTTTTTCTTGAAATCACTGTACAGATATGCAACGCCATATTTTTCTGCCATCCGCTCACCGATCTCGTTTAACCATGCCGCGTTTTTGTGCGGACTAATCGAAAGTGTCGTCGTAAAAATATCGAAACCGTGCTCCTTCGCATACCGGGCGGTCTCCTCTAACCGCAGTTCATAACACTTATAGCAGCGGCGTCCACGCTCCGGTTCTTTCTCCAAGCCTTTCGCGATCGCATAAAACTTCTCCGGCTCATACGCACCGTCACACACAACTACATTTCTCGCAAACTCAGCCTCCTGTGTAAACCGTTTCAATTCTTCGATCCGCTTCTCGTATTCTTCCTTTTCCGTGATGTTTGGATTGTAAAAAAAAGCCGTGATATCAAATTCTTCATATAATACACTCAGCACATGGGAACTGCACGGTGCACAGCATACATGCAATAACATTTTTTTTGTTTTTTTTACATTTTCGTTTATTTCCTTGTCCATTTTTATCCCTTCCTTGTCACTTCGACGAAAAAAGTCGTCCAATCGACCTACAAAAATGACGATTTTTGTGCAATATTCACAGTTGACTTTAGCAATAATATACAATATACTAAAGTCAATGAAAGAACTATAATATGATTAGTTATGATTATATATTTTTACAGCTTGAAGGGCAAGAGTAAAAACGATAGAATCGCTATATGGGAGGTAAGAAACTATGACAGTGGATCAGGCAGTTAAAAAATTCAAATTAGAGCCACTTAACGTATATACGGCGAAGGCAAAAGCAAAAGAACTGAACGTAGAGGAAGTTCTGTATATGAATGTTCAGAAGAACAAATATGCCTACATCGTAAAAGATGGTGCGCGTGGCTATGTGCTCTATCAGGATGAAAAAAGTATTTATTCCAAGATGTACAAAGGTCTTAAGATGACCCCACTTGAGCCATAATTGTACATATTTCGTATACGTATATATAATATACACAAAAAGAAATCCGGAGCTTCGATGCAAATCGAGGTTCCGGATTTTTGGTTATTCACTATATTTATTCTTATAGAACAGCTTCACATGCTCTATGCATTTATCATTCAGTTCCACAATTACCGCTTCCGTGCGGTTTTTGCTGTTGTTGATGAATGCGTACCACTTCTCTTTCCTGTCCGGAAAGCAGGAAGTGTAATCCCGGATGATCATATCCGGATGTGCCTGACGTTCGTTGTCAAACAGAATGGAGGTATACGGCAACACCTTCTGGATCTTACCTGCCTCAAACTCATACACCTTTTTTCTGGATGACCGCTTCACGATCTTTGAGATTTCGCAATCCCCGTTCACAAATATATACTCATACTCCAATTCCTGCCGCGTCGCTGTAATAATCGTAAGAGCAATACCTATAATCAGAATCGACGGACCTACCCAGCCTGCTATAAACGTCCAGATCGCAAGTCCTACAACCATCAAAGCAGCGGATGCCACAACAGGCATCCGGTCCTTTGCTTTTAATTTCTTTTGTACTGCGTATTCCGCATAACCTTCCAAGTTATTTACCATACTTACATTTCCTTTAATGACTCATCAATTGCCTTTGCCGCCTTCTTACCGGCACCCATTGCAAGGATAACGGTTGCTGCACCTGTAACAACATCACCACCGGCATACACATGCTCGCGCGTACTCTCACCAGTTTCTTCGTTGACGATGATACCGCCCCACTTCTGTGTTTCCAGTCCTTCGGTTGTCTGGCGGATCAACGGATTCGGTGACTGACCGATTGCGATGACAACTGTCTCAACCGGAATTACCGTATTCGATCCCTCGATCGGCTGCGGACGTCTACGTCCGGAAGCATCTGGCTCACCAAGTTCCTGTGCAACTACCTCGATGCCAGTTACCCAGCCATCTTCTCCGTGGATCTCAACCGGGTTGTTCAGGAGCTTAAAAATCACGCCCTCTTCCTTTGCATGCTCAACTTCTTCCTTACGGGCAGGTACTTCCTCTGCACCACGACGATATACAATATATACTTCCTCTGCACCAAGTCTCTTAGCCGTTCTTGCTGCATCCATCGCTACGTTACCGGCACCGACAACGGCAACACGCTTGCCGACCTTGACAGGTGTTGGAACTTCGCCCTTCTTATAACCCTTCATCAGATTGACACGTGTCAGGAACTCATTTGCGGAATATACGCCAAGCAGGTTCTCGCCCGGAATGCGAAGGAAGTTTGGAAGTCCGGCACCCGTTCCAAGAAATACTGCGTCAAATCCGCGTGCAAACAGATCATCCACGGTCAGAGAACGTCCGATTACAACATTTGTCTCAAGATCTACACCAAGATCTGTAATATTCTCCAGTTCCTTTGCAACCAGAGACTTAGGAAGACGGAACTCAGGAATACCATAGCTCAACACGCCACCAGCCTTATGTAATGCTTCAAAAATCGTTACATCGTAACCCTTCTTTGCAAGTTCACCTGCACATGTAATACCTGCAGGACCGGAACCGACAACTGCTACACGCTTGCCATTCTTCTCGATGTTCAGTTCTGCCTTTGCACCGTGTGCCATGTGGTAATCTGCCACGAAACGCTCCAGACGTCCGATGGATACAGACTCACCCTTGATACCACGGATACACTTACCCTCGCACTGATTCTCCTGTGGGCAGACACGTCCACAGATTGCCGGAAGTGCATTCTCACTTGTAATGATCTCGTATGCTTTCTCGAAGTTACCGGCAGCTACCTGCTCGATAAATCCAGGAATCGGTACATTAACCGGGCATCCGGTCATACAAGGTCTGTTCTTACAGTTAATACATCTGGTTGCTTCCTCCATTGCCATCTCGGCTGTATAACCGGTTGCAACCTCTTCAAAATTCTTATTTCGTACATTCGGATCCTGCTGTGGCATAGGAACCTTTGTTGGACTCATATTTGGCATCTTTCGTTCCCTCCTAATTCTGCATCTGATCTGCCTGAAGCTTCATCATACACTCGTGTTCTTCTTCCTTGAAGAATGTCTGACGCTTCATACACTGATCGAAATCAACTTCAAATCCATCGAAGTCCGGTCCATCTACACAGGCAAACTTCGTCTCGCCACCAACTGTGACACGACATCCACCACACATACCTGTACCGTCGATCATGATCGGATTCAAAGAAACTGCGGTCGGAAGGTTATATTCCGGCTTCTTTGTAAGTGCTACTACAAACTTCATCATGATGAGTGGTCCGATTGCGATTGCATGGTCATATTTCACACCGGCATCTAACAGCTCCTGCAGCTTCTTTGTAACAACGCCCTGCTCACCAAGAGAACCATCATCTGTCATGATATATACATTGTCACAGAACTTCTCGAACTTCTCCTTGAGAAGTACAAGTTCTGCGGTACGTCCACCAATGATCACATCCACTTTTGTACCCTGCTCGGCAAGCTTCTTTGCCTGTGGGTAAAGTGGAGCTGCTCCAACACCACCTGCAACACCGATCACACGTTTCCACTCTTTGTTGAGTGGTGCCGGCTGTCCAAGTGGACCTACAAAATCCTGAAGGTAATCGCCCTCATTCAGCTTTGCCATCAGAGTTGTTGAATATCCAACTACCTGGAAAATAATCTCAACTGTATTGCGTTCGCGGTCAAAATCCGCAATTGTAAGAGGAATACGCTCGCCATCTTCATCCACTCTGACGATGACAAACTGTCCTGCCTCACAGCGTGCAGCTACATAAGGAGCTTCAATCTCCATCATGACAACAACCGAATTTAAGACTTCTTTTTTTACAATCTTATACATGGTCTACCCCTATCTCTTAAAAATTTACTTTATATTTACGCATCGTTTCTCGTGCGTCATTATCTGATAAATTATATCACATATACTTTCATAATCAAAGTTTTTCTTAAAAATTCTATCTGTTTTTATACAATTTCATCGAAAAAACTTGCTTCATGCAGTATCGACATCAATGAATCATCCCCCTGCAGTGAAAGCGCCATAAACCCATATCCGTCGTTCATCCGTACAGACACGCCAAGCATATTTGCAATATCATCGCAGAAATGCCGCTCCGACATCGTCACGACCAGTCTTCTGCAAAATGCCTGTTCTGCCAGCCTTACCGCTGCATCCAGCACATATCGCACATGATCATCAAAGCTTTCAAAACGCTCCACATACATCGTATCATCATAGATATCATAAGAAAACATACCTGCCAGACGTTCTTCCACCTGCCCGTCATCCATGTGCATACCATCCTCATACACGGCTACCACATCTCCATTCTGGCAGCGATGTTCCATGCACATCTGCTCCAGATATTGCGGCGTACGATGCGCGTAAATCCGATATTTCTTTGCAAGAGCTTCATTTACTTCTCCAGACAGATGCTCCAGTATATCTGCGCGTTCCTCATGCAGATCTTTCAGATTCTTCGTATAATATCCTTCCTCACCGGAAAGATCATCCGGCACGACATTCTCGTCCTCCAGCTCTGCAATATCAATATCCAGTTCCAACGTATGAAATACCTTCTCAAAGCCAAGGCTCTCATAGTATTCTTCCCGTTCCGGCATCAAAAACGCAAACGCTCTGCCGTCCTTTTTCATATCTGCAAGCACGCGCTGCATCATTTTGTGCATGATGCCCTGCTCCCGATATTCCGGTTTCACAGCCACTCCGACTATGTAATAGCACAGTTCCTTTTTCCCTTCTACTTGCATCTCATAAGGATTCAGATGAATCATGCCTGCCAGCACATCCCCCTTATAAGCAAGTAAAATCTTATTTTGCTTACAAATCTCTGTAAAATAATAATCCGCAAATTCCTCCGGATCATCAAATATTTCATCCCACATCTGTCGAACCTCAGCAAGCACCTCCGGTTCACCTTCAAAATATTTGAGCCTGCAACTGTCTCCGTCACTCATGAAACTAAAATATCCTCCTATATCTATCTATTGTTTTTATCTTTTTGCACACCCCATGCATCCCATGCATGGATTGGCAGCATTTTCTACAGTATCATCTACCACACGCGAGCTTCGATAATCAAAATTATCGATTGTCTCAAGCAGGCAGATCGCCTGGGAACTGATTCCCTGTCCCTGCCCGGTAAATCCAAGACCTTCCTCTGTTGTCGCCTTGACATTAACCTGATTTTTATCAATCTGCAGCCGTGCCGCAATGTTCTCCCGCATTGCATCAATATACGGCGCAAGCTTTGGTCGCTGCGCAATCACGGTTGCATCTACATTTCCAATCACATAATTATTTGCATCCAGAAGCTTCCGCACTTCCTCCAGAAGCCGCATACTGTCCGCGCCTTCGTAAGCCGGATCGGTATCTGGGAAATGTTTTCCGATATCTCCCAAAGCTGCAGCTCCAAGCAGCGCATCCATAATCGCATGCACCAGCACATCCGCATCCGAATGTCCAAGCAGACCTTTCTCATACGGGATCTCCACGCCTCCCAAAATCAGGCGGCGTCCCTCGACTAATTTATGCACATCATATCCCATGCCAACTCTCATGGTTCCTACGCTCCTTTATATCAGGCAAAATTAAAGTATCGTACTATAATCTATCATATTTGCCCCATATATGCAAACGTTTCCTTTTCTCATGGTTAGAATTGCCACAATTTGTTTTTCTATATTTACGAATCTGTCATTTCATTGTAAAATGTCACTATCACAGTCATAGAGAAAAATGTACTGTACAAATTTATACATAATGAGGAGGGTTTATTATGGGAAGATCCGGCGGCGGTGGCGGCGGCTTTAGCAGCGGCGGTCACGGTGGCGGCAGTCATCATGGTGCAAGTTTCAGCGGCGGTGGCGGTAGCTTTCGCAGCAGTGGTTCACGCGGAGGCGGTTTTGGCGGTGGTCCAAGGCCTCACGGTCCCGGTCCGGGACCTAGACCATACGACGATTACGGTCCGGGGCCACATTACTATCATGGAGGTCCGGGCATGCCACCACCTCCACCACCGAGAAGAAGATATTATGGAGGCAGAACAACTTACGTATATTCAAACGGCAGTAGCGGCGGGGTAGTTTTTTTTTTAAATAAAATTCTTATTCTCCTCTTTCTTATTTTCAAACTGCAGTAGCGGCGGTGCATTTGTTACTATAATCATGCTCATGCTCGTCCTGATCGTATTCTCTTTCTATATGCAGTTTAAAGGTGGATATACAGGCGACACACTCAGCGATAACCGTATTTCCGAATACGCAGAAGATCAGTATAATACAATATTCAGCGGTCGCGAGGACGGACTGCTCCTGGTCGTAGATGAAAACGACAATGGTCAGTTCAAATATGGTGTCAAAGCCAATGCACTTATGGATACATACATTAACAGTATGATCTCCGCATATCAGAATAACTACAATGATGATCTCGGTATCCAGTTAAAGGGCATGCTGGAAGACACATTGGAAATCATGAAGCAGGATGGCATCTCAAAAATCAAATCCGACAAGGCATTTGACTCTCACTGCTATCGGGATGATTTAAACTGGATTGATACAAAGAACAACGTCGTAACCGGCGCACAGGAATTCTACGATGCAACCGGTATCCAGTTCTATGTAATGTTCGTAAAGACTCGTACCATCGCCAAGGCAACGAATCATTCTGCCGGCGTATTCAAGGTACTGATCATCGCAGCAGCGGTTGTCATCGTCGTATGTATCCTCTTCTCATGGTGGAAGAAGCGTACCGCACAGAAGAACAAGGAGCAGGAGGACTTAGAGCGTACATTAAAGACACCGCTTGAAACCTTTGGTTCCACACCGATGGATGATTTAAAGGCTAAATACGATAATCAGGATAATAACCAGTCATAACGGTGAATCCGAATTTGCCAATTTGATTTAAAAGAAAAAAGGGAATGTTTCCATGTAATTCATGAAAACATTCCCTTTTCTTTTACCATGCAGTTGCAATATCTAACTGATTTGGATTTGACGCTGCAAATCCGCCTGTATCTACTACTATCGCTGTACCAAGGCTGCTCTCTACAAGCGATCCTCTTGGATGTGTGTTCAGATCTGCGGCAACCATAACATAATCACCGTACATTTTTACGCCATCCTCGCGAACCCAATACTGCCCTGGAATTCCCATTCCCTGCATCGTTGCTACGACACCATTCATATTCAAGTTGTAATACGTTTCTTTTCCGCTTGGTCCGTAGTTTACACCCTTGGATGCAGTCAGCTTTCCGTCTCCGGTCTGATTTGTATATGTAGTCACATATGTCTGTGCATTTTGTGCGGTTTTTAAAACTGCCTTCTCTGCATAATATGTCTCTACCGTCTTCAGGAATTCATCATAATTGTCGCGAACTGCCAATACCTTGTCTCGCTCGTCGCTCGCCATCAGTGACGGCTTGATCTCAACTGGTAATGACTTTACATGTGCGATGAACTCCGAATATACCGGATTCGTCCGTGCTTCGACCATCGTCTGAAGCATGCTTCTGTCTGCAACCGATGTTTCTTCTATCATATTTGTCACATTCATATTTGTCTGAAACTTCGGTGTGAGTTTTGCTACATCAGTCGTTACAGCCTTTGTCATATCATTCCCAATACTCTCTGTAACTTTCGCTGCCTGAACAGCTTCCCCGATGCGCTCCTGCGTTGTAACTGCTGCAAGCACCATAGACTCTGTTGTCATTGCCGGTGCCGGAGCTTCTGCAAGTACCTCTGTTACCTTCTCATTTGTTGTGCTATTGGCTTTGTAATCTTCCAATAATGTTGGTGCGTATAAACATACTGCTAAGATCATCACAAATCCTATCATTAGCTTGTCGATGTTTAACCTCATCTAATCACTCCTTTTCCAAAACCGTTTGTTCGCAACAAACTTCCCCTATTTAACATCATGTTTGTTAACTTGTCAATACATTTTTGAAATTTTTTAGAAATATTTGAAACATTTTTGTAACATTTTTCGATGTTTTGTCACAATTAATCACATTTCCTGCATTATTTACATATTTTAGAACAGCATCCGAACGGATTCGACAACCGCGCATCGACAAAAAGGCACAAAAAAATCTCATGCCATTTCTGACATGAGATTCTATTTGCACATTCTATTCTATATAGAATTTCAGGCATAAAAAAATAGCGGAAGGGGGATTTGAACCCTCGACACCACGGGTATGAACCGTGTGCTCTAGCCAACTGAGCTATTCCGCCATAAAAATGGGACCTATAGGGCTCGAACCTATGACCCTCTGCTTGTAAGGCAGATGCTCTCCCAGCTGAGCTAAGATCCCATTCGTTTTTGTGTTGTTTGCTCAACACTCTTGCTATTTTACATACCTTGCTTCCATTTGTCAAGCATTTTCTTGAATTTTTTAACATGTTTTTTTCAGATGCTCTGAAGCCCGCATATTTACGTGGTTTTTAGATGCATCCAATCGAGCGCAAAATAAAGATCCACAAGGTAAGTGTCACAGACGACAGCAATGTCGTAAGCACAATAACATTGGAAGTCAGGATATCATCGTTGTCCATATTCTTCGCCATGACATAACAGCTCACCGTCGTCGGGGATGCCAGCATGATCAAAATTGCTACCATCTCACTCGGTGCAAATCCGAACTTATATGCAAATGGTAAAAACACGAGTGGCAATCCGATCAGTTTGATAAAAGTTGCACCAAGGGCAGGCTTGAGTCTGGCAATCGCCTGTTTCGTGTCAAACCCGGCACCCACCGCCAGCAATGCAATCGGTGTTGCAGTCTGCGCAACATAATTGAGTGTCCGTGCCGGAATCGTCGGGATTGGCAACCGTACCAGTGATGCGATCAGTCCCAGAACAATTCCTATAATAATTGGATTTTTCGCAATGTTGATACAAGCGTTCTTGATTTTACCATAATCTTTATTTGCCTCTGTATTTGCATTAAATACCAATATAATGACTGATAATATATTGAAGAACGGAACTGCCGCCACGATCATAAGCGGTGTCATGCCGATCTCCCCACAGATATTCTCCACAAATGCAACACCCAGGATTGCCGCACTTCCACGCGCACCTGCCTGTGCAAACGCACCCACCATTGTCTTGTCCTTCAGGGTAAGCTTTGCAATGCCCCACACAAGAAAGAACATAATGATCGTCACAATCATACAGAACAGGAAGAACTTTACATTCATATCCTTTCTCACATCGGAACCTGCAATATCCCGGAACAGCATAACCGGAAGTGCGACAATAAACACATATTTATTCGCCACCCGTACAAATTCGTCCGTCAGAAAACCGATCCTTCTTAATATATATCCTAACAGAATAATCAGGAAAATCGGAATCGTCACATTCACACTAAATATAAAATTATCCATTGTTTTTTCCTCTTTAAAAATCTTTTTGCATTGCCTAGTGTACCACACCCGTCGACAAATTCCAAGAAATGGCGCTATTTTCCTATATTTTTCGGCATTTTAAATTTTTTATAAAAAGTTGTTGACAACCACCCCTGCTTTATGTATAATAACACTTGCGTTGAGACGAGGCAGACAAATAAATGCCTTATCGGGGTGTGGCTCAGTTTGGCTAGAGCGCCTGATTTGGGATCAGGAGGTCGCAGGTTCGAGTCCTGTCACCCCGACTTAATATCTTCTCTTCGCCAAGCTCAGATTAAGCGGGTGTAGTTCAATGGTAGAACACTAGCCTTCCAAGCTAGATACGTGGGTTCGATTCCCATCACCCGCTCTTTATTTTGCAAATACATTTCGTGTATGCAAGATATTATGTGTCCGTAGCTCAGCTGGATAGAGCAACGGCCTTCTAAGCCGTGGGTCGGGGGTTCGAA
>ERZ780083.564-NODE-564-length-14650-cov-7.571703_pt1 | contig 14650 bp, 10 predicted proteins | sample MGYA00511838_ERZ780083 | MGnify/ENA primary metagenome ERZ780083 (study PRJEB29588, sample SAMEA2152602) | human gut metagenome | biome: human gut; feature: human-associated habitat; material: faeces | place: Denmark | collected 2008/2010 ...
GCCATTGTGCGTTTTTGCGGCTTCTCCGGCAAATCATTGCTTCGTCGTTTCCGCCGGGGCGGCCTGCTGCGGCTTCGGCAGAATCCAGTCCAGATATTCGCTGGGATCGGCAACGGAGCCGCGTGTGGAATAAAGCGCGTAGTTTTTGAAGAGCACCGGCGTGATGTAGCCGCGCCCGCAGACGCGCTCATAGAGATTATAGGTGTTGCCGTTGTTGGCCAGCGCCAGCTTGCAGAGATTCTCCATGTAGCTGTCGGCCAGAGAGCCATAGGAGAGCGAACCGCCGTAGCGGAAGAACGGACTGAGGTCGAAGTTCGCGGACATTCGCACCTCGCCGTAATAGAGATCGAAATTTCCGAGCGCCAGCGCCTGCTTGAATTCGGTGGAATCGACCGTCTTGAGCGTCAGATCAAAACCAAGCGCATTGAGCGCGTCAACGATCTCTGAGGCCGCCAGCACACGCTGATAACTGGACGAGCAGACCAGCATCGTTCCGCTGACCGGCACGGCATAGCCCAGCGAGGTCACATACAGATCCAGCACGCCGTCGCCGTCCATATCCTCGACGCTGGCGCTTTCCAGCTGCTCGTAGAAGCGGGCCGTGCTGTAGCTGAAGGAGTTTGCCAGACGCACGTCGTAGAACGGCGCGTTCGGAGAGCAGGGGAGCACTGCGGCAGCCGCGAAGCCGCCGGTCTGCTCCGTGACGATCTTTTCGCGGTCGATGGCATAGGTGATGGCCGAGCGGAGACCGTAATTGGAAAAGACGTTGCTGTTGAGGTTGTAGCCGACGTACTGCATGATCGTCGTCGTGTCGTTCCAAAGCTCGTAGTCGTTGTGGAAGTTTACATAAGCTGACGAATTCGGGTCCGTCCGAACAAGATTCACGTCCTCATACTCGAAATGATCGCGGATGTCGGCGGAGGTCGTCGCAGCATAGAGCGAGATGGAAGGGAAGTTTGCGATGGGCGAAGCGTCCTGCCACCAGTCCGCAAAGCGCTCCAACTGATGCTCCGATACGAAGCAGTACGGGCCGGTGCCGAGCGGCTGCGACGGCGTGACTTCGACCGGCGCTTCCGTTGTGTCCGGCGAAGCTGCGCCGTCCGGGTTTTCCGTGTCAACGCCCTCCTCTGGGGACGGCGCTTCCGGCACCACGACGACCGGCTCCTTGACGATGGGAATGTCAAGCAGCAGCGGCAGGCACTCATAGGCCGTGCTGGTGTTCAGCACGACGGTGTAGTCGCCGTCGGCGGAGGCATTCGTAACGGCATAGAAGCGAGAGCCGTAATAATCGGAACCACGCGCCTGGTCGATGGAATAGAGCACATCCTTCGCGGTGAGCCGGGAGCCGTCATGGAAGCGGACATCCTTCTGAAGATAGACCGTTGTTGTCAGTCCGTCGTCGGAGATGTCGTAGCCCTCGGCCAGCACCGGTACCGCTTCAAATGCGCTGTTGACGGCAAAGAGCGGCTCGTAGAGGAAGGAAAAAATCACGCGGTTATTGAGGCTCAGGCAGTGGTACGGATCGAGTCCGTATTCCGCCTGATAGGCAAGGCCGTAGCGGACAAGCTCATTGGAGATCTCGGTGTCCAGCGCGACGGGAATCTCACGATCCGGCGCGGCGTTGTCGGCGGAGGCCGTTTCCGTCGGATCGGCCGTGGCTTCCTCACTGACGCCGGTCACGTCGCGGAATTTCTGCTTGACCCAATCGATCGGGTTTGTTCCGGAGCAGCCGCTCAGAGTCCCCGCCAGCAGCGCGGCGGCCAGCAGAAGGGAAATCCGTTTTTTCATGCCTCTGCGCCTCCTGACTCCGGCAGCATAATGACCGCGGCCAGACTGCCTCGGCGGCCCTGCGTGACGCGATGCGACCAGAAGCGCTCCGGCTGGCATTTGGTGCAGTCGCAGCTAACGTCGATGCGCGTGACGCCACAGCGCTCAAGCCAGATGCGGTTGAGCGCTTTGTTATCCACGAAAAATTTTTCACCCCGGCGCGTGATGCAGCTCTCCGCATCCCGGCCAAGCGCTGCGCGCATGGCCTCCGGTACATCGCCGTCCGTCTCGAAGCAGCAGGCGCCGATGCACGGCCCGATGGCCGCACCGATATTCTCCGGCTCACAGCCGAATTCGCGCGTCATGGCCTCGACGGCTTTTGCGGCAATGCCGAGCGCGGTACCGCGCCAGCCGGCATGAACGGCGGCAATGGCCCGCCGGACGGGATCAAAAAGCAGGATGGGCGTGCAGTCGGCTGCGAACGCGACCAGCGCGACGCCCGGCTCGTCCGTGATCTGTGCGTCGCAGACCTCGGTCTGCTCCCGCAGGAGGCCCGCGCCGCGGTCAGCGCGTCCGACACGGCGCACAATGTCCGTGTGCAGCTGCTTTGTAAAAACGGTATCCTCCGGACGGAAGCCCACGGCGCTGCCGAGAATGCGGTAATTTTCATACACGTTTTCAGGGTTGTCGCCGCGATGGGTGCCAAGGTTGAGGCTGGAGAGATACCCCTCGCTGACGCCGCCATAGCGCGTGGAGAAGCAGTGGATGCTGCCCTCCAGCGCATCGGCGGTCAGATATTCCAGTTTTCCATATTTGATGGTGTGAAGCATAGTTTTCCTCAGATGTGCGGACACAGGGAATCCTTGCCGCCGGTGTCCGCGCGGAATGAAGGCGGTGCGGATCAGGCGTTATTCTGACCGCGTTCGGCGGCGAGATCCTTGTCGCGGCAGCACTTCTTGTACTTTTTGCCGCTGCCGCACGGGCACGGATCGTTCGGACCGACCTTGATCTTCTTGACGACGGGCTGACGCTTGACGGTATGATCTCCGCCGCCGCCCTCGCCGGTGACCTTCGCCACGCGCTGGCGCTTGACCTCGGCGTCCGTCTTGAGGCGGAAGCTGAAGAGCCTGCGCACGATCTCCTCCTTGATGGCAGAGGTCAGAGCCTCGAACATCTCGAAGCCTTCACGCTTGTAGGCGATGACCGGGTCCTCCTGCGCGTAGGCGCGCAGACGGATGCCCTGACGCAGATCGTCCATCGCATCGATGTGATCCATCCAGTATTCATCGACCACGCGAAGCGTGATGACGCGCTCGACCTCGCGCATGACGGCGGGCGTATACTGCTGCTCCTTGGCAGCGTAGAAGCTGTCCATGAGCTGCATCAGCTTTTCTTCGGCCTGCTCCTTTGTGAGGGCCTTCAGCTCGTCCTCCGTGACCTTCCAGCTGCCCTCCGGCAGATAGACGCCCTCGATATGGCGCATCATTTCGGCGAACTGCGAAAGGTCACCGAGGTGCTTCTGCTCGCCGAAGGCGGCGTGGACGATCCCGTCGATCACGAAGCGGATCATGGACTGAATGCTGGTATGCAGATCCTCTCCGTCGAGCACCTGACGGCGCTGCTCGTAGATGATCTTTCTCTGGACGTTCATGACGTCGTCGTATTCCAGAACGCTCTTACGCACCTGATAGTTGCGGCTTTCGACGGTTTTCTGTGCGTTCTCGATGGCGCCGGAGAGGATCTTCGCGTCGATGGGCGTGTCCTCGTCGATGCCGAGGCTGTCCATCATGCCGAGAATGCGCTCCGAGCCGAACAGACGCATGACGTCGTCCTGCATGGACAGGTAGAAGCGCGTCTCGCCGGGGTCGCCCTGACGGCCGGAACGGCCGCGGAGCTGATTGTCGATACGGCGGGATTCGTGGCGCTCTGTGCCGATGATGAACAGGCCGCCGGCCTTGCGGACAAGCTCCGCCTCGGCGTCCACCTCGGGCTTGTGCGCGGAATAGGCCTGCTTGTATGCCTCGCGCGCGGCCAGGATCTCGGGGTCGCTCGTTTCGGCGAAGGAGGTGCATTCCGCGATCAGCTCGTCGGACATTCCTGCCTTGCGGAGGTCGTTTTTCGCCATAAACTCGGCGTTGCCGCCGAGCATGATATCCGTGCCGCGTCCGGCCATGTTCGTTGCGATGGTGACTGCGCCGAGATGGCCCGCCTGCGCGACGATCTCGGCCTCTTTTTCATGATGCTTCGCGTTCAGAACGTTGTGGGGAATGCCCTCGCGCTTGAGCATCTGCGACAGAAGCTCCGATTTTTCAATGGAGATCGTGCCGACCAGCACCGGCTGGCCCTTTTCATGGCATTCCCGGATCTGACGGATCACGGCGCGGTATTTTCCGGCCTCGGTCTTGTAAACGACGTCCGGGTCGTCGATACGGATGACCGGCTTGTTCGTCGGGATCTCCACAACATCCAGATTGTAAATGCCGCTGAATTCCTCTTCCTCGGTCAGAGCCGTGCCGGTCATGCCGGAGAGCTTGTCGTAAAGACGGAAGAAGTTCTGGAAGGTGATCGTGGCGAGCGTCTTGTTCTCGCTGGCGACCTTCACGCCCTCCTTTGCCTCGATGGCCTGATGCAGACCCTCGTTGTAGCGGCGGCCGTACATCAGACGGCCCGTGAATTCATCGACGATGATGACCTGGCCGTCCTTAACGACGTAGTCAATGTCGCGCTTCATAAGGCCGCGCGCCTTCATGGCCTGATTGATGTGGTGCGAGAGCGTGGTGTTTTCCACATCGGCGAGATTCTCCACGCCGAAGAATTCCTCCGCCTTCGCAATGCCCTGCTGGGTGAGGGAGACGGTGCGGTCCTTCTCGACGACGATGTAGTCGCAGTCGTACTGATCCTGAAGCTCCTTGTCGTCGGAGGATGCAAACACCTGCTTTTTCAGACGGGAGACGAAATAATCCGCCATTTCGTAGAGCTTGGACGACTCCTCGCCCTTGCCGGAGATGATAAGCGGCGTCCGCGCCTCGTCGATGAGGATGGAGTCCACCTCGTCCACGATGACGAAATTGTGGCCGCGCTGCACCATTTCCTGCTTGTAGATGGCCATGTTGTCGCGCAGATAATCGAAGCCGAACTCGTTATTCGTGCCGTAGGTGATATCGGCGGCATAGGAGATACGGCGCTCCCCGGCGCTGAGATCGTGGATAATCAGGCCGACGGAGAGACCAAGGAAGCGGTGTACCTTGCCCATCCACTCCGCGTCACGCTTGGCCAGATAGTCGTTGACCGTGACAATGTGGACGCCCTTGCCGGTCAGGGCATTGAGGTAGGCCGGGAGCAGTGCGACAAGCGTTTTGCCTTCGCCGGTCTTCATTTCCGCAATGCGTCCCTGATGCAGCACGATGCCGCCGATGACCTGCACGCGGTAGGGACGCATTCCCAGCACGCGGTCCGCCGCCTCGCGGACGGTCGCAAAGGCCTCCGGAAGAAGGTCGTCCAGCGTTTCACCGGCGGCCAAACGATCCCGGAACTCCTGCGTCTTTGCGCGGAGCTGCTCGTCCGTGAGCTTGCGGTAGGAATCCTCCAGCGCCATGACGGCGTTGACGGTCGGCTCCAGCTTCTTGACCTCACGCTCGGAGCGCGTGCCGAATAATTTTGTAAACAGACCCATAATTGAAACCTTCCTGCGCTGAAGTACAGCGCAATGTATACTTCTACATTCTAAAAAAGGATTATAACACATCCGGAACGGTAAAAAAAGAAAAAAGTGTGAATTATGCTTGTAAAATAACTCCGGCGCAGACGGAGATCTGCGCCGGAGCATCATTATGTACCGGAGGACTCTGGCTTCGGATGCTTATAGATAAGGATCGGAATGTGATCGTCCACGTTGATGGTGTCATAGATCGTTTTCATGGCCTCCTTCGGCGTATTGACGCAGCCGTGGGAGCCCCAGTAGGTATACATTTCACCGCCGAAGCGTGTGCGCCAGTCGGCGTCGTGCAGGCCGATCACGCCGTCGCGCGTGACGCTGATCCAGTAATCGACGAATACATAGTAGTCCTCGCCGGAAAGCCAGCAGTCCTCAGCCTTATAGAACGACTCGTAAAGGCCGGTGGGCGTGTCGTGCGTTTTCATTGTGCCGCTCACAATATCCGTGTCCACGACGAGCGCGCCGTCCTGATAATACGCCATATGCTGGTTGGTCAGATCGACCTCGATATAGGAATTTTCGATGCCGAACGGCTCTCCGTCCAGCGTTGTGCAGAGGAAGGAGGCCTCCGCGCTTCCGCTTTCGAGCGTTTCCAGCAGCGGAATCAGCTGCCCGCGCAGCGCGTCCTGATCCAGCTCATAGTTGACGTGGAGGAAGCTGACCGGCACCGGGCCGTCCACGAAGGAGTTGAAGATATACTCTGTGTCCTTCTGCGCATAAAGCTCCGACCATGCGCTCAGCTGCTGGTCGAGCGTCTTTTTCTGGACCTGCACGCGGCCGTCGCGGTCGAGCTTCACGAAGTGGCGGAGCGTGCCGCCGTCCAGCGCGATCAGCTCGTCACGGAAGCGCACCTGAATGCGCATCGTCGAAACGCGCTCCTGAAGCAGAGACGCGAAATCAAACTCTGTGTTTTCTCTTGTGACCTCCGGCGGAAGATAGCAGTCGTAGTCGGTGATCTCCAGCGTCCGTGTCTGCGGGCCGGAGGAATCCACGGACATCTGCGAAACAGCCTCATAAAGTGCTTCCTCGATCACGTCCTTTTTGAGCATCGTACCGGGAACGGCGTCCTGAATCGAGAAGCCGGTGCCGTCAAAATAGGCGTAAGCATCCTGCGCTGGCTCGCGCGGAACGCTGTTCAGCGCCGTCATAACAGGGGAGGCGTCAAAGCCGTCCATATCCACAGGGATGCGGATCCCGCGCGGGTGGGGAAGCGCGTCCCAGTTCTGCTTGTTGCGGAAGGGCAGCTCCGAAAAAGCCTCCGCGTCCATGAGATCGGTCGCGGAAAAGGCTGCCGCGACAGCATTTTCCGTACCGCGCTGCACGCCCAGCGCCTCGAGAGAGTAGCGCCCGATCTCACTTCCGTTTTCTGTGACCGTCAGCGCAGTGTCCGCGGCGTTTTGCTCCAACTGCGCATATTCCTGCAATACGGCGTCATGTGCAGCCTCGGCGGCTGCGTTCTGACGCGCCGTCGTGAGGAAAAACCAGACGCCTGCGCAGAGAAGCGCGGCGCCCAGTACGGAAGAGAAAATGATAAGAGCCTTTTTCATGGCCGATTCCTCTATAACTCAGATTTTGATGCGCGGAAAAGAACTGCCGCAAAATCATTATAGCAAAATTCGACATGAACGCAAGCGCTGGAATGAAAATCCAAGTATTAAGAATTCCTTAAGGTATTCGCTTTTCCGGCGGGACTGAAAAGGAAAAACACTGGACAGCGCACTTGCGCTTTTGACGTTTCTGTGCTATTGTGTCGGCAGAAAGAGGGGAAGCGTATGCGGGCAGACTGCCACATTCACATGGTGCTCGACGGCGTTTACTGGAAGGCCGCCATTGCGCACCAGAAGGAACGGGTCGATGAAGCGCTGGTGCGCCAAAGGCTGGAGGAATACCGGCGCTGCGGCGCGGAATACCTGCGCGACGGCGGCGACGCATGGGGCGTCGGACTTTTTGCGTCGCAGATCGCCCAGGAGTACGGCATTCGCTACCGCACGCCTGCATTTCCGATCCATAAAAACGGCCATTACGGCGGCTTCATCGGGCGCGGCTTTGACGATATGGTGCAGTACCGCGCACTGGTCGCGGAAGCAAGGGCGCAGGGTGCGCACTTCATTAAGATCATGATCTCCGGCCTGATGGATTTTGACCATCTCGGCGTACTGACGGACGAGCCGCTGACGGAAGCGGAAATTCACGATATGATCGCCATTGCCCACGACGCGGGCTTTGCCGTTATGGCTCATGCCAACGGCGACAAAACCGTTGCGGCTGCGATCCGCGCCGGTGTGGACTCCGTGGAGCATGGAGCCTATCTGGAAAAGGAGACGCTGCATCTGCTGGCGGAGCGCGGTACGGTCTGGGTGCCGACACTCGTGACGATCGGAAATCTGATCGGCTGCGGACGGTTCCCGGACGAGGTACTCCGTCCGCTGCTCAGCGGAGCGATGGAAAACGTGCGGCTGGCAGCGTCTCTTGGCGCAAGGATCGCGCCGGGAAGCGATGCGGGCGCGTACCGGGTGCTGCACGGACAGGGAATGCTGGACGAGTATGCGCTCCTGCGGCAGGCCATCGGCGAGAACGCAGATGCCGTTCTGGAGCGAGGTGTTTGCGCGATCCGGGAGAAATTCTGAAAAGGCGGCTGCGCACCATGCGCGGCCGCTTCCGGTATCCGCACAGTGGGGGAGACGCGCCGGAGTGAATTCCGCAATGCCCCAAAGCAGAAAAAAAGACAAGCCCGAAGGCTTGTCTTTCTGTTTGTCTTATCAGATCGCACGCTCAACCTTGTTGGAACGCAGGCATCTTGTACAGACGTATACATGGCGCGGAGTACCGTCAACAATCGCTTTTACCCGTTTGACGTTGGGCTTCCATGCTCTGTTGGATCTTCTATGAGAATGGGAAACTTTAATTCCAAAAGTAACGCCCTTGCCGCAGATATCGCACTTTGCCATCAGCTGCACCTCCTCGCCGATTAAAAATCAGAAAAACGGCCGTCCTGCGGACGCCGACTAGTATAATAACAGATGTTTCCTCAAAATGCAAGCACAAATTCTAGTATATTTCAAAAAAATTTTCTAAGAAGCGATACCATATCTGTTCCGCTTTTTTAAGGTTGCCAAATGCGGCCAAACAGGTTATAATCGCCGTGAGGTGTTGATACGATGGCAAATATCTATTCCGTCCCTCTGTCCGAGCTTGTAGAGGAATTTCATCTGGAACGGCTGTACGAGTCCTCCGATTTTTCCAAGATCCGCGTGACCGTAGACGATGTGAGCCGCCCGGGCCTGTATCTTGCGGGCTTCTTCGATCATTTTGAGCCGATGCGGCTCTATGTGTGCGGAACGGTGGAGTCTGCCTATCTGGAAAAGCTCTCCAGCGAGGAGCGCAGGATCATTTTCGACAACTTCATGTCGTATAAGATCCCGGCGCTTATCATTGCGCGCGGCATTCACGCGCTGCCGGAGTGTCTGGAAATGGCGAAAAAGCACGATGTGACCGTGCTCAGCAGCCGGGAAACTACGTCCTATATCGTTTCGAGCCTCATTACCTATCTCAACCGCCAGCTGGCCCCGCGCGTCACGCGCCACGGCGTTCTGGTCGAGATCTACGGCGAGGGCATTCTGATCGTGGGCGACAGCGGCATCGGCAAGAGTGAGACGGCTATTGAGCTGGTCAAGCGCGGCCACCGGCTGATCTCCGACGACGCCGTCGAGATCAAGATGGTCTCGTCCCATGAGCTGGTCGGCTCGCCGCCGGAGGTGCTGCGGCACTATATGGAGCTGCGCGGCATCGGTATCATCAACGTTGCAAAGCTGTTCGGCATGGGCGCCGTCAAGGACAGCAGCAGCATCGATCTCATCATCAACATGGTCCCGTGGCGCGACGGCGAGGCATATGACCGCCTTGGCATGGAGACGCAGTATACGGAGATCCTGGATGTCAGGGTGCCCTCCATCACCATCCCTATCACGCCGGGACGAAATCTGGCCGTTATTTTTGAGGTCGCGGCCATGAACAACCGTCAGAAGCGCATGGGCTACAACGCGGCGCTGGAATTCACGGAGCAGATGAACCAGTTCTTCGCACAGAAGGAAAACGGATAAGTGAGCGTTTCAAAAAGTGTTTTTGAAACGCTCTCAAACGGAAAACGCGTTGCTGGTTTTCCGTTTGAAAAGGATTTCGTTCTGCTGCGCGCATAATTTGTGTGCCAAAGGCACACAAATTCTACACTTGCAGGACGCAAAGTGTTTTGTCCGAGGTACACGCCCCCGGACAAAACGAATCAACATTTTATTCCGCCGTGCGCGGCGGAACTCTACGAAGTTTTTGACAGACTGGATCGGACGCCGAAGGGCGTCCGATTTTTATGCCCTACAAAAGTGTTTTATTTTCCCACCGGATGTGCTATAGTAAAATAGATTATATACACGGAGGCGTCTATGGAAAGCAGAGCAGAATTTCAGAAGCTGAAAAGCCTTTGCCCGGGGATCGAGCTGCGGGAGCAGGAGCCGCTGCGCGCGCATACCTCCTTTCAGATCGGCGGGCCAGCGGCGCTCATGGCGTTTCCCAAAACGCCCGGGGAGCTGCAAAGGCTCCTGATGGCGGCACGGGAATGCGGCGTCCGGCTGCGCGTGCTGGGGGCGGGAACGAATGTGCTTGCACCGGACGCAGGACTGCCGGAGCTTGTGATCTGCACGAGAGGCTGTCTGCTCGGGCTGCGGCTGCTGGATGGCGGCAGGCTCGAGGCCATGGCCGGAGAAACGCTTTCCAGAGCGGCGGTCTTTGCGCGGGAGCACTCGCTCACGGGACTGGAATTTGCGCATGGTATTCCGGGCACGGTTGGCGGCGGCGTATACATGAACGCGGGCGCCTACGGCGGCGGGCTGGTGTGGAATGGGGGCGAGACTGACGGCACGCAGCGCGTCCTGCGCGGTGAAGAGCAGGCGTTCGGCTACCGGACGAGCGCATTTGAAAAGCTGGACTGCGTGATCGTCAAAACGGTTTTCGAGCTTCGCCCGGGCGATCCGGGGCAGATACAGGCACGGATGCGCGAGCTGATGGAAAAGCGCCGCGCATCGCAGCCGCTGGAGCTTCCGGCTGCCGGAAGCTCGTTCAAGCGCCCGCAGGGCGCGTATGCCGGGGCGCTGATCGAGCGCGCAGGTCTCAAGGGAAAGGGCGTAGGCGGCGCGCAGGTCTCGGAGAAGCACGCCGGGTTTGTGGTCAACACCGGCGGCGCGACGGCCAGCGACGTTTTGCAGACCATTCGTATGGTGCAGGACAGAGTGTTTGAGGATTCCGGCTTCCGGCTCGAGCCGGAGGTCCGCATCTGGTAGGAGAGAGAAATGCAGTTTATTATTGTATCCGGCCTTTCCGGCGCGGGAAAGAGCAAGGCCGCAACGAATCTGGAGGATCTCGGCTTTTACTGCGTGGACAATATGCCCGCCGAAATGATCCCGCAGTTTGCGCAGCTCTGCCTTGCGACGAAGGGCCGCTATGAAAAGGTGGCGCTGGTGACCGACGTGCGCGGGAGCCTGAGCTTCGACGTGCTGTTTCAGTCGCTCGATACGCTCGATCAGATGGGCCTGCGCTATTCCATTTTGTTTGTCGAGGCCACGACGGAGGTGCTTGTCAAGCGCTTCAAGGAGACGCGGCGGCTGCATCCGCTCATGCGCGACGGCACGCCGATGCTGGAAGCGCTCGAGCGTGAGCGGACGCTTCTCGAGCCGATCCGCAACCGCGCGAACGTGATCCTCGATACCTCGCGGCTTTCCACGGGAATGCTGCGCGGAATGCTTATTGATATGGTCGCGGGCGGTCTGCGCGAACGCGCAATGACGGTAAATGTGCTGTCCTTCGGCTTCAAGCACGGCATTCCGCTGGAGGCTGACCTCGTTTTCGACGTGCGCTTCCTGCCAAATCCGTATTATATCCCGGAGCTTCGGAACAAGACGGGACTGGATGAGGACGTTCACCAGTTCGTGTTCCAGTATCAGGCGACGAAGGACTTCATGGACAAGCTGGAGGACCTTATCAATTTCACGCTTCCGCAGTACGTAGAGGAGGGCAAGACAGAGCTTGTGATCGCCGTTGGCTGCACCGGCGGACGGCACCGCTCCGTCGCGGTCGCAAGCGAGCTTGCCGCGTTCATCACCAAGCGCGGATATACGGTGGTGCTCGATCACCGGGATATGAACAGAAGGTGACGCGGATGGGTGAAACGCAAAGAGAGAGCATACGGCTGTATCAGCCTCGGAAGCGCCAGCCGCGCATTGCCGCCATCGGCGGCGGGCATGGCCTTTCGTCGATGCTGCGCGGCCTCAAGCGCTATACAAAGTACATAACGGCCATCGTGACCGTCGCCGACGACGGCGGCGGCTCCGGAATGCTCCGGGAGGATCTCGGGATGCTGCCGCCCGGCGATATCCGCAACTGCATTATGGCGCTGGCCAACACGGAGCCAACCATGGAGCAGCTGCTCAATTACCGCTTTACGGAAGGCTCCTTGACCGGTCAGAGCTTCGGAAACCTCTTCCTCGCGGCTATGAACGGCATTTCCGGTTCCTTTGACGAGGCTGTGCAGCGGATGGGGGACGTTCTCGCCATTACGGGAAGAGTCCTGCCGGTGACCAACCAGAACGTCTATCTGGAGGCCGAATTCGACAACGGCTCGCGCACGCTCGGCGAGAGCAAAATCTTCTACGCGAAAAAGATCAATGACTGCCGCATCCGTCAGGTGCGTCTTGTGCCGGAGCATCCGCAGGCGCTTCAGGACAGCATCGACGCCATTTTGCAGGCGGACATCATCGTTATCGGCCCCGGAAGCCTCTATACCAGCATCATTCCGAACTTCCTCGTTGACGGCATCTGCGAGGCCATCCGCGCGTCCGGCGCGGTGCGGGAATATATCCTGAACATCATGATGCAGGACGGCGAGACCGACGGCTATACCGGCGAGGATCACGTCCGGGCGCTGCTCGAGCACGCGGGCGGCGGCGTCATCGACGTCTGCATCGCCAACAATGCGCCCGTGCCGGAAAAATGGCTCGCGCCTTACCGGCAGGAGGGCGTCGGCCAGATCGGGCTGGACCGGGAAAAGATCGAGGCGCTGGGCGTGGCACTGCGGGAATTTCCGTTGTGCCTGCCGGGACGCTATATCCGGCACGACCCGGACGCGCTTTCGCGCGCGATCCTGTCGGTCTGGAACGAATTTGAAGCCTGAAAGGAGGGACGTCATGTCCTTTTCCTCCAATGTCAAGCAGGAGCTTTGCCGCCAGCCGCTGACGAAGCGCTCCGCCGCCGTGGCGGAGGCCTACGGCGTCCTGCTCTACTGCAATACCTTTACGCCATCCGCCATCCGGATCGTGACGGAAAGCGCGGATTTTGCGGCGCGGCTCCCGCGCCTGTTCAAAAAGGCCTTTGGCTTTGCCTTTGATTCCGAGCCTGCGGAGCAGGGCGGCGGCAAGCTCGTCTTTGAGATCACGGACGCCGCCAAGATCGGAAAGATCTTTGCCGCGTTCGGAGACCATCCGCAGACCAGCGTGACGCTGCACGTCAACTTCGGCATTCTCGAGGAGGATGCCGACCGGCTGGCGTTCCTGCGCGGCGCGTTCCTTGCCGGAGGCTCCGTCACAGACCCCGCGAAGCGCTACCATCTCGAGCTTATCACGTCGCATTACAAGGTCAGCCGGGAGACCTACGCACTTCTGCTGGACGTGGGCTTCTCTCCGAAGGAGCTTTCACGCGGCGGAAGCGGCGTGCTCTATTTCAAGCAGAGCAATTATATCGAGGATTTTCTGACGGCCATCGGCGCGCAGGTCGCCGCGATGGGTGTAATGGAGGCGAAGGTCGAAAAGGACCTCCGCAACGGCGTCAACCGCCGCGTTAACTGTGAAACGGCGAACCTGACCAAGGTCGTGGATGCTTCGATCGGCCAGCTGGCCGCCATTCGGAAATTAGAGGAGAACGGTGTCCTGCGGACGCTTCCGCAGAAGCTTCAGCAGACGGCGCAGCTGCGCCGCGACAACCCCGAGGCGACGCTTTCGGAGCTTGCGGAGATGCCCGACCCGCCGGTCTCAAAATCCGCCATGAATCACCGGATGCGGAAGCTGATCGAGCTTTCCAAGGAGCTTTAAGGAGAAAAAACATGGGATTTGTCCATCTGCACGTCCACTCGGAATACAGCCTGCTTGACGGCGCGTGCCGCATCAAGGACATGATGGCCCGTGTCAAGGAGCTTGGGCAGGAGGCCATCGCCCTGACGGATCACGGCGTGATGTACGGCGTCATTGATTTCTACAAGGCCGCGAAGGCTGCCGGAATCAAGCCAATCATCGGCTGCGAGGTCTATGTCGCGCCGAGAACGCGCTTTGACAAGGTGTATTCGCTCGACCGCGAGGCCTATCATCTGATCCTGCTGTGCGAGAATATGACGGGCTATCAGAATCTCATCTATATGGTCTCGCGCGGCTTCATCGACGGCTTCTACAACCGCCCGCGCGTGGACATGGACCTTCTGCGGGAGCACCACGAGGGCCTTATCTGCCTTTCTGCCTGCCTCGCAGGACGGGTCGCGCAGAATCTGCATCAGGACGACTATAACGCTGCCAAGGCTGCGGCGCTGGAATACAGCGAAATCTTCGGGCCGGGGAATTTCTTCCTCGAGCTCCAGGATCAGAGCCTTCCCGAGGAACGGAAGGTCAATCAGGGCCTGCTGCGCATGGCGCGCGAGACGGGGCTTCCGCTTGTCGTGACGAACGACGCGCACTATCTCCGCCCGGAGGACGCCGACACGCAGGACGTGCTGATGTGCATCCAGATGGGCAAGACCGTGGACGATCCCGACCGGATGCGCTTCGGCAGCAAGGAGTATTACCTCAAATCCGAGGAGGAGATGCGCAGCCTCTTTCCGAACGTGCCGGAGGCGTATGAGAATACGCTCCGCATCGCGGAGCGCTGCAACGTCGAATTCACATTCGGCAAGTATCACCTGCCGGAATTCAAGCTCCCGGCGGGCTATGATTCGCTGACCTATCTGCGGGAGCTTTGCGAGAAGGGCTTTGCCGAGCGCTACGGCGACGAGCATCCCGAATACCGCCAGCAGATGGAATACGAGATCAATATGATCGAGAAAATGGGCTTTACCGACTATTTCCTCATCGTATGGGATTTCGT
>ERZ780083.568-NODE-568-length-14614-cov-2.635552_pt1 | contig 14614 bp, 10 predicted proteins | sample MGYA00511838_ERZ780083 | MGnify/ENA primary metagenome ERZ780083 (study PRJEB29588, sample SAMEA2152602) | human gut metagenome | biome: human gut; feature: human-associated habitat; material: faeces | place: Denmark | collected 2008/2010 ...
GGCGATGCGGCGGCTTAACCTCTGAAACTTAATATTATTTATGCGGATCAGGAGTGGGATTGTGTTCATAATCCTGCAATAATGAACAGGATTCAACTCTTGATCCGCATATATAATAATGTGTATTGACTATCTACTAATAATATTAGTTAAACTACTTCTTGTATTAGTTGAATAACTAATATAATTAGTTGTTTGTTTAAAACTAATTTCTATCTTTGTGCCATTCACCCAAGTAAACTTGAAAAGATTATGAAACGATTAACTGCCAAAGAAGAAGAGATCATGCAAATGTTCTGGGAACATGGTCCGATGTTTGTTCGTGAATTGTTGGCCTTTTATGAGGAGCCTAAACCACATTATAATACCGTATCTACCTTGGTGAGAGGGCTGGAGGACAAAGGATTTGTGAAATACAGGGCTTATGGTAATACGTATCAGTATTATGCGGTTGTTTCCGACAAAGAATATAAGCGTTCTGCACTGAATGATGTGGTGGCTCAATACTATAATAACTCTTATACCAATGTCGTATCTGCATTTATTGAAGAAGAAGGTATGTCGGTAGACGAGTTAAAAGCGTTGATCGCGGAAATAGAAAGTAAAAAGTCGAGCAGATAGAAATAGAGTTATACTCGGAAAATAAATAGATCATGGGAACTATATTGTTTTATATATTTGAGTCTACCTTATGCCTGACAATCCTGTACCTTCTGTTCAGATTGTTTTTCAGGAAAGATACGCTGTTTCGTACGAACCGTTATTTACTGTTGATGGGAACAGTGGCATGCACATTACTCCCATTGCTGCAAATAGATGTTCCTCAATATACAACTTTGCAGTTGCCGATAACTGCCGTAAGACATTTATTGACTGAAAAAGAAGTGAATATTGAAAGAAAAGGAGGCGTTGATGAAAAACATTTGTCAGGAGAAGCAAACCTTTTTATGACAGGGAAAGGAGAGGATACAGAAGAAAATCATGCCAATGTGATTCATGCTATCCCTGTGACTTTACTGTTAGGTGGTTGTTATTTTATTGGAGCTTTGGTTGTACTTACCTTTCTTTTGTTTTCTACTGTCCGTATGCGCCGGCTCATTCATAGTTACCCCGCCTGTAATTATGGGAAATATAAATTGATTATCTGCCCTGAGAAGATCGTTTCTTTCAGTTGGGGGAATATGATTGTTCTGTCACAAGAAGATTATGAACGGAATCCCGGAGAAATCTTGTTGCATGAACAAATGCACCTGCAACATAGGCATACATTGGATTTACTTTGGATGGAATGTATCCTGATATTCCATTGGTTCAATCCTGCCGCATGGCTCCTGATGCGTGAACTTCGTGAAGTGCACGAGTATGAAGCCGATAATGGCGTTATTAATAATGGCATCGATGCAACAGAATATCAACTTTTGTTAGTGAAAAAATCCGTAGGTACAAGGCTCTACTCTATGGCTTGTGGATTCAATCACAGCAAACTTAAAAATCGTATCACTATGATGTTAAAAAGAAGAACAAACAATTGGGCACGTTTGAAGCTATTGCTTTTTGTGCCTGTAGCTGCTGGGACGCTTTATGCTTTTGCGCGACCAGAAGTGAAGAAAACAATGGGACAGGCGATAAACACGCCTGTGAGTGTGAAACAAAATTCGGTTCAGGAGAGCGAATTGCAACAGTTGGAAGCATTTTTCGAGCGTAAGGCAGAAGATGCTGTGGGTGGAAAGAAGGAGTATCAGATTGAAAACCCGACGGGAACTTTTTATAGTTTCTTTGTGAACATGAATAATAAGATGATGCTGAATCAGGAGTTGATTAAGGAATATGATGTGGAAACCTTGTCAGTCCGCCTTAAGGATCTCTTGAGGAAAGAGTATCGGAAAGTTGCGAATACGGACAAAAAATGGATTCCTGGCTTATTTGTAAGGTACGACCGTGGTTCATCATCCACTGCTATCACTTCTTATCTGCGTACCATAAAAGAGGCTTATCTACAAGTTCGTGGAGAAATTTCCAAAGAATTGGGCGGAGTTTCCGAGGCTCGTTTGGATAGTTTGCTTCCTATATTCGTTTCTTTTGGAGAACCTAAGGTTTACAGTTCTAAATATAAGACGGCTTCGGATGTATTTTTACCTATAGAAGTATCTTTGTATCCGAGAGGAGGTATAAGCGCAGTGATAAAGAATCCTTCTCTTCAGGAATTGGAATTAAAGCTAAAGGATTACAAAACGATTGCCAATAGCGTTGGATTATCAGTGGGACTGAAGTTTGATAAAGATGTTACTATGGGAATAGTCCAAGATGTGAAAGAAGTTATTCGGAAAACTTTATCCGATAAATAATGCTTTACTGCATTTAAGATATACCCAGCTATTAATTTACAGCCGATTTGTTCATGAATCAACAAACCGGCTGTAAGTTAATAGATGATGAAACACTTTTATCTAATCTTTATTTCGCAATTATCCAGACTTTCAATAATCGCCAGGGATTCCACATGTATACCTTGCTCACGCAGTTCATCTCCTCCATGTTGAAAAGCCTTTTCTATAATGAAGCCCATACCTACCAGTTCGGCACCGGCCTGTTTCACAAGCTCCATAATACCTTTGGCTGCATTTCCATTGGCTAGGAAATCGTCTATAAAGAGTACTCGGTCGCCCGGACGAAGAAAATCTTCACTGACACATACATCATACGAGCGTTGTTTGGTGAAAGAATAAACAGAGGTCACCAACATATTTTCCATGGTACTGGGCTTTTTCTTTTTGGCGAAAACTACGGGTAGTTCCAATAGATAACCTACCATGATGGCAGGAGCAATGCCACTGGCCTCTACTGTGATAATTTTGTTGATTGGGGTAGAGGCAAAGCGTCTGACAAACTCCACACCGATAGATTTCATCAAAATAGGGTCCATTTGGTGATTGATGAAATTGTCTACTTTCAGTATGCCTCCCGGGTAGCATTTCCCATCCTTCAGGATACGGTCTTTCAGTATTTTCATGTTTTATATATCTTATTTTGAATGTCTATTTCATTGGTTCGGTTTCCTCTTCTTCTGATTCTTCTTCCTGAGGCAGCAACCTTGCTGATATCCGTTTTTTAGGAGTAAGACTCATGTTACGCAGAAGTTCAGCTTGCCTTACCACACTACCGTTGCCATCAGAGAGCTGGTTGTATGCCTTGTCATAATCTCTCTGCATCCCGTTCAGACTGTCGCCGATACGCAGGAAAGTATCTGTAAATCCGGCAATCTTTTCGTAAAGCAACGTTCCTCTTTTGATGATATCCTGCACGTTCTTTACTTGATTTTCCCGTTTCCAGAGGTCGAGAGAGAGGCGGAGTGCGCTGATCAGATTGGTAGGGCTCATTAATACCACCTTCTTTTTATAAGCATACTCCCATAAATTAGTATCCGCTTTAATGGCTGTCAGATAGGCTGCTTCAGTGGGAATAAACATCATTACAAAGTCCGGTGCTTTAGCGTCATAATGTGAGTAATCCTTCTGACTGAGTTCATCGACGTGAGCTCGTACCGATTGCAGATGTGCCTTTAGCCAGCGTGCCTCTTCATCTTTATTTTCGGCCGAATTATAAGCAGCATAGGCAGTTAGCGACACTTTAGAGTCGATAATCATTTCCCGGTCGTCCGGATACCTAACAATAATATCCGGCTGCATTTTCTGACCGCTTTCTTCATTGGTCAGCATTTCACCTTGCTCGTTTTTTAGGAATTCCTGACGGAAGTAGTGTTCACCTTCTATCAACCCGGAGGCTTGCAACAGGCGTTCCAGTATCATTTCTCCCCAGTTACCCTGTATCTTGGAGTCACCTTTCAAAGCACGGGTCAGGTTGTTGGCATCCTCACTGATGCGATTATTCAATTCTACCAGATCCTTGATGCGTTCTTCCAAAGAAAAACGTTGTTTTGACTCTTTGTCATACACTTGTTCCACCTTTTCCCGGAAGTCTTTTAGGTTTTCTCCCAAGGGACGGAGCAAATTGTTGAGATGTTCTGAATTTAGCTTAGTAAAATCCTCTGCCTTACTCTTGAAAATCCGGTTGGAGAGATTTTCGAACTCTGTGCTCATACGTTTGTGTAAGGCTTCCGCTTCTTCTACTTGCAATTTCAGGCGCTCTTCCCATTGTTTCTGTTGTTCTGCCAATCTCAGATTGAAAGATTTTTCCTGCTCTGCCAGCCGTTCGGTTGTTATGGCTTTTTCACGTGAAATCCGTTCTTCTACCGTACGATTCAGTAACTCCTCGCGTTCGCGGGTGGCTTGCAGTTGTGCGGATAGGGCAGCACTTTTTCGTCCGGCTATTAAGTAACCTATGCCGGCACCTACGATGAGTCCGATAATCAGGAAAACAATATCCATGCTTATTCAGTCAGTATTTCGTTGCCATTCTCAGTAATCAAAATCATGCTTTCCCACTGTGCTGAGGGGAGCCCGTCGTCAGTGCAGACTGTCCATCCGTCGGCTTCATCAATGAAGACTTCATAAGTTCCCATATTTATCATCGGTTCGATGGTGAAAGTCATTCCCGGAACGATAAGCATTCCCGTACCGCGCTTGCCAAAGTGTTCTACGTCCGGTTCTTCATGGAACTTAATTCCTACACCGTGCCCGCACAAATCGCGTACTACACTATATCCGTTTTTCTCGGCATGCTCCTGAATGGCTGCGCCTACATCTCCGAGGCGTGCCCAAGGTTGTGCTGTCTGTACGCCTATGTCACGACATTCTTTTGCCACTTGTACCAGGCGTTGCAGTTCCGGTTTCACTTCTCCAATCATGTACATGCGTGAAGCATCCGAGAAATATCCTTTATAAATAGTCGAAACATCCACGTTCACAATATCTCCGTTACGCAGAAACTCTTTGGTACTCGGTATACCATGGCATACGACATCATTGATGCTTGTACATACACTTTTAGGGAAACCTTCGTACATGAAAGGGGCCGGAATGGCATCATGATCTGTGGTAAATTCATATACCATATGATCTATTTCTGCTGTCGACATCCCTTCACGGATATTTGCCGAGATATAATCCAGCAATGCAGTATTGATTTTTGCGCTTTCACGAATACCTGCCAATTGCTCCTCAGTACGCAATAAATGGCGTGACGGTAATTTGTAGCCTTCCTTTTTATAGTGCTGAATTTTTTCTTCTACTTCGTCGGAATAATTTTTAGGAGCAAACCGGACTCCTTTTATGAACTTTTTCATTGTCTTCTTCTATTAATAGTTGCTACAAAAATAGGTAATAATATAGTAATTATGAATTTTAAATTATAAATTATGAATTGCCGTGCGGATGATTGCGCAGCCATTCATAATTTATAGTTCACAATTCATAATTCGAAATTTTAATCTCACTTCTCGAATTATCGATTCGCTTTACCTGAATTTGGGTTTTGATCCGTTCACGCAGCCCTTCTACATGACTGATGATGCCTACTTTCTTGCCACCCATTTGGTGTAGCTTTTCCAAAGTATCCATCACTGTATTCAGATAATCGCTGCTCAGTGTTCCAAATCCTTCATCGATAAACAGTGTATCTACTGACAGGCTGTGGCGGCTGAGGGCAGAGAGTCCTAAGGCGAGTGATAAAGATACCAGAAAGCTCTCTCCGCCGGACAGGGTGCAGGCTGGACGTGGTGTGCCTCCCTGATAAAAATCGCGTAGCAAGATAGTGAGTGAACCAGCCTGGCACTCCAATTCGTAGCGCTTGGTGAGATGTTGCAGGTAGAAATTTGCTCCATTGAGCAACTCTTTCAGTACAAAACTTTGTGCGATGTTTCGGAAATTCTTTCCTTTCTCGTCACCAAAGTGATGGCAAAGACGGTCCCATTTCAAGTACACTTCCCGTAATTCGTCCGCACGTTTCTTCTCGTCCTTTATCCGGGCGATGTTCTTGGTGTTTTCTTCCAATTGGATTTTCAGCCGTATGAGGGCCTGATTGCTTACTGCAATTTTCTCATCTAAAGCTATGATAAGGCTGTCCAGACTTTCAAGGTTTTCTTCCTTTGCCATCTCCGGTTTCTTGCTTTGGTGCTCTTCCAGTTGTCTGGTTGTTAGCTTGAAAGCGGTTTGTGCGGCTACTTCTTCGTTTTTAAGCCTTTGTTGACCGATACGCAAGTTCTCTATTTGCTCGCTAGAGTAGGAGGAAAGAGCTATGAGGCGTACTTCGTTCATATCTGGATGTATAGTATAGAACACTGTAAGGTTGGCTTGCAGCTCGTCGATGTTTTTTCGGATAGATGAGATATTTTGTTTCAATCCGCTGACTTCAGAGTTCAGGGTATTCCATGCCATTCCCAGATTTTTGATCTCCATCCTTTCCTCTATTGGCAGGTTTTTCCATTCGGGAAATGCTGTGCAGATCAGATTCTGCGTTGCTGATACACTGTCCAGCTCTTTCTCTATGAGGGAAATGGTTGTTTTTAATTCCGATTGCCTGTCCTGTGCCAGTTTATAATGTACTGTAGACTTTTGTAAGCGTTCGATAAATGAGGTAGGATCAGTACTCCATTCTGTTTGCCATCCTTCCCAAAGAATAAGTGGGCTAACACGTTCCAGTGTGGTGCGAATGATGTCCTTTTCACTTTCGATTAGCGAATGTTTATTAGTGATGTCATTTTTCAGTTTCGTCAGATTCTTGTCAGCAGTATCGAAAGCATTTCGGGCGGCCTCCACTATTTTCTGATGTTCATCTTTTAAGTACTGCAATCGGGAGATATTGTTGGAAAGGATTTGTACTTCGTTCAATCTGGCATTGATGTCTTCAAGGTGCTGTTTATTTTCTTGAATTTGTCTTTCCAGGATATCTCTGGTATCATTTGAGATTATTAGAATATTACACTGACGGCATGTTTCTTCAGCTTCAGTTTGAATAAATTCATATCCTTTCCGGGCTTTATCTGTTGCCAGACGACTCTCTGCTATCATATCCTCATAAGTTCTGGTCTCCGTCCGGTTACTATTCAAAGTTTGTTCTGCTTCCTTGTATTCTTTCTCTTTTGTCTCCAGCGATTGCCGGATAGGGGCAAGTACAGACTGAAAATCTTCATCCTTGCTGAGTGATTCTATCTTTTGACCACATACCGGGCACATATCTCCTACAGAAAGACGGGTACGGGCTTCTTGTGCCCACTCTTCCACAGCTTCTTTTTGTTTGTCGTAGAGCATTTTGATCTCATCGTAGGCTTTCTTTTTAGTGTCGAACCTGTTTTCTAGTTCTTTGTATTGTTTTTTGCTGGTTTGCAGCTTTAGTTCCAGAGATTTTAGGTTTTCTTCTGCTATGTTCAGGGCTGCTTTTTTCTCTCCTAATAGTATCAGGGTATTTTGAGCTTTTAGCAACTTTTCCTTAGCCGTTTCCAATACATTCTTCTTTTCCTGTAGTACATTTCGATTCATGGATTCAAGCTGGGCATTCAATAAGTTTATCTCTTGCTGCTTAATCTGATTTTCCTCGTTTTTCCGGTTGAAATCATTTTCCTTATTCGTGCGTTCCTGTTCCTGGACAGGCTGCTTCCGGGACAATTCTGCTATTTGTATTTCGTAGGCAGCGATGCGTGAGTGAGCAGAGAGCACAGCATTCAGATCTGTAACGATGGACTGACTTTGCTCGAACATAGGTAGGAGCGGGGCGTGAGCCTGCAAATACTCTTCGGCAAGTTTTAATTTAGCTTGCAATTCTTTCAGATTTTCCTTCAACCAGAAACAGCCACTACTGAGGTAGATGAAACTCTTTTTCAATTTCTCAGTTTGCTCTCTGTCTTTTTTCTGTTGCTGTTGTTGCTGTTTGAGAGAAAATAACCAGTTACGGGCATCTGCAGTATTATTCCAGTCTTTTATCAATAGTTCTTTCTGCAGGAAGCCATCCGATTGCAATTGTTCCTTTTTCGTTTCCCAGTTCTTTTGTTGGCTTTCTAGGGTGAGGATCAGTTCAGCAAACCGTTTCAACCAGTCACGTTTCAGGACTGCTTTACTCTTTTGTACGTTATTTCCATTGATATCAGCATTTAGCGTAGTTGTAGTTTCGGAGATTTCGTTTATCTCTTCATCAGTCAGCACATGGATACCTTCCAGTTTTTGGTTCTGATTCTCATATTCTATGCGTTTCTCTTTGGTGATGGCGTAAATCTTTGCACCTATTTCAGAATAGATTCCGGTACCTGTCAGTTTCTCTAGGATATCCGATTTTTCACTTTCCTTACTCTGAAGAAATTTGGTGAAATCCCCTTGTGCCAGGAGAGTAGTACGGCAGAATTGCTCGAAACTTAGCCCTACGGCAGCTTGTATTTCGGCTTTTATTTCATTTTTCTTAGTGATTTGGAGATTCGTTTTCCGGTTCTCTAATGTCCACTTTGCATCTTGAATGGCACCCGATGCTTTTCGGTGTGCACGGGCTACGTACCACTTGGCAGTATAAGGTATCTCGTTTGAACCGGTGAACTCCAGTTCCGTCCACGCCTCGTTGGTATTTCTGCGCATCAATTGGCGGCTGTCGTTTATTGACACATCCTCTTTCTTGGAAGAAAAAGTTTGCCCTATGTCCCTGTACTTTTCGTTTTCTGCCCGTTCCATGCGCGGCGTTTCATTGTAGAGTGCCAGGCAAATTGCATCGAGTAATGTTGTTTTGCCGGCACCCGTTTCCCCACAAATCAGAAACAGGGATTCTTCGCTCAGTGGTCCATTCTCAAAGTCGATCACAGCATCTTCTATGGATGCCAGATTTTTTATAGTCAGTTTTTGAAGTTTCATGATTCACTACAGATTATAGGGAATTAATGCAGAATGCTTTTCTCTTTTACCTTTTGTACTACGCTATTCATCAGTTCGCAGAGTTCCTCATCCATTTCTTTTCCTTCTGCTTCCTGAAAATAAAGTTTTGCTATTTCCAATGGGGACATTTCCTGCATTTCCTGAATAGAGATATGCTTGGTTTCATCATCTGAAGTATGCTTCTCCCGATTGGGCTTGATATAGCAGAATTTGCAGTTCTTCCCTTTTACCGCGTTCGATGCACGTTCGTTGCAGTCGGGCGCCAGATAGTCTTTTATCAGAACATTCAAGCGGATATAAGCCGGTTTGTCATCCGGGTATTCCTCCAGCAGTTTTATAGCTTCTTCAAAATCTACAGCTTCCTTGGGTAGCGTGATGAGTGGCATCGGATTCTCTATTTCAATTGTTTTGATCTGAGGTGCTTTTTCTCTTTGTATTTCAACAATGGAAACAGAATGTGGATAAGCCTCGTCGAAGCTGACAGGCAGGGGAGTGCCACAATACCGTGCACAATGCCTGCTTCCTTTAATGTTCTGTGGGCAATGGATATGACCGAGTGCCAGATAATCGTATCCTCCGCCCATTGCACTGATAGGGACATATTCTATTCCGCCTACGGTATCGTCATGCCCGGTTTGGTCGCTGCCTTCTATGGAAAGGTGTGCCATCAATACAACAGGCAGTCTTTCCGCATTCATTTTTTCTACTTCATCCTGCAATGCTTGGAAAAAGCGTGCCTGCCGTTCTTCTCGAGGTGTTTCTGTGTCCAGTATCGGGAAGTTTTGCGGATAGACGTGAGGTATGGCGATAATATATCCTTTTAGTATTCCTCTGTCGTTTCTCACTTCTACGATGTGTTTTTCCAGATTTACTTCTTCCTGGTTTCGTTCTATGTTTCCTACTACCTTTACACCGAAATGGTTCCACAGACTACTGTCTATCTCTAATTTCGAACTGCTGTCGTGGTTTCCGGCAGTTACTACAATTGTCATTTCGGGGCATGCCCTGTGAATTTCGAGCATACCGTCCGTGTACATCTTCTGTGTACTTGCCGATGGGGTGGAGTAGTGGTAGATGTCTCCGCTGACGACCATTGCATCCGGCATTTCTTCTGCCACAATGCGGGTTAGTTGCTTTAGGAATGCTTGTTGCTCGCGACTGCGGTCATAGTTGTATAGTGTATGTCCCAGATGCCAGTCGCTGGTATGAAGTATTTTCATGATTTTTTTATTTTCTGCTCTCAAAAGTACGTAGAATATGGAAGATACGCAATTCTCTTTAAAAATCTCTTTACTAAAAACTGGGAATTCTCTGATTTTTAATTAGTTTTGCAATCTAATTTCTCTATGATGTAGGCCTTTTGTTCCTTGTGTGGTAAAGAATGGATACACTTGTAGACTAAACTGTAATTTCGATGAAATATTTGCAAATAATAATCAGAGTGTTTATTATATTAGTTGTTTTGCTTTCGAATGCTGTTAATGTATTTGGCAAAGTCTCCTCAGCATTTAAACCCGGAAATGAAGATAGAATATTGATTCTCAATGCATACAGTGGATCTTCCCGTTGGAGTAACGATTTTATTATCCCCATTTATAATTCTTATCAACATAAAAACTCTCCTTATGTAGTGGATGTGGAACACATGGGTGGGCAATTTATGCATCTGCAAAATGTGGAAGATTTATCAGAATACAAAGAAAACCTCTTTGGAAAATATGCAGACAATCCTCCGAAACTCTTGGTCCTCTTGGGTAGTGCCTCTTGGGGCTTGCTAAAAGAGAGTATAGAAATAAATGGAAAGATGTTCCCGTTATTCTCTGCACCGAGACGGATTATGTAGGTCCACAAGAGGCCTACTTGCACAGGCGAGCCATTGCGGCGGAAGAGAGAACACCTTTGACAGATTATCAAGGCAATCTGTCGCTGACTGTCTTTCATGTGCCTGCCTATCTTAAAGAAACTGTTCTGTTAATGCAGAATCTGATGCCTGAAATGGATGAACTTATCTTCTTGTCGGATGCCCGTTACATAAGTGCTCAGTTTCGTTCGGATTTAAAAGAGATTGTGAATAAAGACTTTCCGGAGCTTGAAATAAAAGATTATGTTGCCGGTGAAATGACTACCGATGAATTGGCTGATTCACTGGCCCATGCAGAGGAGAATAGTGGCGTTCTCTTTTGCTCATGGTATCAGGAAAATGCTCAAAAAGGGAATGCTGTATTGACCAATAATATTTCCAGAATCCTCAGCTATTATTCTTCTTCACCTATTTTTTCATTAGACAATACCGGATTGCAACGGAATGGTATGATAGGTGGTTACTTTTTGGATGAGAAGACAATCGGGAGGAACATTACAGAAATAACTGCCGGCGTTTTAGCTGATAATAACGTGAAAGGTGTTCATATGGTGAATTGTGGGACTCCCGCTCCTATGTTCAACTATTACGATCTTACAGAAGCCGGATTATCACCTAAGTTGTGTCCTCCCAATTCTGTTTTTTATATGATGCCTCCTTCTTTCTGGGAGCAACACAAATATAGTGTCATTTTGGGAATTACCACAATTCTGATTTTATTTATGTGGATGTGGTTGTGGTGGTTGTATAAGAGCAGAAGAAAGCAAGCCGAACAGATAAAGCTGATGACAAGCTATCACAGTTTGTTTGAGAATATGCCCATCGTTTATTTGAAGCAACAGTTGGTTTATGATTCTGCCGGAAAGATTGTCGACTACATCACAGTGGAAGCAAATCCCCGTTTCGAAAAATATTTCAAGTCTATGGGTGAGGTGATTGGTAAAAGAGGGAGTGAAGCAGATCCGAAAGGCTTTGAAAGAATGTGTCATCTCTACAGTATGGTCAACTCTACTCAGAAGGAGCTTTCATACCAATACTATTACGAAAATATAGGTAATTATTTCAATGTAATTCTGACACCCTCTAAGCATAAGGGATACATTGATGTATTCTGTGTGGATAATACCGAGTTAGCCGAGACACAACAGATGTTACGATCTGCTAATCATAAATTATCAATGTCGCTGGACGTGGCTAATATCGTTCCCTGGAAATGGGATTTGGAGAAAGGTACTATGCTTTGTGACGTAAACCGTCCGGTAGAGCTTAGCCATGATGATAGCATGATGAACGAGGAACAACTTTCCGTTCCTGACTACCAATATTTTGCCAAAATTTGCAAGGAAGACAGAGACCGGGTAAAGAGGGCTTATAAGGAGTTGACGGAAGGTAATGTTTCTAAGATCAGAGAAGAATATCGCGTGATAGTTCGTAAGAATGGAATATCGCGTTATGAATGGGTTGAGGCTCAGGCCACTGTGGATAAGAGGGATGAAAAAGGTAATCCGATAACTTTGGTAGGTTCTTCTCTCGTGATAACTGGACGAAAGAAAATGGAAGAAGATCTGATTACGGCAAAAGAGAAAGCTGAAGAATCAAATCGTCTGAAGTCTGCTTTCCTGGCCAATATGAGTCATGAAATACGTACTCCGCTCAATGCTATTGTCGGCTTCTCCAGTATTTTGGCAGATGCGGAAGATCCGGAAGAAAAAGAAGAATATATCAATATTATTGAGAATAATAATACACTGTTGCTGCAGCTGGTAGGAGATATTTTAGAACTTTCTAAGATTGAGTCCGGAACGCTGGAATTTGTATTTTCCGATTTAGATCTGAATGCATTGTTTAAGGAGATAGAAGAATCTGCCCAGCTTCGTCAGAAGAATGAAGCTGTCCCCATCCGATATATACCGGAAATGCCGGACTGTACTGTAAATATCGAGAGGAACAGGCTGACACAGGTTATGACGAATATGCTTAATAATGCTATGAAGTTTACTTATAGTGGAAGCATCACTTTCGGTTTTTGATTGCAAGGTACTGATTTCCTTTATTTTTATGTTACGGATACGGGATGTGGAATTGAAGAGGATAAGAAAGATACTGTTTTTGGTCGTTTTGTGAAACTCGATTCTTTTTCTCAAGGTACAGGATTGGGACTGTCTATCTGCCAGAGTGTTGTTGAGAATTTGGGCGGTAGCGTAGGCGTTGAATCGGAACCTGGCAAGGGCTCTACTTTCTGGTTTACTCTTCCTTATCATCCTGTGGAACTCAAGTCGGCGAGAGAACAGAAAGAACACCGGTTGAGTAAAGTAGAGAAGCTCACCGTTTTAATAGCTGAAGATAATGAAAGCAATTTCTTGTTATTTGAATCTATTCTGAAACGTAAATATAACATTCTTCATGCTTGGGATGGGGAAGAGGCGGTAGAATTATTTAAGAAATACAATCCTCATTTGATATTGATGGATATCAATATGCCTAAAAAAACGGGCTACGAGGCTACACAGATTATACGTGAAATATCGCCGACAGTTCCTATCATGGCAGTAACGGCTTATGTCTATGCAGAAGATGAGGAACGCATCCTGAATAGTGGTTTCGATGCGTACACTTCTAAACCTATCAATGCACAGAAATTGCAGAGTGATATTGTAGATTTGCTTAAGAAGCAGTTGATCTTCATGTAATCTTATTCCGAAATTGAGCATAAAATAGAGCTGTACTGTATCCTAAAGGCAGGATAATACAGTACAGCTCTATTTCTTTTATATCAGACCTTATCTGATTACTATTCAGTAATACAAATTGCTACACGATTTTCATTATTAGTAGAGAAAGGTTGAACCTTGTCTCCCTTAAAGTCTACCATGATTCTGTCGGCAGCGATACCTTTTGCTTTCAAAGCCTTCTCAACAGCTAAAGCACGTTCTTTGGAAAGTCGTAGGTTAATGGCTGTTGTACCGGTTCCAGCATCTGCATATCCGCAAATAGAGACTTTTACATCTGCGTTCTTTTGCAGGAATGCAACCAGGTTAGCTATTTTACTTTCTTCAGAAGAACGTATAACAGAAGAATTTATATTGAAGAAGATATTTTCAGTCAAAGGTTTCACTTCCTCTTTTTTCTCCTCTACTGGTGCAGGAACATAAACTGGTTTCGTCTCTTGCTGAACTTCCACTACTGTTTCCACGACCTCCGGAGTATAAGCAACGACAGGTTTTGCCTTTTTGCCACTCTTTCCGAACTTGAATGTAAAACCGGCCAATGCATTAAGCTGCCAGTCGGCATTGTCAGCCTTCTTGGAGTTGAATTTATCCGATACGACATTGGCATTCACTTCAAGATTGAAAGATACATGGTTGCTCAGACGCAAATTTGTACCCAACCCCCCACGGCCGGCTACAAAAACCTTTTTGCCGCTCCAGAGATATTGCATGCGGTAACCTGCTGCGTCCAGTGCAACAGCATCGTCATTGTTGAATCCACCGGCGAGACCTACTCCCACGAACATATAAGCGTTGAAGAAACGTTTTGGATTATAGTGGCAGAACAGGTTGCTCAGGTCAAGTGTGGCATCTACGTTTCCTTGCAGATAGTTGAATTTATAGGAATCGTCAAGTGCCGCCCATTTACCTTTTGCTTGCCAGCCACTTGCCCCGGCGCGTATTCCCCATAGAGGAGTAAACTTGTATCCGACAGAAAGAGCTGCTGCAGGAGAGATCAGGTCTTTAAAACTGGCCTCACCAACAGTTTCTGCAGCACCTGCCTGTACCTGCATATACCAATGAGGTTTGAATGTTGTTTTACTTTCTTCTGTGACTTGCCCGGAAGATTGAGTATTTTGTGCCAATCCGGCTAAAGTGCTTAGGCATAGAGCCATGATCATAAAACTTCTTTTTGATTTCATATTCGTTTGTTTTTAATTTTTTTGAGTTCGCGAAATTAA
>ERZ780083.581-NODE-581-length-14497-cov-3.742141_pt1 | contig 14497 bp, 14 predicted proteins | sample MGYA00511838_ERZ780083 | MGnify/ENA primary metagenome ERZ780083 (study PRJEB29588, sample SAMEA2152602) | human gut metagenome | biome: human gut; feature: human-associated habitat; material: faeces | place: Denmark | collected 2008/2010 ...
AAAACCGTCATAATACCATATGCATTTTTATACAGGCAGATGGTTGTCACAACCGCGTATATGATTGCCGCAAATCCACCCGTTCCAAACCGGGTTGCCCGTTCCTTCATATCCTGATTATCTACATATGGCATCATCTGTTTTGGCTCTTGTTCCTGTATATTCTGATTGTTCAAATTTTCTTGTTTTTGTTCATTTCCCATATTGAAAACGCTCCTTTCCAGATACGTTCTATCTTATTCGTCGTTATCCTCTTCATCCTCATAGATCAATATATCTCCCGGCTGGCAGTCGAGTGCCTTACAGATCGATTCCAATGTGGAAAACCGCACCGCCTTCGCCTTGTTATTCTTCAAAATCGACAGATTCGCAAGCGTAATATCAACTTCCTTCGCAAGCTCTGTCAGCCCCTTTTTCTTCTGTGCCATCAGCACATCCAGATTCACCTTTATCGCCATATCACCACCGCCTTTTCTTATATAGTAACGCCCCTAAATCGTAAAATCATTTTCTTCCTTGTACTGCACTGCTTTGTCAAACACGATGGCAAGCACGCGGGAGAAAAGACCTGCGATCAAAAATACTACAACAATGATAAATACAGCTGGCGTGAAGTAAAGTGGAATCCTGCAAAGCATCACCGCCATGATTGCGAAGCTGTATATGCCCATCCGGTTCAGGCTCTTCACATTTTCCTTCACGAAGCAGTCATCCGCAAGCACCGTCCGAAACATCTTCCGAAGCTCTCTTAGAATCAGCACTGCGAACACACCTGCCGTCATGAAGATCAGCACCATCCAGATATAATATTCTCCGAAAAACGGATTAATCACGGTTCCATACCATTTGAACGATACCGGCAAAGTCAGCGTCACAACCATTCCAACAAAATACATGATATCCAGCAGGACCTTCGTCGCGCCGGCAATTTTATTTTCTTTCATACCTATATGTCCTCCCACATCTTTTCTAAACTGCGCGTTTTATTTCTTAACCTTTCTACACTTTACACGATTCATTATTGAATGTCAATATATTTTTATTGTTTTTCGATAACTTTTTATTGTTTATCAACCAAATGAGGAATTGTGCATAAAAAAAGAGACATTATGATCACTCATAATGTCTCTTCCAATCTTCTGTTATGTATTCCGATTAATGCACATATGCTGCTGCACCCGGTGCTGCCGGCAATGGGTTTGGAGCATGCTCACCCTTTGGAATAATCACGATCTGAATTGCTTCCAGTCTCTTTGCTAAACCGGATGTACCTGCAATTGAGCCATTTTTTGCCCAGCCGAGCCAGCCATAAGTCTGTGCGTGTACACGATAATATACATCATAGTACTGTGCCAGCTGGCCTGTTAACTGAATACGGATTGCCTCCAAACGCTTTCCTTCTCCTCTTGTTCCAGATGCTGCTCCATTATACTTCCAGCCCTGTGACCAGCCATAAGTCTGTACATGCGTTGTATATGCAATACCACCGCTGATATTATTCAACTGTGCATTGTTTACCTTGATCGAGATTGCTTCGAGTCGCTTTCCCTCTCCGCTTGTTCCGGAGATAGAACCATCACTTACCCATTTCTGGTTACCATATGACTGTACATGTGTCATGTAAGAAACTGCACCTGAACCATCGGTTGTCGGGTTCTTACCCATATCTACGAATCCACCACCGATCGTTCCATCAAAGCCCTCGTAATCCGTTGGATAATCTGTCTTTGGCATAATGATAATCTGGATTGCTTCCAGTCTCTTTGCCTGTCCTGCAGTTCCTGCATAAGCACCATTCTTTACCCAGCCAAGCCAGCCATAGGTCTGTGCATGTACACGATAATAAATGTCATACTTGTTCTTGTTTGTACCAGTCAGGCGGATCTGAATTGCCTCCAGACGTTTTGCCTCTCCACTTGTACCAGATGTTTCGCCATCTTTTTTCCATGTTTTCTCCCAGCCCTTTGACTGAATATGTGTACGGTACTCAACGCCAACACCATACCCTGGCTCTACAATGATCTGGATTGCTTCCAGACGTTTTCCTGCTCCGACTGTTCCGGATGTTCTTCCGTTCAAAGTCAATGTTCTCTCCCAGCCTTTTGACTGTACATGGGTTCTATACCCAACATTCGGATAACGCTCACCCTCACTGTTATACCAGTATGCTTCCGATGTAATGCCGTTTGTCATTACAAGTCCGACCAGCATCATGAATGCCATCAGGACGGCTGTCACCCTTTTCCAACATTTTTTGCCTCTCATCCCTTTAAATCCTCCTTTTTTATCCTGCGTTTCCACGGTTATTAAAACTATATAGCCAGAAACTATATTTAGTATATCACATGAAATTTATTTTGCAATAACTTTGTTTTTTTTACATTCTATTTACAAAACAAAAGAAGGAGCACAAGCAATACCTGTGCTCCTTACCGTCAAAAACAACGTTCTTTATTTCACTGTTAAATTTGGATATCCCTCTTTAATCATCGCTTTCAACATTGATTTCATATCATCCTTCGACTCGTGGTGTCCACCCTCACATCCATCGATAACTGTATACAGATATCCATCAATTACCGAATCGTACTGTGTTGCCTTTGATCCATCAACCTTGACTGCTACATTATACCATGTCTGCAATGGATTTGCGCCTCCCAAAATCGGAGTTGCACCCTTTCCATTCGCAATCATCTTCTGAACGACTGCCTTGTTGTTTACAAAATCCAAGGTCTCGTCCTGAATCTTATACATCACATCGGTATCGCAGCAAAGTGTCTTTAATACAAGCGCTGCAAGCTCTTTGTTTGGACACTTATCCGTTACAGAAAGATATGTACCACCCCAATTATAAGCGGAAGGACCTGCACAGATATTTCTCTTTCCTGCTGTAGCGGAACCACTTTCCTCATCGTTGATTGACCAGTATACAAACCATGGGCATCCGAAATAGCCAAATACATCCCCTGTGAAATCACTTCCCCAGCCATCAGTCCAAGGATCATTCTTGTTTGTATAACCATTGTCGATCAATTGCATTGCCAGCTCTAAATATTTGTCAACAGCCGGATCAATCGTAACAGTACCATCATTTACCCATGCACTCTTTCGATCTGCCAATGCCGCATTCTGGATTTCCTTTGGTCCGGATACCATCTTATAGCCTGCCTGCTTCATCTTTTCTGCAGTCTGCATAAAGGCATCCCAATCCTTTACATATGTCTGTACCTTTACCGGATCAGAAGTTCCAAGCACCTTCTGTGCAATATCTGTACGATAGACAAAACATCCCGGTGTTGCCTGCCAGCAAAGTCCTTTTAACTTGCCATTTACGGTTGCATAATCAATGGTGTACTGGAATTCATTGCTATAATCCTTCTTTGTAATACCAATGCTGTCCATACTCACAAACATATCCGAAGACATAAAATGTTTTGACACATCCTCGTCAATGGCTACTATCGAAGGAACCTTCTGACCGCCCTTCTGATATGCAGCTTCGATTTCTTTCTTGTATTCGTCGCTTGTTCCGCCAAGTCCCAGATTTTCATATTTTACTTTGTCTGCATACTGTGGGTATTTGTCCTTAAAATACTGCAACCGGTCTCCCAGCTCTGTGTTCCATGAATATACATAAATGATACTATTATCTACTGGCTCCGGTGTTCCCTGATAAGCCTTGGCATTGGAAGCTGCCGGCAATGCATTTGGAGCATCGCTACCCTTTTCTACCAGACAGATCTGGATTGCTTCTAATCGTTTTCCAAGTCCTGCTGTACCTGCAGTCTCTCCGTTCTTTGCCCAGCCCATCCAGCCGTATGACTGCGCATGTACACGATAATATACATCATAATAAGAAGAAATCGTGCCGGTCAACTCAATTCGAATGGCTTCCAGACGTTTTGCCTTTCCACTCGTTCCAGACATCTGACCATCCTTTTTCCATTCTTTCTCCCAGCCAAATGACTGCACGTGTGTCTTATAACGGATACCTCCGGTATAGCCAAGCTTCGATGCATTTAACTTGATATAGATGGCTTCCAGACGCTTCGCCTCTCCGCTTGTTCCGGCAATACTGCCATCGCTTACCCAGCTCTGGTCTCCATATCTCTGCACATGCGTTTTGTATGTTACCACACCATTTGCATCGGATGTATTTGTCTTTGCTGTTCCGACAAATCCACAGCTTTCAGAGCCCTTTAATGACTCTCCGCTTGCATTGTACATGTAGACTGGAGATTCCCATTTCTGAACTATAATAATCTGGATTGCCTCCAGACGCTTCGCCTGTCCTGCTGTACCTGCTGGCTCTCCATTTTTTACCCAGCCCATCCAGCCATAGGTCTGTGCATGTACACGATAATATACATCATATAAATCTGCATTATTACCAGTCAGACGAATCTGAATTGCCTCCAGACGTTTTGCCTCTCCACTTGTGCCGGATAACTGTCCATCATGTTTCCAGCCCTGCCAGCCAATGCTCTGCACGTGCGTACGGTATTCAATTCCAATACCATAACCACCGTCTACATGAATCTGAATGGCTTCCAGACGTTTTGCCTTTCCAAACGTACCGGAAGATTGTCCGTCCTTCTTCCAGCTTTTCTCCCATCCAAATGACTGCACATGTGTCTTGTACATAACACTTGGAACAGTTACTTCGATTTCCCCGTCTTCTGTCCATGCAGTTTCTTTCCTCGCTGCTTCGGAGGTGATTCCATTTGTCAGAACCAATCCAAGCACCATGACGAATGACAACAAAAATGCAGTCAGCCGTTTCCAACATTTCATTGCTCTCATATAAAGCCCCCTTTGTTATTTTTTATTGACAAAGCAAAAAAGTCTGCAATTACGCAGACTTTTCCGATATGTGCAAGGAGTTTATATAATCATTGTCACAAACACGTATTACATTCTCCCCTTTTCTCCGTCTACCTTGCCAATACAGTTCCAATTATAAGAAAAAAATATGCATTTTCAATATGTGACAAAAAATGTGACGGTTTTTGTAATTTTTAGCGATAGCATTTTATATAGTTGTGTTTTAAAATATACATAGCATTAAAGTATAGTGAGGAAAATTATGGATACAATACAGGCTTTGATCAAGCACTACATCGAATCAAACGGATATACGGTATATTCTATCTCTCAGCAAAGCGGCCTCAATCGTACAACACTTCAGAAGATCTTATCCGGGCAAAGAAAAATCACAAAAGAAATCTACGAAAAGCTTCTTCCGTTTTTCGCACTTTCGCCGATTGACAAGGAAGAATTAGAACAGGCTTTTTTGATCAATCAGATTGGAACCGAGCGTTTCCAGACACATATGGAAATCAAGCGTATTTTGGAAATGTCCACATCGACGCTCTACCAGACAGACGATTCCCCTTATGATTTGGTTGTATCAAATGTCGATACCTGGTCGAACTGTATGTTGATTCAAGGCACCTATCAGATTGTAAACGCAATCTATTCTGTCGCCCTGAAAAATGTGACAACCGAAGATCATCCATTTATATATACATTTGCTGATATGAGTCACCCATACGCGTCTATCTTCTTCAAACCACTGTATCACCCAACCTTTCAGCCGTTGCATGTGAAGCACTTAATCGAATATCAGAAAACGCAGATGGACGGCGAAAACTATGATAATATACACAACATTCAGATTTTGAAGAATCTGCTGCCATCATTTGCCGCATTTCCTGGCACATTTGAAGTGCACTATTATTACTCTGCGCGAAATCGTTTTAAACAACAGGCAACCGCGTTCCCATATTATGTCATCACGAATACACACGTCATCCTGCTGTCCCCAACCTATGAGACAGCCTTGATATTGAGCGACAAAGCAATTCACGAGTATTATCTGCACAACTACGAGCAGCTTCTTGCCCGGTCAAATATCCTGACCTCCGGCGCACAGACACCACTTGACCTGTTAAATGTATTAAATGGAGTAGATCCGGCATTAAACTATCCAATCTGCCTGAATATCCAGCCCACCATCGAGAAATATCTCACGCCGGAAATGATTGACAAATACATGTTGGAATCCCCTTACAAGGATGTCATCCGCGCCAAATTATTAGAACGGATCGGTCAGCTTACGAAGGAAAGCCATACGATTCTCTTCACGCTGGAAGGCTTAAAATTATTTACCGCGGAAGGAAAAAATGTGAATTTCCCGGATACGCTCGCTGCCCGCTTTGATATCGAAGACCGTATTTATATTCTCCGCAAATTTATAGAGGCAAACCAAAATGATACAGACTATCATTTTCTGCTATTAGATCCTTCCAAAATACATACGTCTCTGAATATTTCCATCGCGTTTACACCACCATCCATGACGTTCCTGATGCTGGTACGAAACGATGGAAATTCCATGATTCTTCCACTGGAAGAGCATACACTTTGCAGCAGTATCATGGACTTCATCCAGACGCTGCCAGAATACGGATATGTATGCAGTGTGGAAGAGACGAACCGCTATCTTCAGGAAGAAATCGAGCAACTAAAAAAGCAGTTATAATCTGCTGTATGAAAAAAGAGGGCAACCTGCCCTCTTCTTTATTTACCACAGGTCAGCCCGGTCCCGGATGGAATCTGCCTCCGTGATCTGCCGGATCACCTTACACGGGTTTCCGACCGCCAAGGAATGTGGCGGAATATCCTTTGTCACCACACTGCCTGCACCGATCACACAGCCTTCCCCGATCGTCACGCCACCTGTCACAACGACATTGCTTGCGAGCCAGCAGTTATCCCCGATCGTAATCGGCTTTGCGTACTCATCATCGTATGCCGTACCATCCGGCCTGAACTTGATGTTACGCTCCTGATAGCGAAACGGATGCATCGGTGTCACAAGCGATACATTTGGTCCGATGAAGACATTATTGCCAATATGCACCGGACAGGTATCTAACACTGTGAAATTAAAGTTGGCAAATGTATTTTCACCGATTGTCGTAAATTTCCCATAGTCAAAATAGATCGGTCCCTGCAGATACACGCCCTTCGCACAATCAGGGATCAGGTCACGCATCATCTGCTCCCGTGCTTTCTCCTCGGTGTCTGCAGTCTGGTTATAGGTCTGACACAGCTTATGTGCCTTTGTACGGATGGCAAGTAACGTCTCGTCCGACGAATCGTAGATCTTGCCTGCCAGCATCTTTTCCTGTTCTGTCATAATAGTTTCCTCCTGTGGTTGATAGTTGCCGGTTCATTGTTTGTGTTTAATTTCCCGGTTATTGCTCTGGCGCTTAATCATTTATAGCATAGTAATACACGCCCTATCAAAAAACAACTACATATCATGCGTTTTTTAACATTTATTTTACTTTTTCTGCGTTATAGGGTATAGTAGGTTTTGGTTTTAAAAAATGAGAAGAGAGAGAATATTTATGAACAAACGAGAGTCTTTTACAAACCGTCTTGGATTTATCCTTGCCTGCATCGGTTCTGCCGTCGGCATGGGCAATATCTGGATGTTCCCGACACGTGTATCTTTATATGGAGGCGGTTCCTACCTTATCCCGTATTTTATCTTTGTTGTACTGATTGCATCGACCGGTGTCATCGGGGAGATGAGCTTCGGACGAGGCACACGATCCGGTCCGATTGACGCCTTTGGTGCCGCATGTGAATCCCGTGGCAAACGCAAGGTCGGCGAAACGCTCGGTTTTATCCCGGTGCTTGGTTCTCTTGCGATGGCGATTGGGTATACCGTCGTCATGGGATGGATTCTGAAATACATGATCGGAACATTTACCGGAAGCACGCTTGCCCCGGGCAATATCGATTCCTTCGCCGCATCGTTTGGTGGAATGGCTTCTGCCTTCGGCAACAATCTGTGGCAGATCATCGCACTTGTAGTTGCTGTTATAATCCTGATGTTCGGTGTCGGAAATGGTATCGAGAAAGCGAATAAGATCATGATGCCGGTGTTCTTCCTGCTGTTTTTGATCCTTGCAATCTACACGGCATGTCAGCCGGGCGCCATCGACGGCTATAAGTACATCTTCCGCGTCGAACCTTCCGCTCTGGCAAAGCCGGAGACATGGATCTTCGCTTTGGGACAGGCATTTTTCTCCCTGTCTGTTGCCGGAAACGGAACGTTGATCTATGGTTCGTATCTGCCGGATAACGAGGATATCCCTGCTTCCGCCGGTCGTGTTGCCTTGTTCGACACGATTGCCGCGATACTTGCCGCACTCGTGATCATCCCTGCCATGGCTACAACCGGTGCACAGCTTGACCAGGGTGGTCCGGGACTGATGTTTATCTTCCTTCCTAGCTTATTTAAGTCTATGCCGGGCGGACACATCGTAGCGATCATCTTCTTCGTGGCAGTTTTCTTCGCAGGACTTTCGTCTCTGCTTAACTTATACGAAGCACCAATCGCAACCGTACAGGAAAAGCTTCATTTAAACCGCAAGCTCTCCTGCCTTGTCATTGGCGTGATCGGCGTAATTGTATCGATCTGTATTCAGGGAATCGTATCCGACTGGATGGATGTCCTGTCCATCTACATCTGCCCTCTTGGTGCAGGTCTCGCCGGTATCATGTTCTTCTGGGTATATGGAAAGAACTATGTCGAGGAGCAGGTCAACCTTGGCCGCGACAAAAAATTTACAGACAAGTATGTACCTGTCTGTAAATATCTGTACTGCCCGATCTGTATCCTTGTGCTGATCCTTGGTATCGCACTGGGGGGGATTGGTTAATGATTCGTAGATTCACTATTCTACTTCCATTGCAAGCTCAGTCTGTCTTGTGAGTTCTGCATCACTGATAATTGTAATTCGTCCCTCGTCGTACTGCTCCTGTACCCAGTCGTACACACGGCGCACGAGGGGCGATTTTTTATCGACTGGCGACATGCCCTTCTTCTTGCGGTACTGGTTGATCCAGTAGCCGACACCGGCGATGCCGGATGTGGAGTTTACTGATACCTTTGGTGGGCGGTCGAGCAGCGTGTCGGTGTCGAAGATATTGTAAATCTCATGATTTTTGAGCATACCATCGGCATGGATACCCGCTCTTGTCAGGTTGAAGTTCTCGCCGACAAACGGTGTCATCGGTGGAATCTCATAACCGGTTTCTTTGCTGATATAGTCCGCAATCTCTGTGATCACTTTCGTATTCATCCCATTTAAGTGTCCTCGCAAAGATGCATATTCAAATACCATCGCTTCGAGCGGTACATTTCCGGTACGTTCCCCGATGCCAAGCAGCGAACAGTTGACGGCACTTGCACCATACATCCAGGCAGTTGTCGCATTTACGACGCCCTTATAGAAATCGTTGTGGCCATGCCACTCCAGCATCTCGGATGGCACACCGGAATAATGCTGCAATCCATAGATGATACCGGATACGCTTCGCGGTAAGGATGCACCCGGATATGGTACACCGAAGCCCATTGTGTCACAGGCGCGGATCTTGATCGGTACGCCGCTTTGCTCGGACATTTCCATCAGACGGTTTGCAAATGGAACGACAAATCCATAGAAATCCGCGCGTGTGATATCCTCGAAATGACACCTTGGGCGAAGTCCTGCTTCGATACAGTCTGACACGATCCCAAGGTATTTGTCTAATGCCTGCTTCCTTGTCAGTCCCATCTTGTGGAAGATATGATAATCCGAACAGCTCACAAGCACGCCCGTCTCCTTGACTCCGATGGATTTTACCATCTCGAAATCTTTCTTATTCGCACGAATCCATGTTGTAATCTCCGGGAACTCATAGCCTAACTCCATACATTTCTCAAGTGCCTTGCGGTCCTTTTCCGAATACACAAAGAACTCGGTCTGGCGGATCATGCCGTTCGGTCCGCCAAGCTCATGCAAGAGCTTATAGATATGCACCATCTGCTCCATTGTGTACGGAGCACGCGACTGCTGTCCATCGCGAAATGTCGTATCCGTGATGAAGATATCCTCCGGCATATTTTCAGGCACCCGGCGATAGTTAAATGCAATCTTCGGCGTCTCCGTATACGGGAACATCTCGCGGAAAAGCTCTGGTGATTCCACGTCCTGTAACTGATAGCTGTATGGGTCTAATTCCAATTTGTTCGTCTTGTTGCTTAGTCTGATTTCCTGCATATGCCGTCCTCCATCCTTCGGATGTTTCATCCAATTTTGTTGCACTCATTATAAACACATGCTATATTATATGTAAAATAGATAATTTTGATAGTAATAATCGAATTTACGAATAATAGGAGATTTTTATGGATATCGAAACATTAAATACGTTCCTGACACTTGCCAATACGAAGAACTATACGCGCACTGCCGCACAGCTTTTTGTCGCGCAGTCCACCGTGACAAACCGTATTCACGAACTGGAAAAAGAGTTGAATATCGCACTCTTCACGCGCAACAACCGCAGCGTCGAGCTGACAGTGGAAGGGGAACAGTTCAAGGACTATGCCGAAAAGGTCATCACACTGACGAATGCGTCACTCTCCGAAATCAGTTCCTTACACAAATACGCAAACCACCTGCGCATCGGTTGCTCTGATTCGATCTACGAAGGACATCTGGCGCCGATCATCTTAGAGCATCAAAGACAGTTTCCAAACGACGCCCTGAAGATCACGATTGGTCTTTCCAACCTGCTGATGGAGCAATTGCAGAACGATATCTTCGATGTGATCTTCACCTATCTTCCTATGAAAAAATCATCCTATCACTGCGAGGTCTACAAGCAGGATAAGATGATTTTAGTGACTGATTATTATAATACGATGTATGCACGCGGTATCACGAAGCAGGCGTTGATTGCCGAGAATTATCTGATGTGCAATTTCGCCCTGCAGGATGTCGGACAGTTCATCCGAAACTTATTTCCGCGCTACCATCAGTTTTCACTGGAAATCGATGACTGTTCCAAGATCATTCCTTTTTTGCTCGGCTCGGAAAGCTATACGTTCCTGCCCGCGGATACAGCTCGTCCATTCTTAGAAGCGGGCAAGCTCCGCGTCATTCCATTACTGGACTTGGAAACACCGGTCATCAACAGTTACATGATCTGCAAGAACAGTAAGCGGGAATTGTGTCAGTCGATTTTTATGTGATTTCATGTTACCACGCGGCAGCGTGCCTCATTTATTGGAGAGTTTTCCCTTTTTCGCTACTTTCTCCCCAACCTGCTTGCTTCTCAAAAGCTTCCGGTTGGGGAGTTTTCCCCATTCCACCACTTTCTACCCAATCTTCCCTGCATATGCATTTTCCCATTAGGGAGTTTTGTGCTATTTCGCATTTTCTCCCCAACGTACATTGATTGATTATAAGCTTTTATGGTAAAATAGATAGAATACAAACTAAATTAGACAGGTATGGTACATTTATGAAAAAAGAACAAACTCGAACATCGTTCAAAAGCCGCTGGGGATTTATTCTTGCATCGGTCGGTTCCGCAGTCGGCATGGCAAATGTCTGGGGATTTCCAAATAAAATGGGAAGCAATGGCGGTGGCGCCTTCCTTCTTATCTATTTATTGTTTATATTTTTGTTTAGCTACGTCGGACTTCCGGCGGAATTTGCGATTGGACGCTGGTCACACACAGGAACACTCGGGTCCTATGAAAATGCATGGCGTTCGCGAAACGAAAAACTCGCGCCTGCCGGGCGTGCACTTGGCTGGCTGCCACTCGCAGGTTCCCTATGCATCGCAATCGGCTATTCAATCATCGTTGCCTATGTATTAAAAGCATTTGTTGACTCTGCATCCGGACTTTTAATGCAGGTCAATACTTCCGAATGGTTCGAATCGTTCTCGATGACGGATTTCTCGGTTGTACCATTCCATATTATTATCATCATCGGCACTCTGCTTACTTTATTACTCGGTGCCAGTAGTATCGAAAAAAGCAACAAAATCATGATGCCGCTCTTTTTCCTGATTTTCGTTGTACTCGCAGCCCGCGTAGCTCTGCTGCCCGGTGCAGCATGCGGGTATGAATTCATGTTTATCCCAAGATGGGAAGCATTGAAAGATCCGACTGTCTGGATCACTGCCATGGGGCAGGCGTTCTTCTCCCTGTCCGTAACCGGAAGTGGTATGATTGCGTATGGATCCTACTTAGACCGGAAAGAAGACGTCATCGCAGTATCGAGACATACCGCGATTTTCGATACGATTGCAGCTTTGGTTGCCGCGCTTGTGATCATCCCGGCATGCTTCTCTTATGATGTCAGTGTGGACGCAGGGCCGAGCCTGCTCTTTATCACATTGCCATCGATCCTGCAGGATATTCCGCTTGGACAGGTCTTTGCGATCATCCTGTATGCGGCAATGATCTTCGCCGGTGTAAGTTCCCTGCAGAACATGTTTGAAGCGGTTGCCGAATCCCTTCTGCATCGCTTCCCGAAGCTGCGCCGTACTGTTGCACTCGGCATTATCTGCGAGATCTGCCTTGGTGCCGGAATCGGTATGGAAGCCATCACCCGCTGGGGAATCTGGATGGACCTCGTCTCTATCTACATCATCCCGATCGGCGCAACACTTGGTGCAATTTCCTGGTTCTGGATTATGAAGAAAAATGATTTATTTGCAGCGATCAATGAAGGTGGCAGGAAGCCACGCGGAAAGCTGTGGTATTTCCTTGGGCGATACCTGTACGTGCCAATTTCAATTATTCTGTGCGTGATTGCACTCGCAATGAAAGTGGCGTTTTAAATGAACCGAACGGGCTGACACCTATTTGATATACACACATTGTCATCCCGCCTATCAGCTTGATGAACACTGGTCCTCTTATAGAAATTTGTGCAAGCACAATTTCTGCATGACAGCGTATTACACAGAAAACGGATGATTGCACAATGTCAACCATCCGTTTTCTGTTTTATAACAACTTATGCCATACCATTTGCAGTCTTATACTTGTAGATCATTTCTGCATGGTTCTGCTCTTCGATCTGGATATCTGCTAGCAGCTTCCGCAGTGCTGTATTCGCAAATGCAAACACATCCGTGTTATATTCACTAGACACCAGCTTCTCTGTTCCGATACAATCCGTCGCAAGAAATGCATCATGCTGCTTGTCCTCGGAATTATCCAATGTACCATACGTCACCTTTGGCTCGTAGTCTTTGCCCTGCGTGTCGTTGCAATCGCATGCCGGAACAGAACCATCTAACACCTGCTGCAACGTATCGTAATGCTTCTGCTCTTCCTTCTGAATCGTCTCAAACAGACTTTTCAGCTCTGGATCTTTCGCCTGTGCTGCGTATTTCCCATACTTTTCCACGCAGCTCTGCTCCTGTGTCTGCAAATCCTGAATCAGGGTACGTTCTTTTTCTTTTAATTCCATTGCTTTGACTCCTTTGATTTCGTCTTATTTTTATCGCAATGGTATTATTGACAGATATGTTCTGTTTTATGCTTTTCTCTACATCATACTATAAAACAAGCTGAAATCCATAACAATTTTTAGCAAATCCATAATGTTCATAAAAGCCATGTGCCTCCACACGTGGCAGCCCGGAATCCAATATCAATGCTTTACAATCTTTCTCTTTTGATTTTTCTTTTACATAATCCAACAAAAACTTTCCATACCCTTTTCCACGATCTTCTTTATTCGTGATCAGACTTGCAACATAACAGGTACATCCCGTCATCCAAAATGTTTCAATATAGCTTCCATGACACAATCCATGATAATTTCCTGCGTCATCTAATGCAAAAAACACAAAACTATTTGCATCTGCATAAGCAGTCACACTCCTCTTTTACTGATATTTTCCCTAACTTATATCATCTTCCAAGGATATGCAACAGACATTCTACAGAATCTTTCAAATAAAAATATAAAGGCACTTTCGTTTTTATATTTAACAAAAAGTGCCTTTATTCGTTCTTTTGTAATTAGAAATTGCCGCCGTTCCAGCCCCAGTTTGCAACCGCCTGATATTTCACATAGACATGATCTGGTGCAATTCCAAGCACATCCTCAAATATCTTGCAGATCTCGCCAGTCAGCTTGGAGAACGCGGACGGATTCTCGCTTCCGTACACACTTACCTCCACCATCGCCATCGGCTGATCATTGGAACCCCGGAAATACAACTTATACTCCGGCTCAAAGCCAACCATAAGCCAGCTCTCCGACTTTCCCGGAATCGCTGTGATTGCCTGTCCCAGTCTTGCCTTAATTTCCTGTTCCTGTGCATCCGTTAATGCTACGCTAATTTTTGAATTAATAAATGGCATTTGTTTGTCCTCCTTATTCGTCCTCATCCGGGATTCCCGTATGAAGAAATTCATTCCACTTCTTATTGATTTCTTCCAGTTCCTTCTTCTCCATGATTCGGTTCCGATCATCCAGAATCGCCAGCATCTCATCCGCCACATCCTCCAGTCTTGGATTCGAATACCGATACAAATATCCCATCATCCGCGTCGCCGTAAAATCCGTATTCAGATTCTTCGTCACAATGTCCGCAAACTCCTCTGGATATC
>ERZ780083.597-NODE-597-length-14351-cov-3.533016_pt1 | contig 14351 bp, 14 predicted proteins | sample MGYA00511838_ERZ780083 | MGnify/ENA primary metagenome ERZ780083 (study PRJEB29588, sample SAMEA2152602) | human gut metagenome | biome: human gut; feature: human-associated habitat; material: faeces | place: Denmark | collected 2008/2010 ...
TACGCGGGTTACAATCGGCGGCATGATTATGGATAAAACCGTAAAAACGACCAAAAACGGACAGCTCATGGCATTTCTTACGATTGAAGACCTTGTAGGCACGGTGGAAGTACTTGTTTTTCCACAGAGCTTTAACACCTACCGCAGTGTCATTGATACAAGCGATAAAGTATTTGTAACGGGACGTGTCAGTGCCAATGCCGATGAGAATGGAAAACTTATTTGTGAAAAAATTGTCAGCTTTGACAGTGTGCCGCAGAAGCTCTGGATTCGTTTTGCCAATATGGCAGAATATCAGGAAAAGCAGGAGGAGCTGACAAAGATACTCGCACCGTCAGACGGACACGATAGTGTCATCATTTACTGTGCCGAGGAAAAGCTAAAAAAACAGCTCCCGCCGTCCATGAATGTCAAAGTAGAAGCCGGGCTGGTTGCACAGCTCCGGGAAGTGTTCGGTACAAAAAATGTCGAAACAACCTAGAAATTATATGGAAAATTGACAGAAATCATAGAATATTCATATTGAAATGCACATTTTTATGAGATACAATAGAAAATAGCAGGAATATAACAGATGATTGAGAAAGGAAGGGGAAGTTCTTATGGCAAAACAGATAAAAACAATTGGTATTTTGACAAGTGGCGGTGATGCACCGGGAATGAATGCGGCAATCAGAGCAGTTGTAAGAACGGCAATTAACAAGGGGCTGAAGGTAAAAGGAATCCAGAAGGGATACAATGGATTAATTAATGAAGAAATTATTGATATGGATAAGCGCAGTGTTGCCGATATCATCCAGCGTGGCGGTACAATTCTTTACACGGCAAGATGTATGGAATTTATGACACCGGAAGGTCAGAAAAAAGGCGCAGAAGTCTGCAAAAAGCACGGGATTGACGGTATTGTCGTTATCGGCGGCGATGGTTCATTCCGAGGTGCACAAAAGCTTGCGGAAGCCGGAGTTAACACCATCGGACTTCCGGGAACAATTGATTTAGATATTGCCTGTACCGATTATACAATTGGTTTTGATACGGCAATCAATACGGCAATGGAAGCCATCGACAAAATCCGTGATACATCGACTTCCCATGAGCGTTGCAGTATTATCGAGGTTATGGGAAGAAATGCCGGATATCTGGCGCTCTGGTGCGGCATTGCCAACGGCGCAGAGGATATCCTGCTTCCCGAGAAGTACGATTACAACGAACAGAATATTATCAATAATATCATTACCAACCGTAAGCATGGCAAGACCCATCACATCATCATCAATGCCGAGGGAATCGGACATTCCACTTCCATGGCACGCCGTATCGAGGCAGCTACCGGTATTGAGACCCGTGCTACGATCTTAGGTTACATGCAGCGTGGAGGAAGCCCTACTGCGAAGGATCGTTACTATGCATCTATCATGGGTGCTTACGCAGTAGACATCATGCTGGAAGGCAAGACCAATCGTGTCGTTGGATACCAGCACGGTGAATTCATCGATTTCGATATTGAGGATGCACTGCAGATGGAGAAGGGTATCAACGATTATCAGTTCGAGGTATCTCGTTTACTTTCCATCTAATTTAACAGTTCAGACATCATGAATAGAAAATATGCGTGGGTGCTTGCACACTACGCATATTTTTCTACTCATGTCTGAACGGATACGAAGACAAAGGCGTTTCCCATTGCGTGGAAGCGCCTTTTTGACTATAATAAACTCATCCATAGAATGCATCACGTCTGCTTGCAGACAGGGGATGCATTCTATGAGAGGAGTAAACAGACATGAGTATGAAGGACGATAGTCCGGAATACGAATGGATGTTGCGATTTTGAGAGTGCGTAGCACGAAAAATCGCATTATTATGCATTATTATGGCAGGATAGCAGGGAGCAGACAGATATGATCACAAGCAGCAACAATGCAAAAGTAAAACAGGTCGTGCAGTGGCAGACGAAGGCGAAGGAACGGCGTAAGGATCACGTATTCCTGGCGGAGGGCGTCAGGATGTGTGAGGAAGCGCCGGTAAAAAGCGTAAGAGAGGTCTATCTCACAGAAGAACTGGAGCAGAAGCTCCGCCGGAACGCACAGAACGGCGATACTGCATTCTGGGATAAGCTTCAGCAGACCGGCTATGAGACCGTATCCCCGGAGGTATTTGCAAAAATGGCAGATACCCAGACTCCCCAGGGGATCCTCACCGTGTTGGAGCAGCCTTCCTATGATCTGACACAGCTTCTGGAACAGCCGGAGCCTTTATTTTTGATCCTGGAGAATTTACAGGATCCCGGGAACCTGGGAACCATGATACGTACCGGGGAAGGAGCAGGAATAACGGGCGTTATTATGAACCAACAGACTGTGGATATCTTCAATCCCAAGACCATACGGGCCACCATGGGCTCCATATTCCGGGTACCGTTTGTCTATGTGTCGGAGCTATCCCCGGTGCTGACGCAGATGCATGAGCGAGGGATTCATACCTATGCGGCACACCTGAAGGGACAGAAATATTACGATAGCTTTTCCTTCCGGGAGCCCATCGCATTCCTCATCGGCAATGAAGGAAACGGACTGACCAAAGAGATCTCCGACCAGGCCGGGCAATACCTCAAAATTCCAATGGAGGGTAAGGTGGAATCCCTGAATGCCTCGATCGCAGCGGCTCTTTTGATGTATGAGGCGCACAGACAGCGAAACCTGTAGGCATAGTAGCGGTTCAGGGCTATATGATATTTAGATAGAAAACAGAGCAGGAGGACAGATATTATGAAGATTGGATTTATCGGATTGGGAAATATGGCAACGGCAATGATCGGCGGCATGCTGCAGAAGGGCATTGCAAAGCCGGAGGACATCATCGGTTCCTCTAAGACAGAAACAACTGCAGAAAAAGTTAAAACAAAATTTAATATTAACACAACAACAGACAATACTGCCGTGGCTGAGCAGGCAGATATCCTGTTCTTAGCCGTAAAGCCTATCTTTTTCCCGGAAGTGATCGCCGAGATCAAGGATGCTGTGAAGGCTGATACCCTGATCGTCAGCATCGCAGCAGGCAGGAATCTACAGTATCTGAAGGATGGATTTGGCAGACCGGAGCTTAAGCTGATCCGTTGCATGCCCAATACGCCGGCCCTGGTACTGGAGGGCTGTACCGGTGTATGCATCGGAGAAAATGTCACGGAGGATGAGACAGAGCAGGTGCTTTCCCTGCTCCGTTCCTTCGGCATCGCAAGTATCGTACCGGAGCGTCTGATGGATGTGGTCGTGGGAGTCAGCGGAAGCTCTCCCGCATATGTATTTATGTTTATTGAAGCCATGGCGGATGAAGCTGTGGCAGCCGGAATGCCCAGAAAACAGGCCTATGAATTTGCAGCACAGTCCGTACTCGGCAGTGCCAAAATGGTGCTGGAGACCGGAAAACATCCCGGTGAATTAAAGGATATGGTATGTTCTCCCGGAGGTACCACCATCCAGGCAGTTAAAGTACTGGAAGAGAAGGGCATGCGTGCCGCTGTGATGGATGCCATGGACGCCTGCATCGAGAAGTCGAAATGTATGTAGTGACAGCTCGACCATGAACAGAGTCGAGAGCAAAAATCATGTTAACATGATTTTGTGAACGAATATGTTCATGAGTTGAGCGCCGGTTCATGAGCAAAGGTAGTCACGCAGTGACGAAAAGCGTGATAACGCGATTTTGCGAATGGCGCAAGCCGAGCTGTCATGGCTAAATAGCGCCTACCCCCCGAAACTTGACAAAAAATTTGTCATCTGCTATGATATTCCGCGTAACAAATTTAACATTTTTGTAACAAACTGGTGAAAATATTAAGAAATACATCATATACTATTCACTGGGAGATCCGCAGGTATACCACCCCGTCCGGGGAATTTTCCTGTGGGAAAGGCGTGTATCAAGATGACAAAAAGCAGAAGAATGCTGGTTGTATGTGCAGGACTGCTCTGTTCTATCTTCCTGAGCATGCAAATGAGCATGACCGCACAGGCAAGCAATACTAAAAACTATGTCAATGATCTGAACGGTGGTGTCGCATCGATCTTAGACCCCGGTTCCAAAAACAGTACTGAGGTCATCAATGCAACGGTGCAGGAATTGAATCTGACATTCCCCTCTGAGGAAGAGATCAGTTCCGGGCTGGTCATGGCAAACGTAAGAGATGCCGTGAATGTACGAAGCGATGCCAGTGAGGATGCTTCCAAGGTCGGCAAGCTGTACAAAGACTGTGGAGGTACGATTTTAGAGCGCAGGGACGGTTGGACCAAGATCCAGTCCGGTACGCTGATCGGCTGGGCCAAAGACGAATATCTCCTGTTCGGGGATGATGCGAAGGCACTGGCCAATGATGTGGGCAGAATGATCGCACAGATCAACACGGAGACTCTTCGTGTGAGAACTGAGGCGGATCAGGAGGCCGGAGTTCTGGGACTTCTTCCCAAGGGCGATATAGTGGATGTGGTAGATAACAGTAATCCCGAATGGGTCTGCATCGACTACGAAGGAGCAGACGGATATGTGTCTGCGGAGTATGTAACAGTGGATTTCCAGATCGACTCCGGTGAGACTTTAGAGGAGATTAAAGCAAGAGAAGCCGCAGAGCGTGAAGCAAAACGTCATGTGAACTACGGCGAATACACCACCGATGCGGATACCACGCAGCTGTTGGCAGCATTGATCCAGTGCGAGGCAGGATGCGAGAGCTACGAAGGACAGCTGGCAGTAGGTGCAGTCGTTATGAACCGTGTACGAAGCGGCGCTTACCCGAGTAGCATTCATGGTGTGATTTATGCGTCCGGACAGTTCACTCCGGCATTGAACGGTAAGGTAAATACCGTATACGAATCCGGCAAGATCAACGCAAGCTGTATCAAGGCAGCGGAAGAAGCCATCTCCGGCGTATCCAATGTGGGAGATCTGACACACTTCAGACGTAACAACGGCCGTGACGGAATCGTGATCGGTAATCATGTATTCTATTAAAATCACAAAATTAGAATCACAAAATTACAAAAGAGGCGGTGTCCCAAAGGGGATGCCGTCTTTTTGACTACAAAGACATCTACAGACAGCACAATAACCATAAGTATCGTGCGAAGGTTGCAGTTGCCATACACATACATTTGTAGTACACTGGATACAACTACAAAACCAAAGGAGTGATTATATGAGCGAAATGATAACCTTGTGGCTTGTGGTATTGATCGTATCGATCGGTGTGGAGGTCGCCACTCTGGGACTGACGAGCATATGGTTCGCCGGAGGCGCGGTTGTGGCAGTGATCGTTGCCGCATTTCATGGACCGGTCTGGTTACAGATCCTGTTATTTTTTGCAGTATCTCTGCTGCTGTTATTTTTCACCAGACCCATCGCAGTCAGATATTTTAACAGAGACCGCGTAAGGACGAATGTGGAAAGCATGATCGGCAGACAGGCGATCGTGACCAGTGAGATCGACAATCTGCAGGGCATCGGCCAGGTGACGGTAGGTGGACAGGAATGGAGTGCCAGAACGGAAGGAGACGGACTGAATTTACAGCCCGGGACCGTGGTGGACATTGTGGCAGTCAACGGGGTCAAGCTGATCGTTAAAGTGGATCCCCAGATGGCAAAAGTGACGGAAAACCTATCAGAGCCGCAGTCGTAAGAATCGTGTAGAACCAATACATGAGGGAAAAGTGCGTACAAGGGGTACGCAGCGTACACAAACGTACGCAGAAGGAGGAAAAATGATAGTATTAATTATTATTGCCGTTTTAGTATTATGGATCTTCGTATCCTGTATCAAGATCGTTCCCCAGGCACAGGCCTATGTCATCGAGCGTCTGGGTGCTTATCAGGCTACCTGGAATGTAGGATTTAATTTGAAGATCCCGTTCGTCGACAAGGTTGCCAGAAAAGTCAACTTAAAGGAGCAGGTAGCGGATTTCCCGCCCCAGCCTGTAATCACCAAGGATAATGTAACCATGCGGATCGATACCGTAGTCTTCTATCAGATCACCGATCCTAAGCTGTTCACCTATGGCGTAGAGAACCCTATGATGGCGATCGAGAATCTGACTGCCACCACCCTGCGTAACATCATCGGTGACCTGGAGCTGGATCAGACCCTGACCTCCCGTGAGACCATTAATACCAAGATGCGTGCAGCACTGGATATTGCTACCGATCCCTGGGGTATCAAGGTGAACCGTGTAGAGCTGAAGAACATTATCCCTCCCGCAGAGATCCAGAACGCCATGGAGAAGCAGATGAAGGCAGAGCGTGAGAGACGTGAAGCCGTAACCCGTGCCGAAGGTGAGAAAAAGGCTAAGATCCTGGAGGCAGAAGGTGCCAAGGAATCCGCCATCCTTCGCGCAGAGGCAGATAAGCAGGCAGCCATCCTCCGTGCAGAGGCAGAGAAGGAGAAGATGATCCGCGAGGCAGAAGGTGAAGCCGAAGCCATCCTCAAGGTGCAGCAGGCGAATGCCGACGGTATCAAGATGCTGAAGGAAGCGGGTGCAGATGCCGCAGTCCTGAAGTTAAAGAGCCTGGAAGCATTCGAGAAAGTAGCGGATGGTCAGGCCACCACCATCCTGCTCCCCGCAGAGCTGCAGGGCATTGCCAGCATAGCAGAGACCTTCAAGGCAGCAGCCGGCAAAAAAGCAGAATAAAAGTCATACCGAATAGAATCAGACAGATCAAAGAGGATCTCTTCCGGAATGCCGGTAGGGATCCTTTTTTGCTCCAAGGATCAGGAAACGTGGCATAAAGTGCATGCTGCGAGGGGTTGAAAAACACCGGATAATGAAGTATATTGATTACATATATCTAAAAATAATACAGAGGCCGAAGCCTCGGAAAAGAGGAGTATTATGGATTTAAAGGGACGCGATTTTTTGAAATTACTGGACTTTACACCGGAAGAGATCGAATATCTGCTGGACCTGGCGGCAGACCTGAAAGATAAAAAGAAAAAAGGAATCCCCGTAGATACCCTCCGAGGCAAGAATGTGGCTCTGATCTTCGAGAAGACCAGTACCCGTACCAGATGTGCTTTTGAAGTGGCAGCGCATGACCTGGGAATGGGTACCACTTATCTGGATCCCACTGGATCCCAGATCGGTAAAAAAGAAAGCATCGCCGATACCGCCAGAGTACTGGCAGGCATGTTCGAGGGTATCGAATACCGTGGCTTTGGACAGGATATCGTAGAGGAACTGGCGAAATACTCCAAGGTTCCCGTATGGAACGGACTGACCAATGAATTCCATCCCACCCAGATGCTGGCAGATCTTCTGACCATCCGTGAGCATTTCGGACACCTGAAGGGGATCCGTATGACTTATATGGGAGATGCCCGTTACAACATGGGAAACTCTCTGATGGTAGCCTGTGCGAAGATGGGTATGCACTTTACCGCATGCACTACGGCAAAATATTTCCCGGCAAAAGAGCTGGTGGCAGAGTGTGAAGTAATCGCGGCACAGACCGGCGGCAGCATCACCCTGACCGAAGATGTGAAGGCAGGTACCAAGGATGTGGATGTCATTTATACGGATGTCTGGGTATCCATGGGTGAGCCGGACGAAGTATGGACCGAGCGTATCAAGGAATTGTCCCCTTATCAGGTGAATAAAGCGGTGATGGATAATGCCGGTGAGCAGGCGATCTTTATGCATTGTCTCCCCGCATTCCATGATCTGAAGACCAAGATCGGTGCCCAGATGGGTGAGCGTTTCGGCATCACCGAGATGGAAGTGACCGATGAAGTATTTGAATCCGGCCAGTCTCTGGTGTTTGAAGAGGCTGAGAACCGTATGCATACGATTAAGGCAGTGATGGCGGCGACTTTATGAGTATGAAAGCAAAGATATTGGAGCTCCTGCGGGAAAAGGAGACTTACGTCTCCGGACAGGAACTCTGTGAGCAGTTCGGAGTATCACGGACTGCCGTATGGAAAGCAATCGGACAACTGAAGAAAGAAGGCTATGTCATCGAGGCGGTACAGAACAAGGGGTATCACCTGGTGGATCAGGCGGAGGAGGTCTATAACCAGGCCGATATCCAAAGCAGACTGAAGACAAAGTGGGTGGGACATCCCTTACTGTTTTTCGACAGCATTGATTCTACCAATATCCGTGCCAAGCTGGAAGCGGAACAGGGAGCAGAGAGCGGATTGCTGGTCGTAGCGGATCAGCAGACTGCCGGACGGGGCCGCAGAGGCCGCGGCTGGGAGAGCCCTTCGGGAAGCAATATTTACTATACGTTAATGCTCAAACCGGATTTCAATGCGGACTGCGCACCGATGTTAACGTTAGTCATGGCACTGGCGGTGGCTAAGGGTATTCGGCAGACTCTCGGACGCGGCAGTGAAGAAGGTGCGGCAAAGGTAGGCATCAAGTGGCCCAATGATATTGTGTTGGATGGGAAAAAAGTCTGTGGTATCCTCACGGAGATGAGCATGGAACAGGCTTATATCCATCACATTGTCATCGGCGTGGGCATCAATGTGCGCAGGCAGGAATTCCCGGAGGAGATCCGGGACCGGGCAGCAGCCATCGAGGAACAGTGCGGATTCCGGATCTCCCGCAGCCAGCTGATCGCGGACATCATGGAAGCTTTTGAGGAGGATTATGAGATCTTCTTACAGACCCATGACCTGAAAAGGCTCAGAGACTCCTATGCGAAACTCCTGGTGAACCGGGACAGAGAAGTCTGCGTGCTGGATCCCAAGGGAGAATTCCGCGGTACCGCACGGGGAATCAACGACCAGGGCGAGCTTCTCGTAGAGAGACAGGACGGCAGCATAGAGGAAGTCTATGCCGGAGAGGTGTCTGTGCGTGGGGTATACGGCTACGTGTAGCATCTGAGGCAGCGGAGCGTGATGCACCATGAACCAGAAGCAGATTTAGAATAAAAATAACAGGATAGAAAATTATGGACGAGAACAAAATTGTACTCTGCGGCGCCAATGCCTATGAGAAAAAATATTACTTTAACGAAGAACAATTCAAAATGATTCCCGAATCCATCAAGGAAGAACTGCACATCATCTGCGTGCTGTTCACTGAGGAAGTGGGAGGCGTGTTTACCATCGCCTTTGAAGAGGACGGCAACGTGGTCATGGAGACTAACGCGGATGACGATGACATCTATTACGATGAGGTCTCATCCGGACTGCTGATCGCTGAGATCCGTCGGAGCAGACAGGAGCTTTTCGAATCCTTAAGTCTGTATTACCGTGTATTTATCAAAAAAGAAGATGTTTCGGAACTGTTGGATGAGGAGGACGGCGAATGATATTTGTCATAGACGTAGGTAATACCAATATGACCATGGGTGTCTTTTGTGGGGAAAAACTGGCAGCCACTTTCCGGATCATGACAAAGACTCCCAGAACTTCCGATGAATACGGGATCATGATCACGCAGTTATTGAAAAATAACGGAATTGAGACCTCGGATATCGAGGGAGCCATCATTGCCAGCGTCGTGCCGGATGTGATGCATTCCCTGACCAGTTCTATCATCCGCTATCTGCATACGAAGCCTCTCATCGTAGGGCCCGGAGTCAAAAGCGGTATTAAGGTAGCTACGGAAGATCCCAGAGGTATCGGTGCGGACCGTATCGTCGATGCGGTGGCAGCCTATGTGAAATACGGCGGACCGGTGTTGGTACTGGATTTCGGTACTGCCACCACGTATGACCTGATCACGGAGGACGGAAGATTTACCGCAGGTATCACAGCTCCCGGCATCCGCATCAGCTCCGAGGCCTTATGGAAAGAGACGGCGAAGCTGCCGAATATCGAGATCCGCAAGCCGAAGACTATTCTGGCACAGGAGACCATTACCAGTATGCAGGCCGGTCTGATGTATGGTCAGATCGGACAGACGGAATACATCATCCGCAAGGTAAAGGAAGAGAGCGGTCTTGCCAATCTGAAGGTGGTAGCCACCGGGGGATTGGGACGTGCCATCGCAGACGAGACCGACAGCATTGATATCTATGACAGCTCTCTGACGCTGGATGGACTGCGGATCATCTACGACAAGAACCGAAAGTAGTATCCGGGAAATAAATTAGGATACCGGACCACGGAGAGATTATGAAGAAATTACAGATTGGCAATGTGACCCTGGATAATCCCATCATCCTGGCACCTATGGCAGGCGTATCCGACCTGCCATTTCGTCTGCTCTGCAGAGAAATGGGAGCAGCACTGGTGTGCATGGAGATGGTGAGTGCCAAGGCAATCTATTATAACAATAAAAATACTGACAGCCTTATGGAGATCCATCCCGACGAGGTGCCTGCTTCCTTGCAGCTGTTCGGTTCTGATCCGCAGATTCTTGCGGAGATGGCAAAACGTATCGAGGAGCGTCCTTTTTCCATTCTGGATCTGAACATGGGATGCCCGGTACCAAAGGTAGTGAATAACGGCGAGGGTTCCGCACTGATGAAGGATCCGAAGCTGGTGGAGCAGATCCTGACGGCATTAGTCAGAGCCATCGACAAGCCGGTGACCGTGAAGATCCGGAAGGGTTTTGATGATGACCATGTCAATGCCGTGGAGATCGCGAAGATCGCGGAAGCCTGCGGTGTGGCAGCGGTAGCGGTGCACGGACGGACCAGAGCCCAGTATTACAGTGGACAGGCAGACTGGGATATCATCGCACAGGTGAAGGATGCGGTGAAGATCCCTGTCATCGGTAACGGCGATGTGGACAGCCCCGAGAAAGCGAAAGCCATTGGAGCAGACCGGCTGTGATGGCGTCATGATCGGCCGGGCGGCGGAGGGCAATCCCTGGATCTTCCGGGAAGTGGTATCCTACCTTACAGACGGCACGATCCCCGCGAGACCCACGAACAGGGAGAAGCGGGAACTGATCCTGCGCCATGCGGCATTGCAGCTGGAATACAAGGGCGAATATACCGGCGTCCGGGAGATGCGCAAGCATCTGTCCTGGTATACCGTAGGAATGCCTCATTCCGCCCATTTCCGCCAGACCATCAACACCATGGAGAAAATGGACGAGCTCATCCGGGGCGTGCATGACATATTCCCGGATGAAGAGTAGTGCCGGGAGCCCGGTGTACAGCAGTGTCTGCGGAAGGCTGTATAGAATATGGCTTTGTATGATGCAGCACTGTGCATATAATCGGGCCGGCTGCATACACTGTAGCATGGACACTATTTTGTATCTCTATCCGGTGAGACAAACCGTGGAACAGAGGGCACAGGCAGCGGTATGTAAGTCACAGCCTGTGCAGAAGGGAAACGCTCCCCGGGGAAAACTTTTTAAAATATTCCATGCACTGTGGAAAACTGCAAAAACGCAGAAAACTACGGAGGCGGTGACTGTTCGCCGGACGGAATATCTATTCCGGGATTACCGTCTGGTCAGGGCGGCAGTGACGGGGGCGGATGGCACGGAACAGAAACAGACGGAGCAAATACTCCGGGAACAATTGCGGGAACTGACAGAGGATCCGGACCACACATACATTGTGTGCCGAGAACCCCTGTCTTTTTATTACGGAAGGGAATTCCGGGAATACCGGCAGCAGAACTGGGTGGAACATCTGCTGCGGTACGGAGAGGATGCGGTGGGCCATCCGCTGTGGCCGGATGTGATCGTGCTGGGGAAGAATCCCTTTCTGTCCTACGTGCTGCTGCGGTATGTGGCGGCACTGCGCAGCGTGAAATGGTACCTCACGGACAGAGAATATCGGGAGGAGGAAGATGAACTGACCTGGGAACTGGAAGACGAATACGGGCTGATCCCGGAGATCCGTCTGCTACCGGAAGCGGCAGATTACGACAGGGTGCGGCTGAAGGCGGCAGCGCCCTGCCTGGTGCTGGATTTTTGCGACAGCGATAAAGTCTACGGCGGCGGGCTGGCAGCGGGCAGCATCTGGCTGGATTTTCCGGCATCGGAGGACAAGGAGCACCGGGCCCTGGTACAATGTCCGCAGATCCGTTATTTTTCCATGAAAAAAGAGTGGAAAGACCCGCGAAAAGCCTTGGAATACCTTGACACCATCAGTAAAAATGGGTATAATAACTCGGTTGATTAGGCAGTTATGTTGCCGGGAGTGTCGGTAGCGCAAAATATAGAAAACAGGAAGGTGCGGTATCATGCAGGAAAAGAAAAACATTTTGACCTACGAAGGCCTCAGAAAATATGAGGATGAGTTACATGATCTGAAAGTGGTAAAACGTCAGGAAGTGGCTCAGAAGATTAAGGAAGCAAGAGAGCAGGGAGACCTGTCCGAGAACGCTGAGTACGATGCAGCGAAGGATGAGCAGAGAGACATCGAAGCCCGTATCGAAGAACTGGAGAAGATCCTGAAGAACGCAGAAGTCGTAGTCGAGGATGAAGTAGATCTGGATAAGATCAACATCGGCTGCCAGGTCAAGATCCTGGATATCGAATACAGCGAAGAGCTGGATTACAAGATCGTAGGTTCCACCGAGGCGAACAGCTTAAAGGGCAAGATCTCCAACGAGAGCCCCGTAGGTAAGGCACTGATCGGCCATAAGGTCGGCGATACCGTTGAAGTAGAGACACCCGCAGGTGTATTCTCATATAAGATTCTGGAGATCCAGAGAAGTAACGTTGAGTAAGTAAGACAGAGTAAGGAGTGGAAAAAAGTGGCAGATACACAGAACACAAATGTACAGGAGCAGGATATTCATCAGCTGCTTAAGGTAAAGCGCGAGAAGCTGGCTAACCTGCAGCAGGCAGGCAAGGATCCTTTTCAGATCACCAAATATGATGTGACCCATCACAGCACCGATATCAAGAACAATTTCGAGGAACTGGAAGGCAAGACCGTCCGCATCGCCGGACGTGTGATGTCCAAACGTGTCATGGGTAAGGCATCCTTCTGTAATGTACAGGATCTGCCCGGCAACATTCAGGTATATGTAGCAAGAGACAGCATCGGAGAAGAGTCCTATGCGGATTTCAAAAAGTATGATGTGGGCGATATCGTAGGTATCGAGGGCGAAGTCTTCAAGACCAAGACCGGCGAGATCTCCGTACATGCGTCCCAGGTAATACTGCTGTCCAAGAGCTTACAGATCCTGCCTGAGAAGTTCCATGGCCTGACCAATACCGATATCCGTTATCGTCAGCGTTATACCGACCTGATCATGAATCAGGATGTTAAGGATACTTTCGTAAAGCGTTCTAAGATCATCAGCGCCATCCGCCGTTATCTGGACGGACAGGGCTTCCTGGAAGTAGAGACCCCCATGCTGGTATCCAATGCCGGTGGTGCGGCAGCAAGACCTTTCGAGACCCATTACAATGCACTGGATGAGGACGTGAAGCTGCGTATCTCCCTGGAGCTGTACCTGAAGAGACTGATCGTCGGCGGCATGGAGCGTGTCTTCGAGATCGGCCGTGTATTCCGTAACGAAGGTCTGGACACCAGACACAATCCGGAATTCACACTGATGGAGCTGTACCAGGCATACACCGACTATTACGGAATGATGGATCTGACTGAGAACATGTTCCGCTATGTGGCACAGGAAGTATGCGGTACTACCGTGATCCCTTACGCAGAAGAGACCATCGACCTGGGCAAGCCTTTCGAGAGACTGACAATGGTAGATGCTGTCAAGAAATACGCAGGCGTTGACTTCGACCAGATTCCCGATACCGCTGCTGCGAAGAAGTTGGCAGACGAGAAGGGTGTACACTACGAAGAGCGTCATGCCAAGGGCGATATCCTGAACCTGTTCTTCGAGGAGTTCGTAGAAGAGCATCTGATCCAGCCCGTATTCATCATGGATCATCCGGTAGAGATCTCTCCTCTGACCAAGAGAAAGCCGGACAAGCCTGATTATGTAGAGCGTTTCGAGCTGTTCATCTATGGACGTGAAATGTGTAATGCTTATTCCGAGTTAAATGACCCCATCGACCAGAGAGAGCGTTTCAAGGCGCAGGAAGCTGCACTGGCAGCAGGCGATGAGGAAGCCAATACGACCGATGAAGATTTCATGAACGCACTGGAGATCGGTATGCCTCCTACCGGTGGTATCGGTTACGGTATCGACCGTCTGGTAATGCTGCTGACCAACTCTCCTGCGATCCGTGATGTTCTGCTCTTCCCGACAATGAAGTCGTTAGATGGTGTAAATAAGAAAAATGATGTAAATAATACAGCTTCTGAAGCACCTGAAAAAAATGTAAAAACTGAGTCTGAAAAGATTGATTTTTCTAAGGTAAAGGTAGAGCCTTTATTTGAGGAATTTGTTGATTTTGATACATTCAGTAAGTCAGATTTCCGTGCAGTAAAGGTTAAAGAGTGTGTTGCAGTACCGAAGTCAA
>ERZ780083.599-NODE-599-length-14338-cov-2.805783_pt1 | contig 14338 bp, 11 predicted proteins | sample MGYA00511838_ERZ780083 | MGnify/ENA primary metagenome ERZ780083 (study PRJEB29588, sample SAMEA2152602) | human gut metagenome | biome: human gut; feature: human-associated habitat; material: faeces | place: Denmark | collected 2008/2010 ...
AGGTTGATTCAATGTGTCGGAAACAGGACGTATATGCCTGTATTGACTTGAATTAAATAAGAAAAACTGCTGAAAAATAGTGTAACACGTAGAAACACAAATACTATCCATTAACCCCTAAGGGTCATGGTCATGCACATGGATGTGACTGTATGTTGATAGTACTTGTTCATACTCTCTGTTTCTTTCATTATTGATAAGTGTCGCAAAAGTAATAATAAAAACATTCAATCTATCACATTTTGTGGTTTTTTTGTAATAAAAATATAGAAAGGCCTCAAAAGAGGCAGAAATATGCAAAAGAGCGAAGTGTCATTTTCACACATAACCATACAATATCCCGTTACCAATGGCATAGTTTTATAACATTTTGATATTAAATCCAAGATATATCATTATATTTGCACTAAATTATCGTAAGAGAATGCATATGAGTCCAAATATAACTTCCATTTTGCTAATCTATACCGGTGGAACCATCGGAATGATAGAAAACCCCGAAACGGGTGCTTTAGAGAATTTCAATCTCGAGCAGCTGAAAAAGCACGTACCGGAGCTGCAAAATTTCACATTCCATATCGATACTTACCAGTTCGATCCTCCGATGGACTCTTCGGATATGGACCCGGAAGCCTGGCGCAAACTGGTGCACATCATCAGTGACCATTACGATAGATACACAGGTTTTGTAATTCTGCACGGCACGGATACGATGGCATATACAGCATCCGCCCTTAGCTTTATGTTAGAAGGATTGAGTAAGCCTGTCATCCTCACCGGCTCACAACTCCCTATCGGAGTACTCCGCACGGACGGAAAAGAAAACCTTCTTACCAGTCTTGAAATAGCCAGTGCACGTGATGCAAAAGGCAATCCGCTTGTACCCGAGGTCTGCATCTTTTTTGAGAACCACCTGATGCGCGGCAATCGTACCATCAAGATGAACGCAGAGAACTTCAATGCATTCCGTTCATTCAACTATCCCGTATTGGCAGAAGCAGGTATTCATATTAAATATAATAATGTACAAATCCGCTTTAAGGAAGTTGAACGGGAACTGAAGCCACATTATCTATTAGATACCAATGTTGCTGTCCTAAAGCTCTTTCCGGGTATTCAGGAGAATGTAGTATCGAGTATATTGGGCATTGAGGGATTGAAGGCTGTCGTGCTCGAAACTTACGGTTCGGGAAATGCTCCCCGCAAAGAGTGGTTCATACGCCGCTTGCGGAATGCTTGCGAGCAAGGGATAGTCATCGTCAACGTCACCCAGTGCAGTGCCGGAACCGTAGAGATGGAACGTTATGAAACGGGGTATCAGCTGATGCAGGCGGGAGTAGTTTGCGGATATGACAGCACAACGGAGTCTGCCGTTACTAAACTGATGTTTCTACTGGGCCACGGTTATACGCCTGAGGAGGTACGAAAGAGAATGCGTACTCCAATGGCGGGAGAAATTACTACCATTTAAAAAAGCAACCCATTAGCGGCAAACAAGGTTTTATCCTTGTGCCCGAAAGAGGTCAAGACTGTAGTTGAAACATAGCTGGACCGTAGCAACTCCGTACCATCTCCCTATAGAGGTACCCCTATGCGGGAAAGGTACGGAGCAACTAAGAGTTTGATAAGCCCTTAGTATGACCTAAATGCAGCAAGAATTCTTACCAATCCATATACATTACCTGAATAAATCCCTTCTAAATCGGACAAGCGAACAGCTAAATTTGTATCTTTGACCAATCATTCAGCAAGTAAATTCCCTTATGGCAAAAGAAAAAACGGTTTATGTGTGCAATAACTGCGGACAAGAGTCTCCGAAATGGGTAGGCAAATGTCCGTCGTGCGGAGAATGGAACACATATGTGGAAGAAGTGATACGAAAGGAAGTCGTCAACAAACGCCCGGTCTCCGGAATAGAAACAGAAAAACCAAAACCTATTGTTCTTAGTGAAATAGAGGCGGATGACGAACCACGTATCGACCTGCACGATGAAGAACTGAACCGGGTATTGGGAGGTGGATTGGTTCCGGGCTCCCTAGTACTGATTGGCGGTGAACCGGGAATCGGTAAATCAACTTTGGTGCTACAAACTGTGCTCCACATACCCAAAAAGCGCGTTCTCTATGTATCGGGTGAAGAAAGTGCCCGCCAATTAAAATGCCGCGCCGACCGGTTATCGCACAATTCCAGCGATTGCCTTATTGTCTGCGAAACATCATTAGAGCAGATATTCGTACATATCAAGAACACCCGTCCGGAACTGGTAATCATTGACTCTATACAGACCATCTCTACAGAGAGCATTGAATCATCGCCGGGAAGCATTGCACAAGTACGCGAATGCTCAGCAAGCATCCTGCGCTTTGCCAAAGAAACACATACACCGGTATTGCTCATCGGACATATTAATAAGGAAGGCAGCATTGCCGGACCAAAAGTCTTGGAACATATCGTAGACACGGTGTTGCAGTTTGAAGGTGATCAGCATTATATGTATCGCATCCTGCGTAGTATCAAGAATCGTTTTGGCAGCACAGCCGAACTGGGTATTTATGAAATGCGACAGGATGGTTTACGCCAAGTCAGCAATCCATCGGAGTTATTGTTAAGCCAGGATCACGAAGGTATGAGCGGCATAGCCATAGCTTCAGCCATAGAGGGGATACGTCCGTTCCTGATTGAAACTCAAGCATTAGTGAGCAGTGCGGTATATGGTAATCCGCAACGTTCGGCCACGGGATTCGATATCCGAAGAATGAATATGCTATTGGCAGTACTGGAAAAACGGGTAGGCTTCAAACTGGCTCAGAAGGATGTGTTCCTTAATATTGCCGGAGGATTGAAAGTTAATGATCCGGCGATAGACTTGGCTGTCATCAGTGCCATACTGTCCAGCAATATGGATACGGCTATCGAACCGGAAGTCTGTATGGCAGGGGAAATAGGTTTGTCCGGCGAAATCCGTCCGGTAAACCGAATTGAGCAAAGAATCGGCGAGGCGGAGAAGCTGGGATTCAGACGGTTTGTACTGCCGAAATACAATTTACAAGGAATTGATACGAAGAAACTCAAGATAGAACTAATACCGGTAAGAAAGGTAGAGGAAGCATTCAGAGCACTATTCGGATAAAGAGAAATAGAAACAATCAATAATACTACTATGAAAAAACAATTACATTATCTATCACTTTTAATCCTGCTGTCGCTCTGCGGCTGCGAGGTAACATTGCACGACAACTACGTGGAAACGGAACCGCTGCCACTGGAAACCCCTATAGAAATAAAGCTGGACGCAGAGCAAAACAGCAGTGGAGAACTTCTATTAATAGAAGGCCTTAAAGTAGGATTTCAGATAAACACACCGGAATCCCGGCTGATCTCTGCCTCTTTTTACATTGGTAATAATCTGGTTTGCGAAACAAACAGTCCACAAGGCAGTTTTGATGTCTACAATAATAACTTGACGGGAAACAATCAGGTGAAATGCGAGATTATCACAAAATCACTAAAGCAAGGCGAAAGCATACGTGATCAAGCCTATGGAGGACAAACATACATGGGTGAAATGAGTTGGCCGGCACGCTTCACCACTCCAAAATTAACAGTTTATCAAATTCCCGAAGAAAGTTCTTTGGAAAATATTATCATTCATTGGACATTCAACTTGGAGAACTTCTACTTTAAAGTTATAGACAAAGGAGAGGTTGTAGTTGCAAAGACTAAAGAAACCAGTATCACTTTGCCAGCTCCCAGCTTTGGTAAACAGAATTATATAGAAGTACGGATAGTAGATGAAGCCGGCAATGAACCTTTCCATTCCATAACGGGAGGATACACGTATTCAGGACCTGGCGTCTCATTAAAAGGAAGCCAAATGAAAAGTCTATACAATTCTTACTCTAATACATTATATGCCAGTTCATACAATGAGGTGACTTCTTATGCTATTCCGTCACTTACCACAATCAGTGAATATAAAAATGGCAAAGGCAATGGAACCCCTATTGCCGCAGCACTCAATTCAGACAAGATAGCGGTAGATTATTCTGACGAAATATGTATCTTTTCCGGAAAAGAATTAAAACTTATTGCCACAATAAACTATCCGGAAGTGGCTTATGCTCCCAAAGATATACTATTTACATCAAATCATAAATTAGTACTATACTATAATCACCTCTCCAAGGTCTATATTTATAATACAGATAACGGACAACTTGAGAAGAATATATTTCTGCCGGAAACCGATTTCCCAGAAGAACACTCTGCGGCAACCTGGTATTATCAGATAAGCGAGAACTACCTGTGCGAGCCTGTGCAACATTACGGTTTCTACCTTACCCCTTTGCAGAATTTTGAAAAAGGAAAAACTGTTTTCTACCCACATGGTTACAGCAACTACTTTTTCCACCCAACCCACCCGCATGAACTTATAATAGTAAGCACTGAGAACAACAAGGTTTCTATCCTTAATTGCCTAAGTGGAGAGATTGTTCGTACCATCTCAAAAGGGAAAGAATACGCTTTCTGCAACATTGATCCGGTAACCGGAAACTATTTGTTCCGGAATTCTTATTATGTTCTCATTACGAACGAGAATGGAGATGAACTGTTCCGGATGAGAAGTGAAGATGCCAGTCCATATCTGGCAAACAATATTCTGACTTGTTGGGCAGGAGCAGCCATAAACGTAGAACCTTATCTAAAGAAACCATGAAAAAGATTATAATAGCATTAGCCTGCATGTTACTGGGAATAACCGGCATGCAAGCACAGGAATTTACACTGGAATATAATATCGGGTATGGGTTATACAATATGTCCGAGATGAAAGATTTTCTGAGTAATGCAGCCGGCAGTAGCCTGAAAGGAGTAAAAACCACCGATAAGTTTCCGGGGAACTTTACACATAACTTTCGGGTTGGTGTACAGATACAGCAGCATCAGGTAGGTATCACTTTCAGCCACCAGAATACAAGCGGGCAGAATCATCTGGCCGATGCTACCGGAGAATACAGGCTAAAAATAAAGAATAGCGGAAACCAACTGGGAACATTCTATCGCTTTCATCTACTGACAGAAAGATTCAGTCCATTCTTTGAATTGTCCACAGGGCTCGTTTTCAATACTTGCAAGATGGAAGAATACGTACGTGTAGACTCACAAGTACAGGAAGAAAATGGAACTTTGACCGGTGTCAATGTCTTCTTTCAACCTGCCATAGGAGTGCGCTATAAAATCACTACCTTTGCAGCCATTATCGCAAGCGTCGGTTACGAATGGGACCCCGTTGGTAATTTGCACCTGAAAGGAGATAGAAAACAAAAGAGTTCTTATGACGCAAACTGGAGCGGACTACGTGTCAGCGCAGGCATTGTCACTTATTTTAAAATGAAATGATACAAGAATACCAACTACGCGTGCTGCCCGAAGTAGCCGCCAATGAGCAACGATTGAAGGAGTACCTCGTACAGGAAAAAGGATTGAATGTACGGGACATCAACACTAATCCTGAAACGCAGTATTGACGCCCGGCAACGGACTATTTTCGTCAATTTGAATGTACGGGTATATCTGAATGAAATGCCCAAAGATAATGAATATCAACCTACTATATATAAGAATGTAGAAGGAAAGCCACAGGTCATCGTCGTGGGTGCCGGTCCCGGTGGGCTGTTCGCTGCGCTGAGACTGATAGAACTGGGACTTCGCCCAATCATTGTAGAACGTGGAAAGAATGTACGTGACCGGAAGAAAGACCTGGCTCAGATCAGCCGGGAGCACACAGTGAATCCGGAATCTAATTATAGTTTCGGTGAGGGAGGCGCAGGTGCTTATTCGGACGGGAAACTCTATACTCGCAGCAAGAAACGTGGAAATGTAGATAAGATATTAAACGTATTCTGTCAGCATGGTGCTTCTACAGCTATATTAGTAGACGCACATCCGCATATTGGAACGGATAAACTACCACGTGTAATAGAGAATATGCGGAATACGATTCTCGAATGTGGCGGAGAAGTGCACTTTGGGACGCGTATGGATGCTTTAATTATTGAGGAAGATGAAATAAAAGGTATCGAAACCCATACAGGACAAACGATTCTGGGTCCGGTGATCCTGGCAACAGGGCATTCGGCACGGGATGTGTACCGTTGGTTGGCTGCCAATCAAGTGGAAGTTGAAGCTAAAGGTATTGCAGTCGGTGTACGTTTGGAACATCCTTCGGAATTGATTGACCAGATACAATATCATAGTAAGAACGGACGGGGGAAATATCTACCTGCCGCCGAATACAGCTTTGTGACACAGGTAGACGGACGAGGAGTATACAGTTTCTGTATGTGCCCGGGTGGTTTTGTTGTACCCGCCGCCAGTGGTCCGCAACAGATTGTAGTCAACGGAATGAGTCCCAGCAACCGTGGATCGCATTGGAGCAACTCAGGGATGGTAGTTGAATTGAGGCCAGAAGACTTATTGAGTGGAGAATTGAGAGTGGAGAGTGGAGAGTGGACTATGCAGCATGATAGCGCAGCTAACTCTCAACTCTCAACTCTCAACTCTCAACTCAATATGATGTATTTCCAAGAGACATTAGAATATAATTGCTGGCGACAAGGCAATATGCGTCAGACAGCTCCTGCACAACGTATGCAGGATTTTACACGTAAGAAATTGAGCTATGATTTACCGGAAAGTTCCTATGCTCCGGGGCTAATATCTTCTCCCCTACACTTCTGGATGCCATCGTTCATTACAGAACGACTCAGCAAAGGATTTCAGCGGTTCGGACAATACAGTCGTGGCTTCCTGACTAATGAAGCGGTAATGATTGGTGTGGAGACACGAACCTCTGCACCGGTACGGATCATAAGAGATAGGGAAACTTTGCAGCATGTAAGAATTAAAGGATTGTTTCCATGCGGAGAAGGAGCAGGATATGCAGGTGGCATTGTTTCTGCCGGCATTGATGGGGAACGATGTGCAGAAGCAGTAGCTAACTACTTCAAGCTATAACAATTGTTTTCCTTTCACGGTAACACTGTTTACCCTAAATGGTAACTTCATTTACATGCCGGAGTAAAAGCCGTTACATGCCGAGGTAAAGAGCGTTACAATAAGGGGTAAAGGTCGTTACATCCTGCGGTAAATGCTTTTACATAAAGAGGTAACTTGTCGGTAAATACAGTTCGCTGATAGCTAGCACATTAACAAAATATCATTAGCAAAGCAAATGATTTTCCAACAGTGCATAAAGTTATATGGATGTTTATTGCTAACTTTGCTATACCTTTTTAATGTACATAATGAGAAGCACAACTGACATACCAATGAGCAATGCTATCGTAAATTCTTTTAATGAGATATACACTTCTTACTACAAGAAGTCATTCTTCTTTGCCAAATCATATGTTCATGATGATTTGGCAGCAGAAGATATTGCTTCCGAGTCATTGATTAAATTATGGGAAAAATTAAAAACAGAGAAAATAGATTATATAGAGCCACTCCTACTTACCATATTAAAGAATAAAGCTTTAGACTATCTGAAGCACGAAGAAGTCAAACGCACGGCTTTTGAATCTATGGTCGATTGGCATCAACAGGAACTTTCTATTCGTATTTCAACTTTAGAGTCATGCGATCCCAATGAAATATTCTCGGATGAAGTGGAAAGTATCATCCGGGAAACATTGAAATTAATCCCTGAACAAACCCAACGGATATTTCTACTAAGCCGGTTCGAGAACAAGTCCAATAAGGAAATAGCCGAACTGATGGGGATTTCCGTAAAGGGAGTGGAATATCATATATCAAAAGCATTAAAGGCATTACGGATCACCTTAAAAGACTATCTTCCCCTGTTCTATTTTTTCTTCTATTATTAGAATCCCCGTGTTTCTGCGTCATTCCAGAGTGCAAAAATGAGATTTCTTTCATTTTTTCCAATCTCCATTTAGGGTTGTCTTCTACTTAGTCGTTAATATATAAAATAGCATAAAGCATGAATACTGAATTACTCCAGAAATATATATCCGGCAATGCCACTGAAGCCGAAAAGCAGCACGTCACCAAGTGGATGCAAGAAAGCCCGGAGAATATGCGTGAATACATGGCACAACGCAAGTTGTATGACATTGCATTATGGCGCACAGCACCGATTGCAGAAGAGAAAAGGCAACCCAAGAAGATATTCTCATTGCGCACACTATGGATAGAAGCAGCAAAAATCGCAGCAATATTTGCAGTCATTCTACTGGGTACACACTTTTGGTTCGAAAAACATTCTATAGAGCAAAGTGAATCACTTCAATCCATACACGTACCTGCCGGACAACGAGCCGAACTTATGTTGGCAGACGGCACTAAAGTATGGCTGAACTCGCTGAGTACATTGACTTTTCCGGGAAACTTTACCGGCGATATCCGAAATGTGAAGCTGGACGGTGAAGGCTACTTTGCAGTGACTAAGAATGCAGAACAACCTTTCATTGTAGAAACAAACAAATGCAGCGTCAAGGTATTGGGTACAGAATTCAATGTAATGGCGTATGCAACAGACAGTATCTGGGAAACAGCACTGCTGAAAGGAGCAATAGAAATCTTAAGCCCTAGTGCCACCATGAATGGGATGAAGTTGGAACCGAATACAATGGCCAGTTTGAAAGAAGACCGGCTGATTAAAGGACGGATTAAAGACCCGGACCACTTCTTGTGGCGTGAAGGCCTTATTTGCTTCAATAACGTATCCGTAAAGGATATGCTGGAAAAGCTGAAACTATATTATGGAGTTGACATCGTTGTAAACAATACCAAAATACTGAACAATCGCTATACCGGTAAGTTTAGAACCGGAGATGGGGTAGAACATGTATTAAAGGTATTAAAGCTGAATAATAAATTCACCTATAAGAAAGATGACGAGAAGAATGTAATCACCATTAATTAACCTTCTAACATAATTTTGCCTATGAAATAACACACCTCGAATAAAAAGAAATGGGACAGTGCGCCAACACCATCCCATGGATAGTCAATTATGCATTGACTGCTTTTTCCCTAATAATCTTAAGTATAAACCTAAAATTAGTAATGCAAATATATGAAAAATATTTTGTATCAGGAATCTATTGTAGAAATTAAACATTTATTCCGTATGATGAGAAACACACTCTTAGCCCTGTTTGTCTTTGCCGGAACAGCTTTTGCCACTGAGTCTTATTCTCAGACAATGAAGGTGACTGTTGTGGCGGATAACGTGTCAACAGGCAAGGTAATCAGTGAAATAGAAAAACAGACAGATTATCTGTTTGTGTATAATGTGAACGAGGTGAATCTGAAGCGCAATGTGAAGGTAAATGCGCAGAACAAATCTGTAGCTGAAGTGCTGAATAAGGTTTTTGAAGGTACTGATATTTATTATGCCATGGAGGGTAAGAATATCATGCTGATGAGCAAGGCGAAAGATGGGGAAGCAGCCCAGCAAGCAAATAAGATCACAGGTATTGTAAAGGATGCAACTGGTGAACCGATCATCGGTGCCAATGTAATGGTGAAGGGTCAGTCAATAGGTACAATTACAGATATAGATGGGCGGTTTGTGTTGGATGCCCCGAAAGATGCCGTTTTACAGATTACTTATATTGGGTATGTTTCTCTAGAAGTGAAAGCTTCTGGAAATAAAGAACTTAATGTAGTATTGAAGGAAGATACAGAAACTCTGGATGAAGTGGTGGTTGTGGGATATGGCGTACAGAAAAAAGTGAATCTGACAGGATCTGTATCAAGTGTGACTTCTGAATCGTTAGACAGTCGTCCTATAACTCAAACTTCACAAGCTTTGGCAGGTTTGTCCAGTGGCATAATGGTTACTCAATCTTCTGGACGTCCTGGGGGAGATCAAGCTTCCTTAAAAGTTCGTGGAGTTGGAACTTTTTCTAGTGCTGGTTCGGATCCTTTGGTATTAATTGATGGTCTTTCAGGTTCAATGAACGATGTTGACCCTAATAATATTGAAAGTATTTCTGTATTGAAGGATGCCGCTTCTGCTGCCATTTATGGTACGAGAGCTGCCAATGGTGTGATTTTGATTGAAACAAAGCGTGGAAAGAAAGGTAAAACTCAAGTATCTTACAATGGATATATAGGGTGGCAATCAGCAACACAACTTCCAGATTTTTTAGATTCTTGGGATTACGCTGCAATGAGAAATGAAGCAGATGAAAATGATGGACTTTCTGCTACTTATTCACCGGAAGAAATTCAAAAGTTCAGAAATGGAACGGATCCGGATAATTATCCAAATGTAAATCATTTGAAAGATTTGGTAACTTCTGGTAGCGGATTTCAAACAGGACACAATGTAACTTTAAGCAGTGGTGGAGAAAAATTAGCATATTTATTTTCTATAGGCTATCTGCATCAAGATGGTATTGTAGCAGAAAATTCGTATTCTAAATATAATTTTCAACTGAACATAGATAATCAAATTCTGAGTAATTTGCATTTAAAGGCTAATTTAAGTGGATATTCTTCAACAATCGATGAACCTTATACAGGAGATGGAGATATGAGCAGAATGATTGGTTTAGCTGTTCGCGAGTATGCTGCTATACCAGGGCGCAAAAGTGATGGTACGTATGGTTATCAAGATTTATTCTGTCCGGAAGGTTGGTTGGACAGTGATTCATTCCGCAAAGATAGTAATAAGAATTTTACTGGAGGAATGGAGTTGACATGGGAACCATTAAAAGGATTATCTTTTAGTGGTAAAGTAGGATACAATTATTCTAATTATTATAACAAAAGATATGCTTCAACTTTAGTTTTTGATGAGAATAAAACTTTTTCTCCAAATAGTTTGAATGTATCAAATGGTAATACGACATTAACAACACTTCAATTCTTAAGTAGATATAGTAAGAGCATAAAAGAACATCATTTTGATATTCTATTAGGTGTTTCTCAAGAAGAATATAAACAGAATTGGGGAGATGGCTATCGTAAAGATTTTCCAAATGATTTATTGCATGAATTAGATGCAGGATCAACTAATGGACAGACAGCTTCAGGATCGGGTACAGAATGGGGATTACGTTCTTTTTTCGGTCGCATCAATTATTCGTTGATGGACAAGTATTTGTTAGAACTAAATGCTCGGTATGATGGAACATCTCGTTTCCCTACTGATGGACGTTGGGGATTATTCCCGTCTGTTTCTTTGGGATGGAGGATTTCGGAAGAGAATTTTATTAAAGAGACTTTGCATTGGGTTGATAATATGAAGCTTAGAGTCTCTTGGGGTAAGTTGGGTAATCAGAATATCGGAAATTATCCTTATCAAAATGTTTTGTCGTTAGGTATTAATTATCCTTTTGGTAATACTATGTCTTCGGGAGCTGCAGTTACAACGTTAGCTAATCATGATATAACTTGGGAAACGACTTCGGTATTTGATCTAGGTTTTGATTTTACAATTTTAGGTGGCAAATTGGATTTTGTTTTTGATTATTTTGATAAACGTACTTCTGATATTCTCTATAATGTTTCGGCTTCCAATATTTTGGGAATGACACCTTCAGAAGTTAATGCTGCTTCAGTTAAAAATACTGGTGTGGAATTCAATCTTAGATATAATACTCAGATTGGTGATTTGAAATTGCATTTAGCTCCCAATTTTTCTTATTTCAAGAATAGAGTGGCTTCTTTAGCTAATGGTAAGCAGCAGGATATTGATAAAGGATTGTTTGTTGGAGAATCTTTAGACGCAATTTATGGTTATGTAGCTGATGGCTTATTCGTAAATCAGGAGGATATTGATAAGTATCCGAAACAACCTTATAATGCGGAACCTGGGTTTGTAAGATATAAAGATATTAGTGGTCCTAATGGTGTGCCTGATGGACAGGTGGATGCTACTTATGATAGAAAGGTACTAGGGTCTACAATTCCTAAATTTAGTTATGGCCTTACTGTATCTGCTGAATATAAAAATTTCGATTTCTCTTTATTACTTCAAGGTTTAGGAGGATTTAAGAAAAAAATGGGAAATTATCAAGCTTATGCTTTCTATAACAATGGTAATATTCAGCGTTGGCAAATGGAAAATCGATGGACGGAAGAAAATCCGGATAGAAATGCAGAGTATATTAAATTAACAGCTTTGAATGAAGGAGCGGGTACAATCATGACTTCTAGTTATTGGTTGCGTAATGGCACGTTCCTTAGAGCCAAGAATTTGCAGATAGGTTATACATTGCCAACTCACCTTACGAAAAAAGTAAACATAGAGAAAGCACGTGTTTATTTTAGTGGACAAAACTTGTTCTGTATCAGTGATTTTTATAAAGGGTGGGATCCAGAATTAAGTCAAGACCAAAGTTTTTATCCTATTACAGCTGTTTATTCGCTTGGTATTAATCTTAAATTCTAACCTTAAAAAGTGAATTATGAAAATTTTAAATATAAAACGTACAGTATTGGCTTCTTTGGGAGCAATAATTTTGAATGGGGCAACGGTGTCTTGTTCTGATATTTTTGATAAGCAACCTTTAGATAAAGTTTCTGACCAAACTTTTTGGAAAAATGAAAAAGATGCGATAATGGCTTGGACAGCTTGTTATAATCATGGCAGTGGTTGGGTTAGTAATACTTTCTGGGCTCCTAGAACTATGCTTTGGCTAGATTTAATGGCTGGTTTTGGCGGTGAAGGTGAGGGGCGTCCTGACGGTGTGACTGATGGTTCTTTAACATCTTCTTATTGGGTGACAAATGAATATTGGAGTCAGACTTATAAAACTATTGTAACTTGCAATAATTTTTTGGATCACATTGATGATATTGATATGGATACCACAATTAAAAAACGAATGATTGCAGATGTTCGTACATTACGTGCTTATCATTATTTTTATTTAGCTACGTTTTGGGGAGATGTTCCTCTTGTGACTACTGTGCTCTCAATGGAAGAAGCAAATAGTGTAAGTCGAACTCCGGTAAATGAAGTATGGAGTTTTGTAGAAAATGAATTAAAAGAAAGTGCTTTGTCGCTTCCTGTGACTTTGCCTGATTCTGAATTAGGGAAAATGACTCAGGGAACAGCTTATGCCATTTTGGGACGTGTGTTGATGGGACAGAAAAAATGGGCAGATGCTGCGTCTATTTATAAAAAGATAATAGATTCGGATGTCTATATTATTGAACCGGATTTTCAAAAACTATTTTGGGAACAGAGTGAATATAGCAAAGAAATTCTTTTAGCTTCACAATATGTAGAAAATGATTTTTACCATGTATTGCCGCAATATTTATATCCTCAAGCAAATGGTGGGTGGCATTCATATAATCCTTACAATGAATTAGTAAAGAGGTTTGAATGTATAGATGGAGAAACTATTGAGGAATCTCCTTTATATGATGAAGATAATCCTTATGATAATCGTGATCCGCGTTTGCTTTATACTGTAATGGTTAATGGCAAAAGTTCATTTCAAGGAAAGGTTTTTATTTCAGACCCTTTTAGTGATTCTCCTGATCGTTTTGGAAGATATGCTGTATGGACTGGATATTGTATTGCAAAATTTTTGGATGGTGGTTTTGAAGGAAATTTAATGAACTATGGTGGTAACTTTACGCTGATTCGTTACCCGGAAATCTTATTAAGTTATTTGGAAGCTAAAATGGAGGCCGGTGATGTGATAACACAATCTTTATTGAATGAGACAATAAATAAAGTGAGAGGGCGTGCTTCTGTTAATATGCCAGCTGTAACAGAAACAAATGTAGATGCATTAAGAAATATAATTCGCAGAGAACGTACTGTGGAATTTGCATTTGAAGGCTTGCATTATTATGATATCTTAAGATGGGGTACGGCATCAGAAGAGTTGAACAGACAATTTACAGGAATGAAGTTGACAACAGATCCTGAAAATTATACAGCCAGTGCAGTAGATGAAAATGGCTATGCTATTTGTTCTAGAAGAGTATTTACTCCTGGTAAAAGCGAGTTATGGCCCATACCTTTATCTGAAATTCAGTTAAATCCTAATCTAGTTCAGAATCCAGGATATTAAGTTTTATAAAAGGGTGTATTCAAAATTTTGTCCAACAATTATAGGAGCTTTTATTTTGTGTACACTCTGTTTTTAATTATAAATAAATTAGTAAAATAGAAAAAGAAGAGAACATGAAATTACTGAAAATATTATGTTTGGTATTCATTGTCGTGCTATTTAGTGCATGTCAGCCCACAACACTGGATACAGTATCTCCTGATGGAAATCTAAAAATAACAGTGAAACCTGTAATGACTAATTCTTATGGGGAGATAGTTTT
>ERZ780083.600-NODE-600-length-14323-cov-4.458368_pt1 | contig 14323 bp, 7 predicted proteins | sample MGYA00511838_ERZ780083 | MGnify/ENA primary metagenome ERZ780083 (study PRJEB29588, sample SAMEA2152602) | human gut metagenome | biome: human gut; feature: human-associated habitat; material: faeces | place: Denmark | collected 2008/2010 ...
ATACTGAAGTTTTATTTTATTATACACCTTTTTGTCCATGGAGTCGAACTATTTTTACTTAACAGTCAGCAGTTATACTCTTTGTATTTTCGTATAATAATCATATAACTTATAAACAATAAAACAGCTGCGCTGGTCCAGGCACAAATTTCCGCATAAAAAATTCCGTCTTCACCGATCAGTTTTGGTAACAATAATGCAACACTGACACGCATCGCAAATTCTGCAATGCCACTGGCGAGGGGAATCAGGGTATTACCCAGACCCTGAATCGCCGAACGATATACATACAGCAGATACAGTACCCATAGAAAAATTGCCATAATAAACAAATATTTATATGCAATGTCTAACACCTGTCGGATCTGTTCCTGTTCGCCGGATACAAACAGTGACAATATATTGCGTCCGAATAACACCATCACACCTGAGATTACAACAGAAGTAAGCAATGCCATATAAGTTCCGCTATGCACACCTTTCCGGATTCTCTGATATTTCTTTGCACCAAGATTCTGGGAAACATACGGCGAAACCGCATTGCCGATGGATACAAAGATCAGCGAAAAGACGTTCTCTACCCGCATCGTTGCCGCATACCCTGCCAGCGCCTGTGTGCCGAAGGGATTTACAACTGCCTGTACGATCATCATACCAATGGACACGGTAGACTGTTGCAGAACCGACGGCACGGCAATCCGCAGCATAGAGCGCAGCTCCCACCCGTCAAACCGCTGAAAAGGGCTTTGGTATCGCCGCATCCGGCTCAGGAAAATCAACAGTGAAAACACGGCGGAAATGCCCTGAGCAATCAGGGTTGCCAGCGCTGCACCGAACACGCCCAGACCAAGCCCGGCAACCATCCAAAGATCCATAAAAATATTCAGGACAGAAGAAAAAATCAGGAGTGCCAAGGGAATTCTTGATTCACCGATGGAGGTGAACATGGTGGAGAGAATGTTATACATAAACAAGAGCGGAAAGCCTACAAAATAGACCCGCAGATACAGCACTGCCTCATCCAGAATGTCGGGAGGGGTTTGCAAGCTCCGCATCATCGGGCGGGAAAAGCATAAGCCAAAAACGCCAAGGACAATGCTCAGAATCAAAAAGCTGAGTAAGGACGTTGACACAATGGTTTTCATTTTGTCATACTCTTTGGCACCGAAATAGCGGCTCACCAGCACACCGGCACCTACGCCGGCTCCCAGTGCCACACGAATGAACACATTGGTCAATGCTGCACAGGCACCGACAGCTGCAAGTGCGGAAGAACTAACAAACTGTCCGACAATAATAGAGTCGGCCATATTGTATATTTGCTGAAAAAAACTTCCAAGAATCATTGGCATTGCAAAAACCGTCAACGCTTTGAGGGGCGTATCGGTTATCAAATACTCATCTTTCGACATTATCATATTCCTCCATGGTATCTTGTATCGTGGTATCCCATTCACTTACCTTCTCAAATTCCGATTTGCCATTCTGATTTAAGAATCCTATACGACGATATTGTGACTTTTTCTACCGTCAAGTTCGCAGTATGTATCTGCGGTATGGGGTTGCTCCCATACCGCAGACGGATCATCTTTCCGGCTCGTTTTTGCGCTTTGCACTTCTCTGAACCGGAATGGAGAGCAGCTCTCTTGTACGCTCTCCAAGCTGCTTTTCAATGGCTGTCAACCGTTCCTCCGGCAAATTGAGGGACGGATGACGGGTGAACTTGAAGTCCACCATTCGCCGCAGCTGCGCTTTCTGCTTTGCACCCATTACCTCTTTACACACATCCTCATAGGAAATGCGGTAGGGATTGGAACGGGTCTTTGCATACGCACGCAGGTTCTTGAAATCGTCCGGCATTGCGTAGTTGAACAGCGACAAGCCGTTATCGAAGATGGGTGCAGGGGCGATAATTTCGCCCGTGTGATTGTTCCGCAGTAAGCCGAAGTTGCCGAAGTGTCTGTCCTCGTTGTAAATCAGGGCATCGAAAACCAGCATACTGCAAAGCTGCTCGTAGAACTCGTCGCCCAAGGTCTTGTAATAATCAAGGCAGGCTTTCAGCGTCGTCTTGCGGAGAATACGCCCGATAGGGACAAAAGAGGTATCAATATCCGTGAACAGCCGGCACTTGGAAGCAAGGATACCTTTCCAGTTTTCCAAGTCGTACTGTACGCAGCCGATGCCCATTTTGTCTGCGATCTGACAGGCATAATACTCGCTGTACGGCTCGTTTCCGGTGTTCGCAGCGCCCTCCGTGCCGCCCTTATACAGATAGATGCCGTCACCCTCCACGAACCGCCAAGCCTTACGCAGCATACCGTTGGTGGTCAGCTCCGGCGAGGTGGAGAATGCCTCCCGACTGCCGCCCACGCCGGTATAAGCCACCAGCGACAGCGCTTCGGAGAAGCGGTTTTCATAGAGGTTGTAATCGGCATACTTGCCGTCAAAGTCGGCGGGGACGACCCAATAGCTGTCGTTGAGGGACAGCCCCATACAGACATCAATGATGCCCTTCGTGTTGTTTACGCTCAGCCCCAGCGTCTTTAAGATTTCATCTACAAACTGCCGGTTCTTCGGGATCACCCGTCGTTCCAGCCACTTCACAACGCCCTCGTTTGTCAGCTCCAAGTCGAGGGGAAACAGCTTTTGCTTTGCCGTTTCGGTGTGAAGAATTGTCGCCTGCAAGCCCTCCAAGCCTCTTTCCTCCAGCGTGAAGGTCAGCAGTGTTTCATCATAAAGGCGCAGGCTATATACTTTTTCCATTGTGCTGCTCCTTTCCTCAAGCATTACGGACACATCCTTGTCAAGCGCTTCTGCGATCTTGATCATCAGGTCAAGGGAGAGATTTTGTGTTCCTTTTTCGATGCGGCAGATGTTGGAACGCTGGGTTCCGATGCGCTTTGCAAGCTGTTCCTGCGACAGACCTTTTTCCAGTCTTGCCTGCGTCAGCTTCTGCACGATGCTTTGCCTTGCCGTCAACAGTTCCTTTTCGGTCATACAAAACCCTCCCTTCTGATCCACTATGATGTTATCATATATGATAACGATTGTCAAGAGGTTCGGCTATCTTTCCAAGTCCCTCGGTTTCTTTTCGGGCGGTTCTTCACCCTCATCGGGTTCTCCGCCGACGATTTCGTTCTCACGCTTATCCACATTGAGCAGGGCGTTGAGTTCGTTCAGCCGGTCGGTCTTGGCTTTCAATTCTTCCTCCTGCGGGAACGGTCTTTCCACATCGACCTTTGCAGTTTCAAACTGCTTTTTGAGGTTATCAAGCTCCATTTCGTTCATCTCCAAACGCTTTGGAAGCCCCTCCAGCGCATTATCCAAGCGGGTGATATTACCGAAGGTGTCCGTGCCGAGGGTTACGGGATAGCCAAGCTCACCCTTGAGCCGCACTTTGTATTCTCTTGCTTCAAAGTACAGCTCCATCGTAAAGCCACGGTACTCACCGAGGGGAATGGGTTCGGGATTCGTCATTGCCTTACACGCCTCCAAGATGGCGTTGCCGGCATCCGCTTTCTCTGAATAGAAAGCACCCTTGACCGTCATACCCACAAAGGTTTCATCAGACGGCTTCGGGTGCTCTGCCATTCTTTCCATATCGGATTTTAATCCCGCAATTACATCAGAGCGCCGTGCGATCTCCTGCGGATAGAACTTGATGATCTTATCCTCTAAAGCATATTTTTCGGAAAGGAAGCTGGACTTTAAGAGCCGCAACTTCTGAACCTGAATGTCCAAGTCCATCTTCTCTTTGATGTGGGGATTGCCGGTCGCCAGCATTTTGATTTCAGCGTAAGACAGTGCGGTTTCGTCAATATCCTCGCAGGATCGCACCGGCGATTTACTGGTCATTATCTGCGAAGCGAACTTCTGCTTGCCTTCCACGAGCTGATACAAGTAGGCATCAAAAGTTTCTTCCGTCACGAAACGGTAGATGTGAACCTCTGCATTTTCGTTGCCTTGCCGGATACTTCTGCCGAGCCGCTGTTCCAAGTCAGAGGGTCGCCACGGGCAGTCGAGATCGGAGGATGCGGCAAGTTTGTTCTGCACATTCGTACCGGCTCCCATCTTCTGCGTACTGCCCATCAGGATGCGGACATCCCCTCGGCGTACCTTCTTGAACAGCTCCAGCTTCTTTGCCTCGGTATCTGCTTCGTGGATGAACCTTATCTCATCGGCGGGTACGCCACGGGCAATCAGCTTCTGTCGAATGTCGTCATAGACATTGAAGGAGCCGTCGTTTTTCGGCGTAGACAGGTCGCAGAAAAATAGCTGGGTCAACCGCTTCTCGCTGCCACGCTCCCAAGTTTCAAACATAGCGTCCACGCAGGCGTTGAGCTTGCTGTCCTCAAAATCAGGGAGCAACGGATTGATAAGCCGCTGGTCAAGTGCCAGCTTTCTGCCGTCGTTTGTGATCTTGAGCATATTATCCACTCTTGCATCAACCATACCGTTCCGCACCCTTTCGGCTCTTTCCGCAAGCCCCGCAACCATATCCCTTTGGATTTCAGAGGGCTTCACCGAGATGTTGTGAAAGACCGCTTTCGGCACTGGCAGGTCAAGCATATCCGCTGTTTTGATGTCTGCGATTTCCTTGAACATCGCCATCAGCTCCGGTAAATTGTAGAAGCGGGCAAAGCGTGTTTTGGCTCGGTATCCCGTTCCTTCGGGTGTAAGTTCTACTGCCGTAATGGTTTCTCCGAAAGTGGAAGCCCAGGCATCGAAGTGCTGCAAGTTGTTCTGAACAAGGGTGTTGTACTGCAAGTACCGCTGAATGGTGTAAAGCTCGACCATTGAATTGGAGATCGGCGTTCCTGTCGCAAACACTACCCCACGCCCTCCGGTCAACTCGTCCAAGTACCTGCATTTCATAAAGAGGTCGCTGGATTTCATCGCTTCGGTTTGGGCGATGCCGCCTACATTCCGCATCTTAGTAAAGAGGAACAGATTCTTATAGTAGTGGCTCTCATCAATGAAAAGTCTGTCCACACCCAATTCCTCAAAGGTCACTGTATCATCCTTTTTGGATTGGTCGTTGAGCTTATCGAGCTTCTGCTTGACAGATTTCTTTGTGCGCTCCAGTTGTTTTACGGAGAAGTTATCTCCACGGTTCTTTTTCAGTTCCGTAATGCCCTCCGTTACCTCATCAAGCTGCTGTTCGAGGATCGCCCGCTGCCGTTCAATGGACATCGGTATTTTCTCGAACTGCGAATGCCCGATAATGATGGCATCGTAATCGCCGGTGGCAATTCTGCCGCAGAACTTTTTGCGGTTCTTGGTTTCAAAGTCTTTCTTCGTTGCCACCAAAATGTTGGCTGAGGGATAGAGCTGTAAAAACTCCGATGCCCACTGCTCAGTGAGGTGGTTGGGTACGACAAACAGGGATTTACTGCACAATCCGAGCCGTTTGGACTCCATCGCCGCCGAAACCATCTCGAAGGTTTTCCCTGCGCCCACGGCGTGTGCAAGCAGCGTATTCCCGCCGTATAGGATGTGCGCCACCGCATTTCTTTGGTGTTCCCGAAGCTCGATTTCCGGGTTCATACCGCTGAAAACGATGTGGCTTCCATCGTACTCACGGGGACGCAGGCTGTTGAATTTATCGTTGTAAAGGCGGCAGAGCCGTTCTCTGCGCTCAGGGTCAGACCAGACCCAATCCTGAAAGCCCTGCTTGATCAGTTCCTGCTTTGCCTGTGCGATTGCCGTTTCCTTCTTGTTCAGAATGGCTTTCTTTTTGCCGTCTGCGTCCTCTACATAGTCGAAGATGCGGACATCTTTAAGGTTCAGTGTTTCCTCGATTATCTTGTAGGCGTTGATGCGCCCCGTACCGTAGGTGCTGTATGCCTTCACATTGCTGCGGTCATAGGACTTGCCCTCAATATTCCACTCGCCGGTGTAGGCAGAGAAGTGAACCTTGATGTTCCACTGTGCGTACCTCGGTGTTCCCAAGAACTCAAACATAAACTGTTCGACAATTTCGGTCGGCAGCCAAGTAGCACCAAGCCGAACGGCGATCTCGCTGGCGGTCAGGTCTTTCGGCTGTACCCGTTCCAGTGCTTCCACATTGACGGTGTAATCTTCGGGGTAAAGCTCCGCTGACTTTCGGGCGAGTGCCAGCTTTTCACGGACATTGCCGGAGAGGTATTCGTCTGCCATCAGGTACTTTGCCTGCGTGGAATTGCCGTACCCGTGCATCGGATTCAGGAAGATAACGCCCTTCAAGTCCGCAAAGATTTCTTCCTCGGTCTTGCCGGTCAGCTCGCACATATAATCCATATCCACACGGGCTTTTTCACCCATAGAAACGGCAAGAGCTTCGCTGGCGGTATCTACGGAAGTGACCGGGGTGTGTGGCTTGATGGTTCGCTTGTAGAATATATCCGCCTTGCGTTCAAGCTGCCCTTCATCGCCCAAGACCTCAAGAGCAGAGAGCAGAGAAAAGGAGCTGTCCTGTGAAAAGGCGGAGATGTTGGCACGGCTGTTGATAAGTCCGTACTGCTTGGAAAAGGTATCATAAAGAGCGTTTAATCGCTCCTGCTCCGCTTTAATTTCCGAGTCGGGGTAATCCTCCGTCTGCAATTCAATCAGCTTTCTAACCGAATCACGGATGCGGATCATACCCTTTATGCGGTTCTCTGCGGTAGCGGATACCTCCACCGGAGCCATACGGCTGTTTTCTCGGAAGTAGATTTTATCGTCCAGCACCGTATAGGAGAAGTTGCGAACGGTGGGATCTGCGGGAATGGAATTGTCCTCCTCTGCAAGCTCATCCTCCACCTCATATACGGTCAGCTCACCGTGAATATTGGAAACGGCTTCGCTGAGTTGCTCGGCAAGGTCTGCCCCCTCGTAAGGGACGCAGGTGGCTTCGGGACCGAAACGCCCCGACACCATTTTCATCTCTCCGAGTATCATTTCGGGATGCTCAACAAAGTACCTGTTCATCAGGATACCGTTTTCATCCGTGCCGAGCTGTACCCAATCCGGCTCTATATCCACAATGCGGTCACGCTTTTGCAGAATAAGAATGTCCGAAACGACCTCCGTTCCGGCGTTACCCTTAAAGGTGTTGTTCGGCAAACGGATAGCACCAAGCAGGTCAGCTCGCTGAGCAATAAATTTACGGACAGCGGAGTTTTCCTTATCCATCGTACCCTTGCTCGTAATGAGCGCCATTACGCCGCCCGGACGGAGCTTGTCCAAGGATTTGGCGAAGAAGTAGTCGTGAATGAGGAACTTGTGCTTGTCATAACGCTTGTCAGGAACTTTGAAATCCCCGAAGGGTACATTCCCCACAACGGCATCAAAGAAGCTGTCGGGGAGGTTGGTTTCCTCAAAGCCCTGTGCGGCGATAGAGGACTTTTGATATAACTGCTGTGCGATACCGGCAGAAACCGTATCCAGCTCCACACCGTAGATCTTGCTTTCCTTCATTTCTTCGGGAAGCATACCGATAAAATGCCCGATGCCGCAGGACGGTTCCAAGATGTTGCCCTCACGGAATCCAAGCTGTTTCATCACCTTATACACGGCATTGATAACCGTTGGCGGCGTGTAGAAAGCGGTCAGAGTGCTTTCTCTTGCGGAAGCGTATTCCTCCGGCGTCAGGATGTTTTTCAGCATCCCGAACTCTGTCTGCCAAGAACCTGCTCTCTCGTCAAAGGCTTCGGGAATACCGCCCCAGCCAACATACTTGGAAAGAATGATCTGCTCGTCCGGTGTGGCGAAGCGGTTTTCTTCCTGACACCTTTTCAGAACGGTGATCGCCGCATAGTTGCGGTGGAAGCGTTCTTTCTTGTTGACCTCCTCGACCTCGTGAGAAGCAAGGTCAAAGGTATGACGGTCTGCCATTGGGATTTCGGGATGAATATCAAAGGTCTGCACCCGGCTTTTCTTCGGATGCTCCCAAACAGGGGTAAGAGGTGCTTCCACCTGTGCAAGTTCTTCCTCGGAGAGATAAACAAGGTCGTCAAAGGACAGTGCTTGCAGTCCTTTTTCGGTCAGTTCTTCAAGGGACGCATACTGCTCACTGCGGACGACTTTGCCGTCTGCAAGAGTTTCGATGCGGAAATCCACAAGGTTGACCCTTGCCTGTATTTCGTGCTTGTCGTCCTCAGTGGTGGTATAGGCAACGCCGACATCAGTAAGATCGGTGTAGTCCGCACCATCCTCACGCTGATACTCCTCACGGCAAAAATCATCAATGAGATGCTTCGCCTTGTCCAGAGCATTTTCCGGCAAATACGGGCTGTCGATGATCTCAAAGCCCTTGGGCGGTGGGTCAAGCTGGGTGATAAAACCGTGCGGAAAGGTGTTGCCGTCCTTGTCCTTATACAGAACAATACTCATCGGCACACCGTAGTAGTTTTCCTCCTTGATGTCCTTCTCAAACTGATAAGGACTGGTGTACTCGATGCTTTCACCGACCTTGCCGTCCGTGCCGAGATAGTCGATCCTGCCGATAGGTTTGGACTCGATGGGTGCTTCCTTCGTGGTGGAAACCACGGTGCGGGTAATGCGTTTACCGTCCTCCAAAGCGTTGACCGCTACATCGTACCCTCTGTCGGTCAGCATTGTAAGGTAGGTTTCCAAGCGGTGCTGCGGAAATCCCACCATAGGGACACGGGTGTTGTGATCGACGGCACGGGTCGTCTGCGTCAAGTCAAGGGCTGTCCCGACGACCCCTGCGTCATCAGCATAGACTTCAAAGAAGTCGCCCACCTGATAGAGCAAAAGGCTACTCGGATTGTCTGCTTTGGTTTTAAGATACGCCTGATAGAACTCCGGCAAAGCAGCATCCTTTGGCTTTTCTCTTTCTGCCGCCTGTCTGATACGCTCCACAACGCTCTGCGGCAAGTCCTGCACATAGAAGGTGATCTCACCTTCGGGGGAGATATGAGCAATGTTCTGATAGTCCCCATTGACCTCCACGGCACGGTTCCAAACGGTCAGTCCGTTGCCGAGATAGCCCATCCCGATGTCATACTCGACCGCCTTTTCTTCGGGCTGTTTTTTAGCAACCTTCAAATGGTCATTCAGCGGGTTCTCCTGCACCTTGCTGTCGAACTCGGCTCTCGTCATTTCCTTGTTGAAAAGCGGAAACTGCGTATCATAGAGCATCACACGCTCATCATCAAAGGACAGGATTTCATACTCGTTTGCGCCGAGATAGACGGTGCTGCCGAGGTGGTATTCATATCGCTCATTTTTCGGCTCTGCCTTTTCGGAAGGTGCGGTAGACAAGATTTCTCTGTTCCTGCGTTCCTCGGCAAGCTCTGCACGGCGTTCTTCCTGCCTTTGCAGCCACGCAGGGTACTGCGCCTTTTCCTTCGGATTAAGGTAGCGGTCGAGTTTTATCAGCTCGGCAATACGCTTCTCCACCTGACTCCATTTCAGGTCGATATGAGGTTTATCGCTTCCGATGCCTTTAGAAATACGGATACCCTTACCGTCGTGCTGTTCATCAATACCGGCTCCGACGATTACGGGATAAGCACCGCCCCAGCCGTATTCATTTTTCAGAAAGTCGGCATTTTCCTTTGCAGACAAGCTCTTTTGGAACTGCTCATAGATTCGCATTTTTCCCTCAGAGATGCCGCTGCCACGGGTGAGAACAGCGTCGATGATCTCCTGAGAGAAAGTAAAAGCAGAGGGCTTTCGTTCCTCTGCTCCTGCTGTCATCAAGCTCAACTGCCCGTCAATGGACGGCAGCGGCTTCATCGTGTCCTGCAACTCTCCAAGCAGCCGCATCGCTTCAAAGTGCTGGGCAATTACACCCCAATCATAGAAACTCTGTGCCGTGCGGGAGAGATAACTGCCCTCCCAAAGCTGCAACACATTCTGATAGGTCTTGTAGCCCACACGCCGTCCATCGCTCAGAATGACCTCGGTATAGTCGTTGTTGAAAATGCGCTTGATATAAGAAATACGGGCGTTCTCATCAGCGGTAGCTTCAAAGAATGCCCGTATCTCGTCTTTGCTTGCTTTCAGGTGCGGCGTGGTGCTGAGGATTTCACGAACGGTGTCGTCGCCGCCAAAGGACGGCAGGCTTTTATCCTCGTGACTTCGGTCGTAATAGTCTAAGCGAAGATTACCTCCGCCATCACGATCTCCTGAACCCGGCTCCGGATACTGTTCATCTTCCGAACCCAGCTCATCATATCCATCGCTTTCAGATTCTCCGTCACGCCCTCCGACGCTGCCATCTGCTCCGTCAGCATCTGTTCCATCTCGTTCGCTCTGCGCTCCGTGTCGTTCAGATGCTCGTTCAGGGCGCAGCTCGTCAGCAGGTTGTAGTAGCGTACCTTGTGATGCTCCTTCAGGAACTTCTTCCGCATCCGGGCGTACCTGCCCATCGACAGCTCCGGCTGCTCCGGCATTGTCAGATCGGGGAGCAGATAATCCCCCTGCATCGTGTAAGTGATCTCGTTCATCATCAGGACTCCTTTCGGTTTTTTCTTTGCCTACATTGTAATCGGCTTTGGTTTTCTCTGCAATTATGCGATTTTGACGGTCGAGGGCAAGAATGGTGCGGGAAATCTCCGCAAGTCCCATCTCCGAAATATCGCTGGTGGCATAGCCGAGGGCGTTCAGCGTGGCAGGCGTCGTAAAATTCACCACATCCCGAAGATCATCGGGTTCAAAGTATTCTCCGGCTTCAATGCCCAGGCGGGTCATCGTCATATAGGCGACGCTGTTTCGCACCGCTGTTTTGAAAATGTGGGTGATTTCTTCTTCGGATACGCCGTCCAGGAAGCTGTCTTTCACGCTGTAAATCAGATCGGGGAGATAGTCGGGGATGTTGTCCTCTACGGCGTTTCTTGCCGCCGACTCGATGGCAACGGCAAGGGTTTCCTTGTCGTTCAACTCTCCGAAGGTGCTTTCCAGCGTGTCGATCACTTCTGCCGTGTATTCGTCCCGCATTTGCCAAATGGGAACTCTGCGGGAAAAGCGGCTGGGATGCGTGTCGGAAATATCGAAGTAGTGGACAAGCCGCTGGCGGCGTCTGTCGGCATCCTCAAAGACGGCAATGCCGTGCGCCCCACGGTTGACCCATCGCCCGAACTTTTGGTTCCAGTCGTCGATCTGAAGAACGGCGGTGGCGTCCGGTCGCTGTGCGTGAACCAAAAGCTGTTCATCAAAGCGCAGACGATAGTTGTAGCAGGCAGAGCGCAGAAACGCTTCCCAGCTTGCGGGGCTTGCAACAACCGTTTTGCAGGTTCGGTTATACAGCTCCGAAATGAAGTCGTATTTTCGTGCCATCGGCGGACACCTCCTTATCGTTCATAGTCTTTTGGCTTGATGGCTTTGCCGTTCTCATCATAGCTCTTGGGTTTAGCGGCAATGGAGTCCCACCGGATCATAGAACCGGCGAGCATTGCCTGCTCCTGTGCCTTAGTCACGCCCAGCTTTTCATTGAACTTATCCTTAATCGCTTCGTTCTCCACACGGCTTCCATCGTTAAACCTTGTGGCGGTATAGCCCTTTTGCCAGCGGTCGATTTGAATGACTTCGCCGGTAGACGGGAGTATGGAATAGCACATCGGAGGCAAGGGCGGCTCCATTGGAGCGTAGGTACAGCCGCCTTGCTCCATACGCTCGGCAAACTCGCAAATGTGAAAGAGATTGCGTCCAACCTCTGTGTGATAGTTGTCAATATAGCGGCAGGGATAGCTTTCCGTCTTACCGTCACGGTCGGTCACATTGATGCGCTCTCCGTCCGGGATACGGAACAGCTCTTTATAGTGGCTGTCAATAAAGCGAATGTCCCGGTTGGCTTCTTCGATGTGCTTGTCCAGCCATTCCTTTACATAGCAGAGGCAGTAGAAGTTATAGTCGCCCCTCGTTGGATTACAGCGAAGCACGAACGCATATTTCTCGGTATCTGCTCGGAAGCCGAACTCAGTGGTATAAGCACCCTGCATTTCGCTTTCCTTGTTCTCACGCCCATAACGCACCATCTGAGAACGGCTTTGAAGCAGTCCGTACTCCTCGGAGCGCAGGGCGTTGATTACATCGTCCAAGTCCCGCTTGAACTCATCGCTTTTCCATTGCGGTCGGGTATCAAACCAAGTGGTATAAAACTGATCGCCGCTTGAGCCGAAGTCCCCACGCAGATAACCGATATTGCCTGTCTGCCCTTGAAGCTGCGAGCTTTGAGCGTAGGTGTATTTGCGTTCGGGAACGGTCAGCGGTCGCAGTGTGAAATCTGTCATTATCTTGCGCCCCTTTCTTGCGGTGTTCGTTGTTTCGGGATGTCAAAGCCGTAAACGGCGGCGATCTCATCCCCAAGTCGCCGGGTCAGCCGGGTAATATCGGCTCGTGTGGCTTTGCCGTGATAGATTTTATCTCTCAGGTTCTCCATCTGTGTTTCGGAAACGCCGTCCTTAAACACTCGGTAGAGATAGTGATTTGTGCCGTCGTGGTGAGTAGCATCGGCACGAAGATCGCCGTACTTATCTACATACCATTCGGTATAGTCGGTGTCGGCATACAGACAATCTCGGATGTTGCCGGAGGGGATGTCCTTGTAGCCCATCACTCTGCCGTTCCATCTGCCGATGTCGCCAATGACAATGATCGGCTGTGAAAGCTGAACATTCAGGTTGACTCGCTCATCGGAGAGGTAGTCGTAATTGGTTTCCTCCATCCACTCATAGAGTGCCTGCTCATCATTCGGGTCATCGTCCAGCTCGTTGGCTTCAAGGAACTCCTTGTAGTCCTCTCGCCAGTCGTCCACATCAAGGTTTTGGTTGCTCCAAATGATGTGGCGGTCATTCGGTCGTGTCGCTTGGCTCATCTGTTCCACCTCCCAAGTATGAGAAAAGACGATTCTTTGCGACCTGCTCCTGAAGCTCGGTGATGACTGTCATATCCGGCACGGTCACATCGGGGATTTTCAGGATCGTCGGCAAGGTCAGCACCTTCAAGTCTTTTTCGGTTTTACAGCCTGCGTCAAAGAGTTTTGCCAGCACCTTCATCTTCTGCTGCAAGCCCTGCTCGGCTGCTGTTTTCTTTACTGTTGCCATTGCGGTATCCTCCTTATCGTTCATAGTCTTTGTTGCGGCTTGGTTTCGCCTTTGTTTTTCCATCAAAGTCCGCTTTCCCGACTTCGCCGCACCATTCAAACATCTCTTTTTCGCCCGGACAGTAGAGTTTCCCGTTGTCCACGCAAATGAAAAGGTCGCAGTTTTTTATGCTCGACCTTTCATAGAACGCCGAATGGTCATAGTGGCTTTTGTCCCCGGCATTGGGTTTGTCCGTTAGTCCGAGATCGTTATCTCTTGCCGTGTGCCTTGAAATGAAGTCCAGAGTGTCCTCCGCTTTTGTAAACAGGCGATAGGGGCAGAAATGCTTGCCGCCATATTCAAAGATCAGCTTATTGCCCTGAATGTGTTTGAGTATGGTCGCCTTATTGACCGCCCAGTGCGGCATACATTCCGTTTTTACTTCACCCATCACATCCATTCGCTCATACCGGGTCGGTTTCCCGTCAAAGAGATTCGTGCAAAAAACAGCGCTGCCACGGCTGTTTGCCGAAGCGCCGAAGCCTCCCGTTACGAGATAAAGCTGCCGGTCGGCTCGCCGGTATTCCGGCTTGAGAACAGCGGGGTTGATAGCGATGACCTTTCCGTTGATGTCATTTTTGTAGTGGTCGGGGATACAGTCCGCTTCGGCAATAACCGTCACGGGAATATCCAGCTTCTCAACCTCTGACCGAAACAGTTCAGCGTCCCTCTTGATGCGCTCCGCAAAGAACAGCGCCGCATCAATATAATCGTCGCCAACGGCACATTCGGAGTATCGCTGAAAGATGTCGTTGCGCTCCCCATAGCAGCACAGGAATCGTTCGCCGTTCTTGTCCTGCTCGTTTTCGGCAAGGATGATTTCACGGGAGCCGATATTCACGGCACACAGGACGGTGTAATCGCCCACCATACGCTTTTCACTTTTCATAACCGCCACCTCAAATAATATTGATGACGATAACAACGCCGCCGTCACTCTCCCTGACTTCCTTTCGAGACAGTTCGGGGAAAAGGGACTGTACACGCTGCCTCGCTCTGCGGATGGACTCAAAGCACGGCAGTCCGTAGGATTTGTAGTTGTATGCCAAGTCCTCCAGCGGCAGCTCGCCGGCACGGAGATCATCGGCATAGCGGTTGTAGTAGCGGTAATACAACTTCATATCCTCATAACGGGTTTCCGGCGAATTCCGCAGGATCTGAAGTACTCTGCTTTCAACGGTATTGATTCGGTTCATTTTCTCCCTCCTTCGGGTAGTAGAAAAGGGGCGGAGTTTTTTGGACAACTCCCACCG
>ERZ780083.602-NODE-602-length-14305-cov-2.802175_pt1 | contig 14305 bp, 7 predicted proteins | sample MGYA00511838_ERZ780083 | MGnify/ENA primary metagenome ERZ780083 (study PRJEB29588, sample SAMEA2152602) | human gut metagenome | biome: human gut; feature: human-associated habitat; material: faeces | place: Denmark | collected 2008/2010 ...
GCCCCTGGCGACGGTGCCGGCCGTGGTTGGTATCACTATACCGGGCACGACGGTTTTCGCCCCGGTTCTTGTACGATTGATTTTTGGCCCGAAGTATCGGAATATAAAAAGCTGTATAAGACGGAGTTCAAGTTTGCCGATGGAACTCCGGCCTATACTTTCTCTTCGCATGATGAATCTACGGTGGATACTCACTTCAGATGGATGAAAGAGTACGGGCTGGATGGAGTTTTCATGCAACGCTTTGTAGGCGAGATTCGCAATAAGAGCGGATTGAATCACTTCAACGTAGTACTGAACTCAGCAATGAAGGCTGCTAATAAGTATGAACGCGCCATTTGTGTGATGTATGATTTGAGTGGTATGCGCCCTGGCGATGAAGAGGTCCTGCTAAAGGATATTGCCGACATAGCTCAGCGCCATGCTTTAAAGGATCATGCTAAGAACCCGTCCTATCTGTATCATAATGGGAAACCACTGGTTACAATCTGGGGTGTAGGGTTCAATGACCGTCGCCGTTATGGTCTGAACGAAGCAGAAAAGATTATTAATGGTTTGAAATCACAGGGGTTTAATGTAATGTTGGGAGTACCCACGCATTGGCGTGAACTGAATGGTGATACTGAGTCGGACCCTCGCTTGCATGAATTGATAAAACGGTGTGATGTTGTGATGCCGTGGTTCGTGGGACGTTATAATGAGAATTCATATCCCCGTTATCAGAAACTGATTAAAGATGATATTGCCTGGGCTAAGAAAAATAAAGTAGACTATGCTCCTCTGGCTTTTCCGGGCTTCTCCTGGCGTAATATGAAAGGTCATGAGAATAGTGTGCAAATACCGCGCAATAAGGGTTCGTTCCTTTGGAAACAGTTATCCGGTGCTATCAAGGAAGGGGCCGAAATGATTTATGTAGCCATGTTTGATGAAATAGACGAAGGTACAGCTATCTTTAAGTGTGCTAAAAAAGTTCCTGTTGGTGCCAGTACATTTGTGCCCATTGAAGAAGGGATCGGAAGTGACCATTATTTATGGTTGGTAGGTCAGGCCGGTAAAATGTTGCGTAAAGAAAAACCGTTGGAAATGAAGCAACCGGAACGTAAATAAATCAATCAAAGTAGAATCCGGATATATAATAAGAAACGTCTGACTTGGGAGTATCCAGGTCAGACGTTTTTCTTTTGGAGTATCTCTATTTGTTTCAGTTTTGTTCGTCGATAATTTCCATTAAGGAGAACTTGTATTCTGTTCCCAGCGAAGCAGCATATTCTTTGCAGAAAGCATCATAGACAGTCTTGGCAAGCCCTTTCTTGCCTTGCTGACAAAGAATGCGGCATTTTACACAAAGAGCTTCCTCGTTGATGTAGTCATGTTGGAATAGTGTATCTGCAATTTTTAGCTTTAACGTCTCCGAGAGGTCTTCCCGTTTCAGTAATCTGCAAAGCAGATCGATAGTGCTATTTGAAAAATCGTTTTTGAACGTATCGATCCAATCGGTTTCCATATTAGGTAACATCATACCACGTAGCAATAACTCAAGCAGCTTCTCTAAGTTCTGACTATTATTCTCTTTATATAAATGAAGTGCTTCCAGATAGTCGCAAATAGTCCCTTCTTCAAACTGTATGCTCCAGAAGCCATTTTGATTCAATATTTTGATATCGCCTACTTTTTCCAATAAACCGCGTAGTTTACTCATATATACATTACGGTTATTCTTGGCAGATTCATCCGTCTTGTCATACCATAATAGCTGGATTAGCTTATGACCAATGATTCCTTTGGAGTCTCTTCCGGTATAGAGTATAAGCAATATCAATAAAGCCTTAAGGGTTGGAGTAAATAAGGCTGTAATGTCATTGCCTTCTTTGTCCACAACATGGAAGCCACCAAAGAAACAAACACATCCCTTGGAGAAATCATAATTGTGGAATGTCGTTGTCTCTGTGTGTATAGGCATTTCTATTTTTATCTCTTGTGCTTTGCCCCAGGACGTGGTATCCTGTATCTGTTTTTCGTTGAAAGGAAGTATGTTCTATGAAAATAGTTGTTCTCGGCGGCGGTCTTGACCCGGTTTATTTCAGCCTTTTTCTTTCTATAATAGAAGACTCCCATTCCGGCAATAACCAGTATTCCGACTATAATGTACAGCCATATAGATGGCTGATCGTTTTGACTGGTATTGTCTGCAACCACATCAGGCTGCTTAAAGGATGAAATGGGAATCGGAGGGAAATTCAGTTCATAGATGCCTATATCAGCTTTTCCGCTTACTTCAGCTTGGTGAATCACTGTATATAACTTCTTTTGTTTTGGTGAATAGTATATGTTGGTATACATATACTGAGCCTCTAATTTCAGTCCTATAGGCAATGACATGAGCTCAAAATGTGGTGTTTGAGTATCAATTTTCATCAACGTACCACCTTGCTGGGTACTGAAGAAGTAAAAACATTTTTTTTCAGTATCATAAACCATGTTTTCACTGGGTTGAAAATCTCCTCCGTCCGGAATCTGGGTGAATTCCCATAGCTTATTGGCTTGCTGGGTCAAAAGGTTGACAGCATACAAATCATAATAGTTGCGGGGAGATAATTCTTGCCGTCCGGATGGGCAACCGCGTCCTCCAAAGATATAAAGTGTGCTGTCAACTATGACAGAACTGGAAGAGTATCTGGGATGAATATTCGTCAGATTGAGGTGACGCTGCGGGGTATCCTCATAAGGATAGCAGATCAATAGCTTGTTATTATAATGATAATGTCCATATCCACCGAAGCTGATCAGTGAAGAATTGGCCGGATTATAAACGAGTGTATTATTCCAATAGTCATGTTCTTGTACGGCTGCCTGTGTCCCTTTCCAGCTTTGTGAAGCAGGATCAAAGAATGAATATAGATTTTCATTCAGGTTGTAGGATAACAACTGATGTTGCTCTGGTAGATATATCAACTGGTTGGGATAGTTGGCTACAAACTCACCGCCTTTTACCTGAATGGTGTCAGTTATCCTTTCATCCGTATGGAAAACATACAGCTTTTGTTTATTGTTGGCTATGTAGAAAGTTCCGACAGTAGGATCGAATGCTACAGAGGGAGAAGATTTGAATTGCTGTGAATGAATCTTCTTCCAGGTGATATACTGGTCTATAATCCAACGGGTATTTTTGCCGGAAGCCGGACTGTGGGAAATCTCGTCATAACAGACTTCCTTATTATGGCGCGCCATTTTCCACAAACGTATCTCCTGTAATCCGCGCTTGATACTGATATCTCTTAAATTAACGGAAGCCACATCGGCTAAAGAGAAGCCCTCATAGGGACAATAGCCGAAAGCAAAGCGTAGTTTCTGCGTACCCTTCAGGTCGGGATAATTCACATTGATTTCCGTACTATCATATAATACGGTAATATTTCCCTCTTTAACATCGAGGGTCAGGCTGGCTGAAGTCCAAGTTTCACGCCTCACTTCTTTTTGAATGGGGTGTACTGCATCTCCAGTGACCAGAATTGGGAAGCGTCGGTCGTTTTCGCTGACACTGTACATCAGATCGACATTCTTATTGTTTTCAGTAATGATGCGGAATACGGTTCCGAATACATTATCGGGTCTCACCCAGAGGTTAAAACTCAGGGTAATTTTGTCTCCTTTAGTCTCTATGGGCTTTCCATCTTCTAATACCATACTGGTAAACTCAGAATTCTGAAGCGGGTAGGATTGGATATGCAAACCATATTCAGGAAGCTGAGCGACTGAACGCATACACATCAACAGAAGAAAGATAATAGATTGTGTCTTTTTCATTTTGTATGTCCTTAATGAAGTATTAGCTCGTACAAAAGTAGTGTTTTTTGGTGAAAACCGATTACTTATTTATGCAATTATTACGGCTAGGCTTCGCTTTTCCTGCAAAAGTGATTCATTAAGTGGATTTTAATGTTTCATTAATTATTGTTTTATCATTTTATTAAGCGGTTGCCGTTTACTTTGCATAAAAATAGATTAAAATCTGATAATATGAACTTAAAAAGGCACTTATTCTTATTTGCAGGAATATTATCCTGCTCTTTTCTAATGGCTCAGCAGCCAAGTGATATTTTGTCCGTTTCAGCATCGACTAATGTAGAAAAAGCTTCGTTAGCTTTTGATAAGGATCAAAAGACAATGTGGGAAGTTAGTGGTCAGGACTTGAAAGCAGACCAATGGTTGATGTTTACTATCCAGACTCCTGGTGATGTATGTGAGCTTGGGGTTCAGATGCAAGGTGTTTCTAAAGAGGATTTAAAGCAACTGATGAATATCTTTGTTACATATGATCCTATGAATCTGGGAGTGCCTGTCGATTATCAGGTACAGGGTAGCGCTAAAGAGATGCGGTTGAAGTTTTCACCTAAATATGGGGCACATGTCCGGTTGGCTTTTAAGGGAGGTGATCGTGTTAAACCTTTTATGGTAAAGGAGGTATCTGTTCTTCTGGCTGATAAGGAATTGAAAGATCGGAAAGGAGAAAAGACTTCGCTACGCTATATGGACCCTACGCTTCCGGTGGAAGAACGTGTAGAAAGCCTGTTGTCTGTGATGACGCCGGAAGATAAAATGGAACTGATACGTGAGGGCTGGGGCATTCCCGGTATTCCTCATTTGTATGTACCGCCCATTACAAAGGTGGAAGCTGTACATGGCTTCTCATATGGTAGTGGAGCTACTATCTTTCCCCAGGCTCTTGCAATGGGGGCAACTTGGAATAAGAAGTTGACGGAAGAAGTGGCAATGGCAGTTGGCGATGAAACTCTTTCGGCAGGTACTATGCAGGCATGGTCTCCGGTACTGGATGTAGCTCAGGATGCCCGTTGGGGACGTTGTGAGGAAACATTTGGAGAGGATCCGGTTTTGGTATCGCAAATTGGTGGAGCTTGGATTAAAGGCTACCAGTCTATGGGGTTGTATACTACTCCGAAACATTTTGGTGGTCATGGTGCTCCGTTGGGAGGACGCGATTCTCATGATATAGGATTGTCTGAACGTGAAATGCGCGAAGTACATTTGGTTCCGTTCCGTCATGTGATTCGTAACTATGATTGCCAATCTTTGATGATGGCTTATTCGGATTTCCTGGGTGTTCCGGTAGCTAAAAGTAGAGAATTACTACATAATATTTTGCGTGAGGAATGGGGATTCAGCGGCTTTATCGTTAGCGACTGTGGTGCTATAGGTAACTTGACTGCCCGTAAGCATTATACGGCTAAAAATAAAATAGAAGCTGCTAACCAGGCTTTGGCTGCCGGTATTGCTACAAACTGTGGTGATACTTATAATGATAAGGAGGTGATACAGGCCGCAAAGGATGGACGTATCAATATGGAGAATCTTGATGAGGTGTGCCGCACAATGTTGCGTATGATGTTCCGCAATGAACTGTTTGAAAAAGCACCAAACAAGCCATTGGACTGGAATAAGATTTATCCGGGGTGGAATTCGGATAGTCATAAAGAAATGGCACGTCAGGCTGCTCGTGAATCTATTGTACTGTTAGAAAATAAGGATAATATTTTACCTCTGTCTAAAGACATGCGTACGATTGCTGTGTTAGGTCCCGGTGCAAATGATCTTCAGCCTGGTGATTACACTCCTAAACTTCAGCCTGGTCAGTTAAAATCTGTGTTGACTGGTATCAAACAAGCGGTAGGAAAACAGACAAAAGTGATTTATGAGCAAGGTTGTGATTTTACAAGCTTGGGTGAAAACAATATTGCAAAGGCGGTAAAAGTAGCTTCACAATCAGATGTGGTGCTATTGGTTTTGGGAGATTGTTCAACCAGTGAGGCTACGACAGATGTATATAAAACATCCGGTGAGAACCATGATTATGCAACCTTGATTTTGCCAGGTAAACAACAGGAATTATTGGAAGCTGTTTGTGCAACTGGAAAACCTGTTATATTGATTCTTCAGGCGGGGCGCCCTTATAATCTGTCTAAGGCGTCAGAGTTGTGTAAGGCTATCCTTGTGAATTGGTTGCCGGGACAAGAAGGTGGTCCGGCCACAGCAGATGTGCTGTTTGGTGATTATAATCCTGCCGTTCGTTTGCCGATGACTTTTCCACGTCACGTAGGTCAGCTCCCTCTCTATTATAACTTTAAAACTTCCGGTCGTCGTTATGAATATTCGGATATGGAATATTATCCTCTTTACTATTTCGGATATGGTTTGAGTTATACTTCATTTGAATATTCTGGTCTGAAAATACAGGAAAAAGAAAATGGTAATATTACAGTGCAGGCTACTGTGAAGAACATAGGTCAACGGGCCGGTGATGAGGTGGTACAACTGTATGTAACGGATATGTATGCCAGTGTGAAGACACGTATTACAGAATTGAAAGACTTTACCCGTATTCATCTGAAACCAGGTGAAGCGAAAACAGTTTCTTTTGAACTGACACCTTATGAACTATCACTGTTGAACGATCATATGGACCGGGTTGTAGAGAAAGGTGCTTTCAAAATCTTAGTTGGAGGTGTAAGTCCTCAGTATGTGGCCAAAGACCGTATTAAGGATAGTGTGGGTTATGCAGATTCCAAAAGAGGTTTGTCCGGTATGCTTGAATATACTCATGAATTTGCTGCAGATTTCGGTTTGACTTTATTCAAAGTGGAAGAAAACTTGGTAAAGAATCAGAAAACTATTTGGGTGTCTGTCAAAAACAATGGAACTTTGATGGATACAGGAAAAATTGAAATGTATGTCGGAGGTAAGAAAGTAGGCAATAACGTTCATTATGAGTTAGCTCCGGGAGAAGAGAAACTGATACCTTTCAGTGTAGATAAGGAGAATACGGATCCAGTTATATTTACTACCAAATATAAAGTGTTATCTATATAATTTTGATACTATGAGAAAACTATTAGCATTCTTATGTATCTGTGTACAGATTGTCCCGTCATGGGGGCAATCTGTTCTGCGTACTCCAAATGGGGTAAAAGTAGAGACTGGAACGACTTGTATGGAGTTGGAATGTTTCTCTTCTTCTATCATCCGCGTGAAGAAATATCCAGTCGGAAAGACACCTGATAAGCAATCATTGTCTGTCACTATGCAACCAGAAAAGGTAAAATACAAATTGCAAGAGACAAAAGGTGAAGTGATTCTTGCTACTTCCGAATTAGTAGCAATTATGGATATTGCCCAAAAACAAGTTCGTTTTACTGATAAAGATGGTAAGGTCTTGTTAGCTGAGAAGCCTTCTTCTATTGGTTTTACTCCATTCAATGATGCGGGAAATTCTACCTATCAGGTTCGCCAGACTTTCGTGTTGGATAGTGATGAGGCCATTTATGGTTTGGGACAACACCAGCAGGGGCGGATGAACCAGCGTAACCAGACTATTTTCCTGCAACAGGCGAATACGGAAATCTGTATTCCTTTGGTTCATTCTATCAAAGGTTATGCTTTATTTTGGGATAATTATTCTCCCACAACTTTCACTGATAATGCAGAGGGTATGACCTTTGATTCGGCAGTGGGTGATTTGTGTGATTATTACTTTGTTTATGGTGGTGGAGCGGATGGAGTTGTGGCTGGATTGCGTGAACTAACCGGACAAGCTCCTATGTTCCCACTTTGGACTTATGGCTTTTGGCAATCAAGAGAACGCTATGTTAGTCAGGATGAGCTGGTAGGCGTGGTCAGGAAGTATCGTGATTTAAAAATTCCCTTGGATGGTATCATTCAGGATTGGCGTTACTGGGGTGAGGATCATAAAGACTGGAATGCAGTTGAGTTCCGTAATCCGAAGTTCTCTGATCCTAAAAAGATGATGGAAGAAGTACATCGTTTGAATGCTCATGCCATTATTTCAGTATGGCCTTCTTTTGGTCCGGAAACCGGGATTTATGCAGAATTGAAATCACAGAATAAGTTGATGGTGCATGAGACTTTTCCACAGAATAATGGAGTGAAAGTATATGATACCTATGATCCGGTAGCAAGAGATATCTACTGGAAATATATGAATAAGAATATGTTCAGCATCGGAATGGATGGCTGGTGGCTGGATGCAACCGAACCGGAACATGGTCCGATAAAAGAGGGTGATTTGGACTTTCAGACTTATCTGGGCTCTTTCCGCAAGGTTCGTAATGCTTTTCCGATTGTGAGCGTGGGAGGTGTATATGATCATCAAAGACAGGAAACTTCTGATAAGCGTGTTTTCATTCTGACTCGTTCTGCCTTTGCCGGTCAGCAACGTTATGCTGCACAAGCGTGGTCGGGTGATGTGGTTTCTGATTGGGGTGTGCTACGTAATCAGATATCTGCAGCGTTAAATCTCTCTTTGACAGGTATTCCTTATTGGAACTCGGATATTGGTGGTTTCTTCTCTGCCAACAAATTTCCGGAAGGTGTAAAGGATCCGGCATTCCATGAATTGTATGTACGCTGGATGCAATTTGCTACTTTTACAGGGATGATGCGTTCGCATGGTACAAACACGCCTCGGGAAATCTTCATGTTTGGTGAACGTGGATATTGGGCTTTCGATGCACAAGAGAAAATGATCAATCTCCGTTATCGCCTGTTGCCTTATATTTATTCAACTTCATGGAAGATTACTTCTGAAGGTGAAAGCTTGATGCGTGCTTTATTCTCAGATTTCCCTGAAGATAAGGAAGTGCTGGATTTGGGTGATGAATATCTTTTCGGAAAATCTATATTAGTAGCTCCGGTTACCAGCGAGACCAGAAGTCGCTCTTTATATTTGCCGGCAGGAACCCGGTGGATTGATTTCTGGACTGGCGAAGTTCAAGACGGTGGATGTGAAATCACTCGTGAAACACCTGTTGATATAATTCCATTGTATGTGAAAGCTGGTTCTATCATTCCTGTTGGTCCTACTGTTCAGTTTGCAACAGAGAAATCATGGGACGATTTACAGCTTCGTATTTATCCAGGAGCTAATGGAGAATTTACTCTGTATGAAGATGAGGATGATAATTATAACTATGAAAAAGGTAAATACTCCACTATCCGTATGACGTGGAATGATAAGGAGCGAAAACTGACTATCCATCCTCGTCAAGGTAACTATAATGGTATGTTGCAAGAACGTAAATTTCATATTGTTCTTGTAAATGGACAAGACGGATTAGGGTTGGATAATGAGTCATATACTGTAAATGTGGAATACCAAGGGAAAAAAATAAATATAAAACTACCATGAAGAAATTAGCGAAATTAGTGAGTATAACTTTAGTTTCAGGACTGATAAGTAGTTGTACTTCCGAGCAAGTTCCGGTTAAGAATGATAGAATTGTAACCAATCCTATTGATCTGAACTATCGTTTCCAACCTAATGATGAGTCACGGCGTGAAGCGGCTGATCCTGTACTGGAATATTTTAAAGGATACTATTATATGTTTGCCTCTAAATCCGGTGGATACTGGCGTTCTGAAGACCTGGCAAAATGGGAATATATCCCTTGTACAACCATTCCAACGATGGAAGATTATGCTCCGACCATCCTTGTTTATGGTGATACTCTTTATTTTACGGCATCCAGTGGAAACACCCGTATTTATAAAAACGCTCATCCTGAAAAGGACACTTGGGAAGAAGTAGATACAAAGTTTGAGTTTCCTCAACATGATCCGGCATTCTTTAAAGATGATGATGAAAGGGTGTATTTTTATTGGGGATGTTCGGATGTGGATCCGATAATGGGAGTAGAGGTGGATCCCAAAGATGCCTTCCGAGCTATTGGAGAGCCTAAAGCTTTGATTCAACATAATTGTGATAAATATGGTTGGGAAGTTCCTGGTAAGAACAATGAAGAACCACGTCAAGGTTGGAATGAAGGTCCATGTGTACTGAAACATAATGGTCGCTATTATTTGCAATATGCAGCTCCCGGTACTCAATACCGTATTTATGGTGATGGTAATTATGTTGGTGATAATCCGTTAGGCCCGTTTGAATATGTGGAAGACAATCCATTCTCTTTTAAGCCCGGAGGTTTCATCGGTGGTGCTGGTCATGGACATACATTCAAAGATAAATATGGTAATTACTGGCATGTAGCATCTATGACTATTTCTGTTCGTCATTGGTTTGAACGTCGTTTAGGCTTATTCCCGGTAGTTGTTTCTGAGAAGTATGGTATGTATGCGTTGACAACTTTTGCTGATTATCCTTTCTGTATTCCTGATCGGAAGGTCGATTTTGAAAAGGAAGATATTAATATGGGATGGAACTTGCTTTCATATAAGAAAAAAGTATCCTCGTCTTCACATTTTGAGGGGTATGAACCAGAATTGGCTAATGATGAAAAAGTTGAAACCTGGTGGGCTGCTCAAACTGGCAATGTTGGTGAATGGCTACAAATAGATCTTGGGAAACCAATGGAAGTGAATGCCATTCAGGTGAATTTCGCAGATCATAATTTTAATGTACATGCGCCCCATGATCCTGTGGTTTATCAATATTGTATAGAAGGTTCTACAAATGGCAAAGAGTGGACTCGTCTGGTGGATGAAGAAAAAAATCTGCAGGATGCTCCTCATAAACTGCATACTTTGAATGTTCCTGCGAAAGTGCAATATCTAAAAATCTGTAACACTAAAGACATGGAAGGTAGTTTTTCTCTGTTCGATTTGCGCGTCTTTGGTCAAGGTGGTGGTAAGGTGCCTGCCGAAGTTACAGGATTCCAGGCTTCACGTGATAATAATGATAAACGTATCTACCGGTTTACATGGAATCCGCAGGAAAATGTAACAGGGTATATTTTACGTTGGGGAATACAAAAAGAGAAATTGACTCACTCTATGGTGGTTTACGAAAATCAATATGAGGCTCGTTATTTCAATAGGGATTCTGAATATTACTTCTCTGTGAGTGCTTTTAATGAGAATGGTGTAGGCAAATAACTGATCAATACAGAAATCTTTAATTAAAGCTTGTGGTTATATAACTGATTTATGGGTTGTATAGCCACAAGTTTCGTTTTTATGAAAGGCTTAATTATAATACATAATCCAAGAATAACCTTTATCTGAGGTCTATTTTTCTTCGATTAATCCATTTATATATGATTCTTTAATGTGAAAGAGTTAAAATGCTCTGAAACCCTTGTTTTCCTTTGAAAAAACTACTTCGATTAATGTCTTTTTAAGGACTATTTTAACGTTCGTACCATACTTTTGCCTTCATAGAATTTAAAACACTAAATTAATAAATATGAAAAATGCACAAGTATACGTAAAGCATCCACCTGTGGATAATCTTCCTTATGACAATAGAAAGATAAAGGTTTTTAGTGACCTAACTTATATATTTACCAACTTTTAATTTAATTATTATGAACAAACGATTTTTTAATGCGCTCCTTTTGGGAGCAGTGGTTCTTTCAACAGTAACTTTTGTTTCATGTGACAATGATGATGTTGATGATCTGAAGTCAAGAGTGTCAGTAATTGAGGTAGCAATTGATGACATCAAAACTCAATTAAGTAAAGCCTTGATGACTGGTGCGAGCATTACGAAGGTAGATGAAAGTAATGGCACGTATACATTAACGTTGAGTGATGGGCAAAAGATTGTAATTAAGCCGGGTGGAGGAAATATCTCTATAGTAGTTACTGATACGGAGGCTATCATTACAATAGAAGGTGAAGAATATATCCTTCCATTAGGTTCTTTAGTGAATTCTTTGATTTATAGTCCGGAGACAATAGATGGTATTGTAGAGATCGGTAATACTGCTACCACAGTGAATTTCTTGGCAAGACCGGCTCTCAAAAGCTTGGATGGTGCCGAATTTACAATTGCTGAATCTCATGTGCTTACTCGTGCAGCTGATGGTGAACAGTTTAAAGTGAGCGGAGATGTGACATTGGAAGGCGATTTCATAAAAGTACCTATTAAGGCTCTTGGTGAAGCGGAAGCTGGAAAAACTTATGCTGTATCTCTTCAGTTGAATTTAAAAGGAACGATTATTGGCTCTAATTACTTTACTGTGAAAGTGTCTGATGACTTTTCTTCCATAGCTGAAGATTTAGGAGGTGTTACGATTAAAGCGGATTATAATCCCCAAGATCTTGCGGATGGTTTTAAGGAAATGACAATTAATGGTTTGGATTTATTGAAAGATTTGAACTTTAAAGATTTGTTCTCAGAACTTCCGGAAAGGGCTGAGTTTGCTATTGCAGCAGCAAGTAAACAACCGGGGGGCAAAGCACAGGAAAAAATTGAAATGCTGAAGTCTAGTTTGAAAGCTGACGGTACGTGGAAATTTAGTGAAAGACCGGGAACAAGCTTTAATGAGAATACAGATCGTTCAGGGTTCTTGATAAACGTGCTTGCAGATGACATTGTGAAGGCTAAAATTTATGTAGTAGTAACAGATCCGTTGGCTGTTGTTGCAGATGACGTGTTTAAAGGCTCTTTGAAAGGCTTAGGTGAACCACATGTGGAATATGGTGAGATGCCTGCAGAAGGTACGAACGAAGGTGCTCCTGTTGTTTTTGCTCCTGGAGTAAACAGTCTTAATTTATATGATGTGATAGCCAATGGCAAATTGTCTTTGAAACATGGTGAGGGTGGTGCCAAAATTGTAGAGGCTCTTCAGGGGTATATCGCTGAGGTTGATGGTGATAATCTTGTTTATTCTGATGGTTCGTCTTTGGTCGTGGATGATTTTGGTAAACAACTCCAAGGTAATGTTGTCTATTATAACCGCCAGACTTCTATCGCTTCTTCTCAACGTCGTAGTTGGACTATGAGTGACGATGAAAAGAAAGCGTTTGCCGGTGCTGAGTGCAATGGTGAAATTCTGAATGGATTTGATGGGCTTAATGGTTCTACTATGGTGGCTAATGGTCTTAAAATCACAAACGAGGGTAACTTCGAAACAACAGAGGCTTATGGTGGCTGGGCTCTTCGTGTAGGCTTTGGTGTTCGCTTTGAATATGCTTATGGCTCTAGAGATATTAGTGATGGCTGTTTGTGCTTCCTTTGGATCAATCGTCGTGATTGTGCTGAGGGTGTAGTAGATAACCCCACTAAGATAGAAGAGTAATTTTAAAATAATAATAAGAAAATCTCTTGATGCAAATAGAGATTTTCTTATAGACCTTTTCTAAATAGATAGAGAATAACATGGAAAATATAAATCTGAATAATAATGATAGAAGTGCATCCTCCTTATGGAAAGTCGCTGCATAGACAGCCTCCAGGGTATCTCTTCCAAGATCGTTGTAGCCGTAACCGGTAGTGCCCAACAGGCAGGCCTCACTGACCTGATGCTGCTGCATGGCATTTACCACCTTTAACTGATTGTATTCCGCGTTACTATCCACTTCATCAAAGCGGTCTCTTAAACTTTTCTCAATGGTGCAGCCGTAATCATATACGGTCTTGCTGATTCCCATAGACAGGTAGATCTCTTCATTACTGCTTCTCATAAATCTCTTTTTCTCCTAATTCTCTGATCATGTATTCCAATATTTTCTCTTCGTTATAATCAAACCGGCCCTTGTCGATCCAGGTGACTTCACTCTCTCTGCGAAACCATGTCAGCTGTCTCTTGGCAAAATGCCTGGTATCCCGTTTCAAGGTATAGACCGCATCTTCCAGGCTGCATTCTCCATCCAGATATTCCAGAATCTCCTTGTAGCCCAGTCCCTGCATGGACGTCATGCCCTTACGGCATCCCATATCCTTCAGTTGTCTTACCTCATCCACCAGACCCTGTGACATCATTTCATCGATTCTGTCCTCGATCCGTGCATACAGCTTTTCCCGGTCGTCCGTCAGCACAAAATAGCTGAAATTATAGGGACTTGTCCGTTCTTTTTCCCTCTCGTTGTGTACAGAGATCGGTTCTCCTGTCAGTTCATAATATTCTAAAGCACGGATGGTTCTCTTGATATTATTGGCATGAATATTCTCCGCCGATACGGGATCGACCTTCTTCAGCATCTCATGCAGACTCTCCGGTCCCTGTTCTTCTGCCAGAAGTTCCAGTTTTTTTCGATATTCGGTGTTCTCTTCGTTTTCCGTAAAATCAATGCCCCGAAGCACCGCCTGAATGTAAAATCCAGTGCCTCCCACCAGAATAGGGATATGGCTCCTGTCATATATCTGCTCCATACATTCCAGACAATGTTTCTGGAACACTACTACATTGAATTCTTCCCAGGGCTCCAGAATATCGATCAGATGATGGGGCACCCCCTCCATCTCCTCCGGACGGATCTTGGCAGAACCGATATCCATATGTTTATATACCTGCATGGAATCGGCTGACAGGAT
>ERZ780083.608-NODE-608-length-14263-cov-9.854096_pt1 | contig 14263 bp, 13 predicted proteins | sample MGYA00511838_ERZ780083 | MGnify/ENA primary metagenome ERZ780083 (study PRJEB29588, sample SAMEA2152602) | human gut metagenome | biome: human gut; feature: human-associated habitat; material: faeces | place: Denmark | collected 2008/2010 ...
TCGGCGGAGAAGTACACATAGCGGTCACCTGCGCGGGTCTTGGGTTCTTTTACGAAGATCTCCTCGTCCGTCACCTTGACCGCGTTGCGGCAGATGTGGATGGATCGCTTCTCCCAATCAATGTCGCACCACTTCAGCCCGCAGCACTCGCCCCGCCGCATCCCCGTGGCGCTGATCGAGTCGGCCAAGCTCGACGGCGCGAACGAGTGGCATGTATTCTGGGACATCTGCCTGCCGCAGTGCCGCAGTGCGCTGTATTCGGTGGCGATCCTGGTGTTCATCGACTACTGGAACATGGTCGAGCAGCCGCTCATCCTGCTGCCCGACGCCGATATGCAGCCGCTTTCGGTCTATCTTTCCACCATCAATGCCGGTGAGATCGGCATTGCCTTCGCCGTTGCCGTGATCTACATGATCCCGGGACTTCTGATGTTCCTCCACGGCGAAGCGTATCTCGTTGAGGGCATCGCGCATTCCGGCTCTGTGAAAGGATAAAGGGGTAAAGGCTATGGAAACAAATGTGAAGAAAAGAGAATGGGTCAAAACGGTCGCAATTATTTTCCTCGCGGTCATGCTGGTGCTGACCTTCTTCTCGAACACGATCATGAATCATTCTCTGCCCGAGGTGGCGACGGCCAATGTGACCTCCGGCACCATCAACGCCAAAATTCGCGGACAGGGCACCGTCTCTGCCAACGAGACCTATGACGTGACGATCAAGCAGACGCGCAAGGTCGCCAGCATCAAGGTCAAGGCCGGTCAGGAGGTCGCGGCGGGCGACGTGCTGTTCACGCTCGAGGCCGAGGAATCGGACGAGCTCAAGCAGGCGCAGACCGATCTGGAATCGATGGAGCTGAACTACGAAAAGAGCCTCATCGCCGCCTCCACCGAGGCTGCGCGCGAAAACCGCGAGGTGCAGAAGCTCCAGGAGACCTATAACGATCTGCTCGCGCAGTATCACCAGTACAGCAATAAGGACGCCAGCCAGATCGCCAAGGAAAAGGCCGCGGCGGACGCAAAGCTGAAGGAGCTTCAGGCGGACAGCAAGACCGCGCAGTCAGACTATGAGGCGCGTGTTGCGGAAAAGACCGAGCTGGAAGCCGAGGCTTCGGAGCTGAAAACGCACATTGCTTCGCTGAAGGCCGTGATGGACAAGCAGGACGAGATCGTCGCGGCGCAAGATACGCTGTATCAGGATCAGATTCGTTATCTGAACGACTACAACCGCCTGATGGAGCTTGCGGGACAGAATCCGCAGGTCGCTATGTCCTATGCACGCTATCCGGAGCAGTTTGCCAACATGTTGACCGAGCAGGACCTTGCCGGTACGACCGGCGACAGCAAGACAGCTGACCCCAAGCTGGCTCGTGCGCAGGAAATCGCAACCGCTTACACGACGCTCACGAAAGATCAAAGCAATATTGATTCACTGACTGCGGAACGCGACAATATGATCTATGATATCGACGGCGTCCGTGATTATTCTCAGGTCGAATCGGAATACCGGTATGCATATAATGAATATGACGCCGTCAAGCGCGAGCTTGACAGCTTTGACAATGAGACGAGCCGACTGAAAAAGCTGGCAGAGGATGCGGCGCAGGCCGTGACCGACCAGCAGGAGGTCGTTGACAAGCTGGCCTCGGCAGGCACGCTGGCCGATCAGGTCAAGTCCGCAAAGCAGGCGCTTGAGGATAAGATCTTTGAGCAGAGCCTTTCCGACGGCTCGTCGCTCGATCTCGAGGCGGCCAAGAAGGCCATCGACGAGAAGAAGGCCGACATTGAAAAGCTGACGCAGAACGCCGACGAGACCGAGGTCAAGGCCAAGGTCGCGGGCACCGTCTCCAACATCGCCATCACCGCCGGCTCGAACGCCAACGCGGAGACGCCGCTCATTACCCTCAACCTGACCGACCGCGGCTACACCGTCAAGATCTCCGTCACAAACGATCAGGCCAAGAAGGTGCGCGTGGGCGACAATGCGGAGCTGGTCAACTACTGGTACGGCGGCGACATTCAGGCGACGCTTGAAAACATCACCAACGACCCGCAGAACCCCGGCAAGGGCCGCCTGCTGGTATTCCGGCTGACCGGCGACGTGGAGCCGGACACGAACCTGACGCTCTCCATCGGCCAGAAGAGCGCGAACTATGACTGCATCGTCCCGAACTCCGCTGTCCGCACCGACAGCAACGGCACCTTCGTGCTGGCCATCACGGTCAAGAGCAGTCCGCTCGGCAACCGCTACACGGCCACGCGCGTGGACGTGCAGGAGCTGGCGAAGGACGACACCAATACCGCCGTCACCGGCCTTTCCTCCGGCGATTTCGTCATTACCACCTCGACCAAGCCCATTGAGGCCGGTACGCAGGTGCGTCTGGTGGACAACGGATGAGCGGGCGCGGCGGAAAATATGTCAGGAAAGCGCCCTCCCTGACGAAAAAGCAGCTGTTTCTGCTGCTGTTGAACGTCGTGCTGGCCCTGCTGGCGCTGGCGTGCGCGTGGGGGCTGAACGCCGTGAAGAGCGCGCTGCTGACGCAGTCGGCTGCAAAGGCGTGGCGCGGCAGCAGCGAAATGCGCTTCGCGCAGGTTTCCGTGTTCCTGCCGGAGGATGAAAAAACGGATGTGAATTCCATCGAGAGCTTCCGCCGCACGCTCGATCAGGCGCTGGTGGACGCCTCGCTGGAGGCTCCGGAGGGCGGAAGCCTCTACACGGACGCCTATTCCGGCACGTCGACGGTCTCCGACGTGAGCGGCAATACCTCGCTGTCGGGCAAGACCATCGGTGTGGGCGGCGATTTCTTCCTGTTCCACCCGCTGACGCTGCGCTCCGGCAGCTATCTGACCGGAAGCGACTACATGCCCGACCGCGTCCTGCTGGACGAGGAGCTGGCGTGGGCGCTGTTCGGCAGCTATGACGTGGCGGGCATGAGCATCCAGATCGGTGAGCGCACCTACCCCGTGGCGGGTGTCGTACACCGTGAGGACGATTTTGCCAGCAAGGAGGCCTATCAGGACGGGCCGGGCATGTTCATGAGCTATGAGGCGCTCAACGCCATCAGCGAAACCAAGCTCGGCTGCTATGAGATCGTCATGCCGGATATGATCTCCGGCTATGCCGAAAGCGTCGTGAAGGATAAATTCCCGGTCGGCGACGGCACGGTGGTGGAGAACACCGGGCGCTACAGCTTCGGGAACCTCTGGAGCATTTTCCGCAGCTACGGCAAGCGCTCGATGAACACGCAGGGCATCATTTATCCCTATTGGGAGAATGCGGCCCGGCTGACGGAGGACTACGCGGCACTGCTGCTTGCGCTTTTGATCCTGTTTGCAATCTGCCCGGTCGTGTTTTCCGTGATCTGGGTCGTGCGGACGGTCAAGGGGCTGGTCACGAAGGCCGCCGGAGCCGCCGGACGCAAGATCGAGGAAAAGATCGAGGAGGAGAAGGAAAAGCACTACGTCGGCGGCGGAATATAGGCGATCTCGAAGCATCTACAGACAAAACGCACCGCAAATGCCCTGCATTTGCGGTGCTGTGTTTCTCAAAGCATGATTTGACTCATGGCGCGAGCAGCGCCTCCGGCGGCAGATGGAGCAGCTCCGGCGCCTCCGCCGCCTCCGCCGCGCAGGAGACGAAATGGCCGCGCAGCTCCAGCGTGTGCAGGCGCCACGTCTGCCCTTCGGCCTGCACGAGATCGTCCAGCACGCAGTAGGACGCGGGCGCCAGCCCGAGGCCGAGACCGCATGCCTTCATGACGGCCTCCTTCCGCGTCCAGAGACGGGAGAAGGGGATCGCGGCGGGGGAGTCCTCCCATTCCTCCGGCGTCAGAACGCGGCGCAGAAGCGCCTCAGACGCGCCGCGGCGCGCTTCCTCGCAGTCCACGCCGACGGCGCGGTCGGACACGGCCAGCACGGCAAGCGTCCCGCCGTGGCTCAGATTGAATTCCGGCCCGCCGGGAATATGCGGCTTGCCGCAGGGGCCTTTTAAGAGCCGGCCATCCGTGCGGACGCCGAGAACGGCGCGCAGGAGCAGTCCTCCGGCGGCTATCCCCAGCGCGGCGGCTCGGTCACGGCAGAGCTGTACGCGCTGCCGCCGCTCCGGCGGCAGGAGCGCCAGCGCCTCGTCCCAGTACGGCGCAAGCGCGGCGCAGTCGGTCTCATAGATACGAAGCATCGTCTCACCTCAACAGCGTCATTTTACCAGAGAAAAAACGCGGACGCAACATGGAACCTTTTTCCGGCCGCTGCGTCTAAAAAATACACCGCAGGCGGCGGAGCCGCCCTGAGAAAAGAGGCGTTTTATGAAGAAAGAGAAACCGGAGGAACCGGAAAAGAAGGAAAACGCTGCGCCGGAGGAAGCGAACGTCGGCAATTACATGGCGGAGGGCATGTGCTTCGGTCTGGCGCTGGGGCTGATCCTCGGGCAGGCGGTATTCCACAATCTTGCGCTCGGCATGTGCATGGGCCTGAGCATCGGAATGCTTTTCGGCATGAGCGTCAAAAAGCCGAAGAAGGAAAAGGCGGAAGAAAAGAAAGAAAAGGAGAATGAGAACCATGCTGAAAATTGAACATCTGACCAAGCGCTACGGCGAAAAGAAGGCAGTGGACGATCTGTCGCTGCACATCGCGCCGGGCGAAATTTACGGCTTCATCGGCCACAACGGCGCGGGCAAGACCACGACGCTCAAATCCTGCTGCGGCATCCTGCGCTTTGACGAGGGCGAGATCAAAATCGGCGGCAACTCCATCCGAACTGACCCCATCGCCTGCAAGCAGATGATGGCCTACATCCCGGACAATCCCGATCTGTATGAGTTCCTGTCCGGCATCAAGTATCTGAATTTCATCGCGGACATCTACGGCGTCGGGAAAAAGGAGCGTGAGGAGCGCATCCGGCGCTATGCGGACGTGTTCGGTCTGACCGCCGATCTGGCGCAGCCCCTCAGCGAGTATTCCCACGGCATGAAGCAGAAGCTCGCCATCATTTCGGCGCTGCTGCACGAACCGAAGCTGATTTTGATGGACGAACCGTTTGTCGGCCTTGATCCCACGGCGGCATATCAGCTCAAGACCATTATGCGGGAGCACTGTGACCGCGGCGGCGCGATCTTCTTCTCGACGCATGTGCTGGAGGTCGCGGAAAAGCTCTGCGACAAGGTCGCCATCATCAAGGGCGGACGCCTCATCGCCTCCGGCACGATGGAGGAGGTCAAGGGCGACCAGTCGCTGGAGGACGTGTTCCTGGAGCTGGAGGGCGAAGGCAATGTTTAAGTCGCTGCTGAAAACGCGCCTGGCCGCCTTCGGCGCGTATTATTCCGGAGCCGCCAGAAGGCGCGGCGGAAAGAAGAAAAAGAGCGGTACCGGCTCGAAGGTACTGTATGGGCTGCTGATGGTCTACTGCTTCGTCGTATTCGTCGGTATGTTCTTCGCGCTGTTCTCCACACTGGCCGGAGCCTTCGGCGGAACGGACTTCGCGTGGCTGTATTTCACGCTTTACGCGCTGATGTCCTTTGCGCTCATGTTCATCGGCAGCGTCTTTATGGCCAAATCGCAGCTTTTTGAGGCGCAGGACAACGAGCTTCTGCTGGCCATGCCGGTGCCGCCGCGGTACATCCTCGGCTCCCGGATGGTCGCGCTGGCGATCTACAACGCCGTGTTCCAGCTCATCGTGGCCATCCCGGCGCTGGCGGCGTGGTGCGTCAGCGGGTATGCGACGGCGGCGGGCGTGATCGCATTTTTGCTGCTGCTTCCGGTGCTGAATCTGTTCACGCTGGCAGTGACGTGCCTGTTTTCGTGGCTGCTGTCGCTGCTGACGAGCCGGATGCGTAATAAGAATCTGGTGACGATGCTGTTCTCGCTGCTGTTTTTCGGCGCGTATTTTGTCGTGATCGGACGTGCGAACGAGTATGTGGCGGAGCTGGCGGCCAGCGGCGCAAAGATCGCAGATGCGCTGGGCGGCGTTTCGCCGCTGGTCTGGCTGGGCGAGGCGATGGTCGGCGGCAATGTCCCCGCGCTGCTGGGGTCGCTTGCGCTCCTGCTCGCTCCGTTCGTGCTGGTCTATGCGCTCCTGTCGCGCAGCTTCATCGGCATCGTGACCATGAAGCGCGGCGCGGCAAAGAAAAAATATCAGGAACGCGAGCTGAAAACGGCCAGCGCAGGGGCGGCGCTGGTACGCCGGGAGGCGGCGCGCCTTACCTCGAGCGCGGCGTATATGATGAACGCGGGCCTCGGCGTCGTGTTCTGCGCGGCTGCGGCTGCGTTCCTGATCTTCGGACGCGGAAGGGTGCTCGGGATCGTGGAGGCCATGGGGCTGAGCACAGACACGCTGACGGCCATTGCGGCGCTCGTGATCGGGTATTTCCTGTCTACGATGGTTTTCTCGGCCTCGTCGGTCTCTCTTGAGGGAAAGAATATCTGGATCGTGCGCTCCGCGCCGGTCTCGTCGGCGGAGATCCTGATGGCGAAGCGGCGGCTGCATCTGCTGATCGCCGTTCCGGCGGCGCTGCTTCCGGCGGCGGCCTCGGCGAGTGTGATCGGCGTGAACGCGGTGTTCACGGCGCTGTTTGCCGCGGCGTTCGCGCTGGTGACGGCGGATATCGGACTGGTCGAGAATCTGCGGCACCCGAACCTGACGTGGATCAACGAAATGCAGCCCGTCAAGCAGGGCGCGGCGGTGATCCTCACAATGCTCATCCTGATGGGTATGCTTCTGGTGCCGACGCTCCTGTACATCTTCCTGCTCTCCGGCTCGGATGTGCGGCTGGTGCTGGGCGGCTGCGCGGTCGTGTTTTTCGGTCTGGACCGGCTACTCGTACACTGGCTCCGGACGAACGGCGTCCGCCGCTTCGAGGAGCTGGGCTGAGCCTGCGGCGAAAATCAACAAATTTCCGCGCGAAGGCTTGCGAACCGGCGCGATATCGTGTATAGTAAGGATGCTCGCTTCCAATGCGCGAAGCGGGCATCTCTCTGCGTATGACACGAAATTCTGGAAGGGGAGTCGGGAGCATGAAATACATTGCGATCTGCGGAACGGTCGGCTCCGGCAAGACGACCCTTCTGCGCCGTCTGACGCAGCGGCTGGGAGACCGCGCGGCATGGCATGAGGAGCGGCCGCAGGACAATCCCTTCATCACCGACTACTACGCGGACACGAAGCGCTGGACCTTCCACGCGCAGGTCTCGTTCCTGTCGCTTTATTTTGACCGGCCGAAATGGCGCGAGGAGACGGCGGAGCTGTTTTTCTTCGACCGCTGCTTCCTTGAAAATCTGGTCATTGCGCAGTACCGCCGCGATCAGGGCGACCTGACCGAGGACGAGTACAAGACGCTCTGCCAGTTGGCAAACGGCGTTTCGGCGCTGATGCCGCGCATCGACAAGTATATCTATCTCGACTGCTCGATCAACACCATTCTCGAGCACATCCGAGGCCGTGGACGGGACTATGAGGACGAGCTGGACCTCATGTATGTCTATGAGCTGAAGGCACTCTACGACGAGTGGGCCAAGACGCTCCCGCCGGAGCGGACGCTGATCGTCCGCATGGACGACGGCGAATACGATCTTGAGCAGATCGTGAAATTCATCGAAGCGTGAACTGCGGTAAAATCCCCGTTCTGCAAAGATTATTTCCCAAAATACTCTTGACAACAGCGGATTATGTGGTAAAATTAAACAGGATAAGAGAAAATGCGAAAGGGGTATTTCTATGAAAAAGTTTCTTGCATTGTTCTTGATCTGTGTGCTCGTGGTCAGTATGCTGTGCGTTGGCGTTCTCGCCGCTGACACGCCCAGTCCGGAAGGCCAAGTCGAACCGCCTCATACCGATACGCCGGAACAGTCTCCCCAGACTGGCATTGGCGGTAGCCTTATGGTCGTGGTTTGCGTGGTCGTTGCCGCGATGTTTGTTGCAGTCATTTCTCTGAAGAAGGTTTCCGTGATTTGATTCTTCTCTGCCGCAGCTGAGGGCGCGATAGAGCGCAGCCGCCGGACTTTCGGCGGGGGCTCCGCCCCGTGTCCAGATTTCTGCGTCATACACATATCAAGTACGCAGCGTCCCGCTATGACGGTTTCGTCGTAGCGGGATTTTTCTATTTGTGCAGCGGAAAGCAGCGGCACAGCCGGACGGCGGGCCTTTGCGCGGCATCAGGCGGTTTTCCTCGCGGTATACAGGTATTTCCGCGGCAGCGCCGCGTTCCTCGCGATACGCAAGCTAGTCCTGCGAAGAGCGGCTTATGCAGCACAAGGACTCCTCGCGCCGGTCAGATTTTCAGCGCCCCCGGCGCGCGATGGCGCTGTTGGGGCCGCGCATTTGCGCCAGCGGCGTTTTGATAAACAAAATGGCGGAGAAGTGCGCTGCACTTCTCCGCCAAAGTCTATTCCGATCAATACCAGCCGAACATGCCGCAGGTCAGCGTCCGCGTCGTGCCGTAGACCGTCGTGCCGTCCAGAGTGACCCAGTACGGCGTGATCTCCAGCGACGCGCCTCTGCGCAGGCCACTCACGTCGTATTTCAGAACGGCAAGCTTTGCGTTCCGGCTCACGCTGCTGAACAGAAAGCGTGCCGTATAGATCCCATAGCGGGAGCTGACGCTTGCGGCGGGGATTTCCACGCCATTGATCACAAAGCCCGTCTGCGCGTAATCCTCGCTGTCCAGCGCGGACATGAGCTGAAGCTCGCGGCTGCTCAGCCAGCGCTGCTCGACGTACTTCATTTGCAGGTAGGCGTCGCTGACGTACTTTGCGTAGACCGTCATGTCCGCCTGAACGTCGCTGAGCTGTGCAGGCTCGGTGCAGGCCTCGTCCGCAAACCAACCGGCGAAGCGCATTCCATCCGCGCCGGTGTATTCAAGCTTGCCCGTCAGGTTGCCGCGCTCGAAGGCCAGCTCACGGATCTCACCATTGTCCACGACCGTGACCGTAACGGTCTCCGGCTCGACCGGCGTATCCGGCTCTGCGATGATCGAGCAGGTGTCAAGGAGCGTCAGCGTGGCCGCCTGCGCTGCTTCCACGGCCTCTGCTCTGGAAATATGCTGCGCATCGTCCGCGATCTTGCCGATCTTCGAGTACTTCGGGTCGGTGTCGGGGCCAATGCCCTCATATCTACAGGTGCGCGTCGCCGTGCCGGTGACCTTTACGCCGTCCATCGTGATCCAGTACGGAGTGAAGGTGATCTCAGTTCCTGCTTCCGTCCAGTACTCCTTCGGGACCTCGAGGCAGGTCAGATAGCCGCTCAGATTGCCGAAGGTTTCGGAGTTGGCGGTGAGATTCCATTCCGTGCCGTTCGTGAATCGGACGTGGAGATTTTTATAGGCGCTTCCGCCGAGCGTTACATCCGCTTCCTCGACCGATCTCAGCTCGATCGGCTGACCGTTCGCAGTCGCTTCAAAGCCGGCTTCCCGGTAGTTCAGGCCGTCCACAACGCTCATGAGGTAGAAGCCGATGACATCGACCGTCGTCGCGTCCTTGTGCTTGCTGAGGCTGAGGCTCTTCGGCTGGAGATAGGCGTCGGAGACCTCACGGATATAATAGGCCTTACCAGCCTCCGGCGTGAAGCTCAGTGCGTTTTCAGGCCCGCTGTAGGTAACAGGCTGCGTGTAGGTCGCGTCGAGGAATGCGCCGCCGTAGAGGAAGCCTTCCTTGACCTTCTTGGTCAGGTCGAAGTCCGTCGAAACGTCCAGCGTCTCGGTCTCGCCGTTGCTGCCGTGTACAAGCGTGAACTGGCCGCCCTCGTTGATTACGACGGTCGTGAGCGTCATGCTGTACTGTTGGCCGTCAAGCTCCTCCCAGGAGAACGTCCAGGTGAGGTTGGCCGTGCCGAAGCCGCCGCCGAGCTTGACCGCGCCGTTTTCAAAGTATGCCACGTCCTCTTTGTCAGAGGTACAGGTGAGCGTCTGGTTCTGGCCGTAGGTATAGCCGGTGTAGAGGAGGCTCTGCACATTCGTGCTGCCATCCGTCGTGAACGCGGTCGTGTTCTTCACGACTGCGTTGGCCTTAGTCGTTTCCACATTCAGAAGATCGTCCGTCAGGATGAAATCAAAGGGAACGACGGTACCGGCCGCGCCGTTGCTAAAGCGCTTTTCCGTCTCGGCTGCGGTCAGGGTCGTATGTACGCTGTCCACGCTGCTGAGATAGGTGATCGTGCCGTTGCCGTTCTCGCCGCCCTTATAGCCGACGCTGCCGTCAGTGTTATAGACGCGGAAATGACCGCCCTGCGTTGCGTAGCTGTTGTTTTTAAGAGCCTCGCCCCATGCGAGATACTTGTCGCCGGCTACGGAGCCAGCTGCACCGAGATGCATGGACAGCTCCCACGGATCGCTGCTCCAACGGTCGGAAGAGGTATTGCCTTCGGTATACCACTCGTCCGAACCGCCGTCCGCAAAGCTGTGCGCGGGCTGTCTGTCGCGCAGTCCTGCGTCAAACTCCGATACAGTTCCAAGCTTAAACGGGTAATAGAATGAGAGAAAACGATTAAAGTGGCTGTCCTGCCAGTAGATGCGCGTACCGTAGCCGTAGCGCCGCCAGACGGCAATGCTCTGGTCAACATTCTTTGCCGCGACATACGGTGCGGCGGAAGTGCCGCGCTGGATGGTCGAAGTGACGTCGCCAAGCTCATTGTAAGCGTTTCCGCGCTTACAACCCGTTTGCCTATTCGGATAATCACTGGTATCAATTTCATCGTCAAAGCGGGTGTCCGTCGCAAGCAGATGCACGGCTGTCTGCTGACCGGCGGTATCCTTGACCTTGCTGCCGGAGTTGCTGGCGATCATCCAAAGGCCATTCGTCGGCGCTTCGTTGGTCGCGACCCAGAGGCCCTTTACGCTGGCCTCGTTTGCGGCAGGCGCGGCGTCCGCGGCCTTGAACCAGCTGATCGGAATGAGATCGGCTTCCAGCTGCATACCCTTCGGGGAGGGATGCGCGTAGTCGGTTGTATAAGCTTCTGCGATCTTACCCTTTTGGAAGGTGACACCGTCGATCACGACATCTGTACCGACCGCGTTCGAGAAGGGCGCATAGCCCGCATACTGGCTCTGATTGTCTGCAAGCCACTGATTGACAGTCAGACGGATGTTGTTGGCTGCCGTCGCCATCTCAGCAGTCCATATCAGGGAATCATTGCGCGTGTAGTTCAGAAGCGGGTTGATATCCGTGAAGTAGAGCTGGATATTTGTCCCGTTCGCTGCGTTGTAGGCGTTGACCTGATCGATTAGATCCTGCAGACCGCCGATGATCTGCTCCGCCGTCGGTGTGAAGCCTTTCGGGCGGGTGCTGCTGCCGTTGAACCATTCCTTCAGATCGGGAAGCAGGGGATGGAGAATGTCGTTTGCGCCGATCTTGACGAAGATCTTCTGAACGCCCGCGACCTCAAGCGCATCCATCTGGAAGCGCGTCGTCAATGCCGCGCCCTCAAGCGGGCCTTGGAGCTTTCCCGCGCCATCCTGAAGCAGCTCATTGCCCTTGATAGCGGAGGAAACGACGGAGGCGTTGTGGACGCCGTTTTTCTGGAGGTTATCCTGAAGCATGTTCGGGATAGAGTTGGTGATGGTGGAGTCGCCGATAAACACGGTCGCGTAGGTATCCGCACTTGCCTTTACGTCGATCTCCTGCAAAAGCGGCAGAAGGTTATAGTCGCCCTCGCCGTTATTGATCGAAACAAGGTTTGCCGCGTTGCCGATGAGACTCAGATTCAGATCGTTTGTGACATCACCGCTCTGAAACCATGCGGAACCGCCGGTCAAAGCAAAGTCACGAACATTTTTCGCGGAAGTGCAATAGATGTTGATGATCAGAGAACTTCCTTCGGGGATCGCATTCGGGAAGGAGAAGAAAACATCCTGCGTCGCCTTGGTGGCAATACTGAAGCTCGATTTGCCATCAGATGTCTTTGCGCTCACGGTCGTGCCGCTGGCCTGTCCGCTCAGGCCCTCCGAGCCTTGCAGGCCGATCGTGACTTTGTCGATCGAAAGCGAACCGGTGCCATAGTAATTGGTCAGCGTCATGCGGAAATCCTTGCCGCCGAGCTGCGTCGGAACCTGAATACGGAATGTTCCACGTCCGCTTGCTGCGAGCGAGCTGATAGAGCTGATTGCCTTTGCCGCCTGACTGTCTTCTGCTGCGTTCAGGACACTCCCATGCCATGCTGCGACCCAGTGCTCTGACGATCCGTCTGCGGACGCCTGCGGCGCCAGGAAAAGCGCCATCGAGCAGAGCATTGCAAAGCAAAGCAGCAGGGACAATACCTTTTTCATCTGTTTCATGTTTTCTCTCCTCTGTCTGTTTGGGTGTTCGCTTCGGCTACTCCTTTGGAACGATCAGATAGCCGTCGTTTTGCAGCTTCCCGAAGAAAGCCGTCAGCGCATTGTGCGCCTGTTCCGCGCTGATATGGAAGGTTTGGATGGCCTGCTGCTCGATCTGCGCGAGGTCGAGCTGTTTTTCAAAGAGCTGCCAGAACCATGCGCCGGTCTCGTTGAGGTTTTTGACGTATGGGACCTTGCCTCTTGCTTCGCCCGTGGCGATGAGCAGATGCTCGTCACAGACGGTCTCCAGCAGCACGCCAGGCTGGATAGCATATTTCATAGCTGCGTCAGCTCCTTTGACAGGGTATCGCGGCAAAGCTCCGCAGCGGCGCTGTCGCCGCGGTTTTGCAGCAGCCAGAGCGGCGTCCGCTCCAGAAGTGCCTGCTCCAGCGCGCACGCGCGGCGGACGCTGTCCGCGTCGCGGCGGGTGATGAGCAGCTGCGTGAACAGGCAGCCCGCCGCTTCTCGCGGCGTCATACGGCGGATTCGGTTTTCCGCCGCCTTTTCCAGCAGAATGATCCCGCCGAGCGGACCGGAAAAATACTGCTGCATCCCCTCCTTGCCGTACCACGGCGAGGGATGGACGGTGATTGCGCCCTCCGGGGGGATTTCCAGAAGAGGCTTGTCACCGTTGAGCAGGCGCAGCTCCTCGCCGTAGCGCAGCTTCCAGCGCAGATAGTGCGTCGTTTTCCCGGCTCCGCTCGGGCCGGTCAGAAGCCAGACACGGCCCCGCCACTCGAACGCCAGCGCATGGAACACGAGCCGCCCGAACGGAAGCAGCGCGTCGGAAACGCGCGGACAAAGCTCCATCATTTCCGCGTAGGCTGCACCGCCCTCCGGATACCACGCGGCCGCGCGCACCAGCTCGTCCGGTGAAATGGCCGCAAAGGCCATGGGCGGCTCCTCGGAGGCGAAGGGTGCAAAAATGTACAGATATTTGCTGTACTGCAAGCCGATCTCCATGGGAAGGTCCGCCAGTTTTACCGATATCTTCATAAAACTCCGATTGAAAGCAAAGTAGCGGAGAGATGTAACATCCCTCCGCTGCTTTATTTTGCTTATCCTACATCTACGATCGTTCCGTCGTCCGCGACGGTAGCGACCTGACCATCCGGCAGGATGGTGTTGTAGAGGCCGTCGCCGACCTTTTGAATGAAGCCCTGACTCGAGTCGGGCGGGAAACCGGTCTGGTCTCCGACACCGGGCAGCACATCACCGATCACAGGTTCCACAAACTGATTTTCCATAGGGTGCTCCTCTCTTTACATCAGGCCGAAGCGGCCATAGGTCAGCGTCTGCGTCGTACCGTAGACAGTTGTTCCGTCGAGCGTGACCCAGTACGGCGTGATCTCAACGGTATCGCCGTAGCGAAGATCACTGGTGCCGTAGGTGTAGCTCACAAGGGTGTTATCCTCACGAACCGTCGAGCCGTACAGGAAGAATGCGGTGTAGGCATCCTTCGTGATTGGGCAGGAGACTGCCTTGCCGTCGATCACGAAACCGGCCTCCGCATAGTCGGTAGAATCCAGCGCAGCATAGAGCTTGACGTTCCGGCTGCGGAAGAGACCGACGTTTCTGTAACGGAGCGTCAGATAGGTGTCGCTGACGTACTTGGCGTAAACGTCCATATCGCCCTGCACGTTTTTCAGCTCAGCGGCTGCGGTGCTTCTCTCGTCGAGGAACCAGCCCGCGAAGCGCATACCGTGCATACCGGCGCTGACCAGACGGGAGGAGATGTCCTCACCGGCCTCGGCCGACAGTGTGTAGACGCTGCCGCCGTCATAGACGGTCACGCTGAACTGCTTTGCAGGCTCGACCGGATCGACCGGAGTAACCGGATCAATCGGATCGATAGGAACGACCGGATCAATCGGATCGACCGATGCGGAAGGCGCGTTCTCGCTGCCGTCAACGGCGACGTTGCCGCAGGCGGGGACAAAGCTCCGGCCAGGCGGGTTAGGGGGGGGGGG
>ERZ780083.628-NODE-628-length-14053-cov-2.921775_pt1 | contig 14053 bp, 8 predicted proteins | sample MGYA00511838_ERZ780083 | MGnify/ENA primary metagenome ERZ780083 (study PRJEB29588, sample SAMEA2152602) | human gut metagenome | biome: human gut; feature: human-associated habitat; material: faeces | place: Denmark | collected 2008/2010 ...
AAGGCTAAGGACGCACTCAGAGTAAACTGGACTAAGAACGCTTCTGCACAAGGCTATATTGTAGAAATGTACAAGGGCGGCAAGTGGGTAAGAGTTGCTAAGATAGCTAACAGCGGCACTACAACTTACAGAAAAGCAGGTCTTAAGGCTTGCACTGCGTACAAGTTCAGGGTAAAGGCGTACAAGATGAGCGGTAAAACTGCGCTTTATGGTGCTTACTCGACAACGCTGAGCGCGAACACTATCCCGACTAATGTCAGCCGTTTCAGGCTCAACTCAAAGACAGGCAAAATGCTTAACCTCGGCTGGGATATGAGCAATGATGCTGCGGGATATATTGTACAGCAGTACAAAGGCGGCAAATGGGTGCAGGTCGCAAAGCTTGCCAAGAGCAAGGATCGCGTGAGGATAAACGACCTTTCGCCGTCAACTACATATAAGTTCCGTATAAGGAAATACGCCAATATTGGAAAAACCACAGTTTACGGAAACTGGAGCTATAAGAGCTTTAAAACCGAGGGTAAGGATTGCGTTGATGAGGTTAAGTTTACGCCTAGGGGGGAGAAGATAGACACATTCGTTGCAGCGCATATGGACGAAGTCTGGAATGAATCATATTTCGATAAACCCAAAAAGGTTTTTGTAAAAACTGAAAATTTGAGAGCAAATGACTATCCTGTTCCGCTATATTCGGATATTATGGCATTATATTTATTTGCCGATTCACTGTATATTATCGGTGAAACCAACAACAATTACTATATCACGTCCGACTATTACTATGTTTACCGCGACTATGTGTTTGAGGGCAAAAAGCCTCTCCCATTAGAATATATGACAAAAGAAGATCCAACATATTAAGTACTGCACTATGCTTAGTTGCAACAACAAAACGATAAAATGAAAGCAGAAATTTAAATTCAATATATTGAATGGCAGTCCGTTGTAATGTACAGCGGACTGCTTTTTTCTATATGGTATTCTCCGCGCTTTATCGGCAAAAGGTTTGGGGCTAGGTATAGGATTTGCATAGGCGCGAACGTGCATATCGCAAAGGTACAATGAGCGGGCAGGGGAAATTTGGCAATGATCGTGTCAATAGCGATGTTGGCGGCAACATTCCCTCAGTTACGGTGTAAAAAATCATTCACCCGCATAAGTGAAAAAATTGTGAAAGATAACGGCTGTGCCTTGTTTTGCTTGCAATGGCAGGAGGTTTGTGGTATACTTAATCTGCATATCTGTATGCAGATACGAGAGGTAAGATAATGGAAACAGCTTCAAAAGAGGAAATTATATACGGCAAAAACGCTGTGACGGAGGCTCTCAAAGCCGAAAGATCGATAGACACAGTCTATCTGCTTAAAAACTCACAGGGCATGAACAAGATAATAGCTCTTGCAAAAAAGCAAGGTATAGTTATAAAAGATGTCGGCGAAGACAAGCTTAAGTCCATGTGCGGCGATAAGCACGGCGGCGTTGCGGCGGCTTTATCCGCTGTGGCGTACTGCACGGTGGAGGATATACTTGCAAACGCCGAAAGTAAGGGCAAGCCGCCTTTCATCATAATATGCGATGAGATACAGGATCCGCATAATCTCGGCGCTATAATCCGTACCGCCGAGGCTTCGGGCGCTGACGGTGTAATTATCCCGAAAAGGCGCAGTGCAACGGTAAATCCCACGGTGTTCAAAACCTCTGCAGGGGCTGCCGCGTGGGTAAAGATATCAAGGGTATCAAACCTTGTAGACACCATAAAGACGCTGAAAAAGCACGGTGTATGGGTATACGGTGCAGAAGCTGACGGAACGCCGGTAGATAAGGCAGATCTTTCGGGCGCGGTCGCTCTTGTGATAGGCAGTGAGGGCTTCGGTCTCGGAAAGCTTGTAAGAGAAAACTGCGATGTTGTATTATCCCTGCCGATGTTAGGAAAGGTAAATTCACTCAACGCGTCAGTATGCGCAGGCATATTGATGTATGAGGTCGTAAAACACAGATGATCCTGCAAATAAATGTAAGAAAGGACGCTTGATATGGCTGATTATTCAATTGACGATATTTTAGCGGAGCTTGACGCGAAAAAGAGCGATTCTTCTGCCGACCGGGAAACCGATGATACCACGATAAAGCACAACGATATAAGCGCTACAGCGATACTTGAAGGGCTTGACGGCAGCGATGACGGAGTATATATCCGTGAAGAGGACGGCGACGCCGAAAAGGTAGACGCAGAGTATATAAACGAGCCGGAAACACTCGATACCGAGCCCGAAGTCGCTCCGACACCAGATGTTGATATCGATGATATAACGGGCGAAAAGAGCGATGTCGACAAGGTGCTCAGCGAAACGGACAACTTTGTTGTATCCGATGAGAGCAGTGAGATAGATATCGATGAACGCACGGCTAACGCAAAAGCTGCGGCTGTAGCCGAAAAGCCCGTTCCGGCTAAACCGGTAAAGCAGGCAGAGCCTGTGCATGAGATAAAAAAAGACATCGTAAGCGATGAAGAAAAACGCAGAATGATGCTCGAAAAGGAACGTGAAAACACAAACCCCGATGATATGCTGGCGCTTGTAAACCCTCTTGAAGTAAAAGAAAAGGTAAACGAGCAGGTCAGGGAAAAGGAGCTTGTGTCGGTAGCCGAACTGAGCAATATGTACGCAGGAAACACTCAGGGCATAGCAGGCGGCGACCTCAGGGCGATAGCTCCGCAGAAAACCGCTATTGCCGAAAAGATAAGTGAAACCGCGGACATAAAAATCGCCGATGAGCATACGACTGATAACGAAGACAGCGGCGAAGAAACAGTAAAGGAATATCACGGCAAGAAAACTACCGACAACCTTATAGAAAAGCTCAACAAAAACCTTGCTCAACAGAGAAAGGAAAATGTCAGAGCTCACCGTACAATAACACTGAACACGATAAACGGCGACAGACAGACACTTCCCCACCCGCTGAACATCGACTATCAGAAGCAGATAATAGAAGCTACCGGCACTCTCCCCGCAGAAAATCCTGCGATCGAAGAAGAAAAGCAGGCTGAACTTGCGGCGGCGAACAAGCACAAGCTAAAGGATTTCGTACTTGAAGACGAGATACCCGAGCGTGAAGAAGAGCCCGAGCAGGAAGAAGAGTTTGATAACTATGACAGCACAGGACAGATATGGGCGGATCTGTGTGCAAGCCACAAGGGACTTAAAATAAGGCTCGGACTACTGACCGTCATTACAGCTGTAAGCGTAATTATCAGCGCACTCAACGATTTCAACCTGTTTGCAAAGCTCGGGCTCGGTGCAAGCTTCAACTTTATAAACGGTACGACCGGAGATGTAAACTCACTTATATATATCTATCTTGTTCTGGGAGTACTCGGCTTTGCAATATGCTCGACCGCTATCAGCAACGGCGCTGTAAAGCTGTTTACGGGAAAAGCGGACTGCGACTCGGTATGCACACTGACATCGGCGCTTGCTCTTATAGGCGGAGTTATCGCATTGGTCGATGTGCAGACCTTCAAGCTCGGACATTCGTTTATATATCTTTCAACGGCACTTGTCGGGCTTATGTTCAACACAATAGGAAAAATATATATGATATCCCGTGCAAAGCGGAACTTCAAGTTTGTATCAGGTGACAGTCAGAAATATTACGCCGAGGTTATCGACGGCGAAGAACACGTTTCGGCACTGACAAGAGCAGTCGGTGACCGTCTTCCAGTAATTGTGGCAATGCGCAAGACTGAATTTCTGACGGACTTCCTTAAATCAAGCTACTGCGATGATGAGGCTGACAGAATGTCGGTGAAGCTTATAGTGGCATCTGTGGCGGCAGGACTTGTAGCGGGAATACTCGCGTTTTTAAATCCGTTCGGCAGCGAGTTCCCGACAACCGGTGCTGAAAATCCGATATACTGGGCAATTTCGGCGGCAGTGGCAACTGTGTCGGTGGTTGCACCCTTCTCGCTTCTGCTTGTCGTGAACAGACCGCTTGCGCGTGCTTCAAAGAAACTCAGCGAGTGCAACGCCGCTCTCCTCGGATATGATGCGGCAGGCCCACTTAAACACCGTTATGGTCGATGCAAAGGCGCTCTTCCCCGCAGGAAGCGTACAGGTAAAGAAACTCAAGCGCTGGCAGAAGAAAAACTCAGTTGTTAAAACAAGCGTTGATGAAGCGATACTTATGGCGGCAAGCCTTGCGATACATACGGACGGAATACTCTCATATCCTTTCTATGATATGACGCTCGGCAACAAGGATCTTTTAAAGAAGGTCGACAACTGCATATATGAAGATAACTGCGGCGTTACCGGCTGGATAGGGACAAAGCGTGTTATGCTCGGTGGCAGGGCGCTTATGGAAATGCACAACATAGACCTTCCGAACAAGAAGAACGAACGCAAGTATTGCCCGGAGGGACTTGAGCCGGTTTATCTTGCGGTGAGCGGTGAGATCGTGGCGATGTTTGTAGTGGGAATGACGGCTAATCCGGAAATACAGGCTGCTCTGAGCGAGCTTCAGTCAAAGGGGATAACGGTGCTTGTGCATACTACAGACTCACTGGTAACGGTGGAGAACCTTGCAGATCTGTTTGAGCTTGACGCTTCACTTATAAAAGTACTTCCCCACGAAGCACACGACGAATACAGCGAAAGCACAAAGTATACATCACGCGGAAGCGGCGGGCTCTCCTGCTGCGGCACATTCACATCTTTTGCAAGAGGCGTTATGGCAGCAAAAAGCCTTGTGCGCGACTTCTCGGTTTCAAAAGCGGTTATGCTTGGCACATCTGCGCTCGGACTTCTGCTCGTACTTATAATGGTGCTGTTAAGGCATATGTCATTGCTGACACCCAGCGTAATAACACTTTACAACACTGCGGCGGCACTGGTTATGGCGGCGGTACAGAGCGTAAGAAAATATTGATGATATTATCAAACAGGGGCTGTTGTGTCACAGCCCCTGTTTTTGTGCAACATTCACTATTATCTTGACTTTAATTCTATTTTATGGTATAATTAAACAAGATTACATTGATTTGATTAACCGAAAAAAAGAGGTGAGCGGCTTGTACACAGGAAAATTTCACAAATACGCAGTAGCCGGAATATGCCTTGTAGGAATGCAGGATGACCATACTGCCCATATTGCAAAAATAACCTCCGACGCTTTGGTGAAAAAAGGCTTCAAGGTCATGATATTCAACGCTTTTACGAATATGTATTACGATACACCGTATTCAAAAGGAGAAGCAAGCATATACCACCTGCTTAACTTTGATATTATAGATGTTCTTGTCATTATACCTGAAACAATAAAAAGCGAATGGGTGACTGATACTATCATAAGATATGCACACGCAACAAAAACACCTGTGATTATACTCGACGGCAGACATAACGGCTGTACAAATATAATATATGACTATGCACACTCACTTGAACAGATAACAGAACACGTTATAACCGAGCATAACTGCACCGACCTGTTTTTTATTGCAGGAACAAAAGGCAACCGGTTCTCAGAAGACAGAATTGAAGCATTCAAGCGCGTACTTGCCCGCCACAAGATCGATTTTAATGAAAATACCATGCTCGGCTATGGTGATTTTTGGGATACGCCGACAAAAAATGTCGTTTCCGGGCTTATTAACAGCGGCAGAAAAATGCCTCAGGCAATTATATGTGCCAATGACACTATGGCAATAACGACTATGAAAACGCTTGAAGAACACGGAATGAAGGTTCCCGATGATATTATCGTCACAGGGTTTGACGCTATATACCAGGAGCGCATTTATTCCACCACCAGATTAACTACCGCACAGATGGATCCAAAAGAGCTTGCCACTGCTGTTGCCGACACGGCATACGGATATCTTAAGGGTGATGAGCAGCCGTCGGATAAACGTGTCCATTTCGCAATGATACAGGGACAAAGTTGCGGCTGCTGTGATTTTGATGTAGCTTATACTAATGAAAAGCTGGAATCGATGAATAAATATAATCTTGCTCTGTATGATGCCGAGAGCAAGATGGCATCACTTTACACCGATACCGTCAACTGCGACAAGTTGGACGAATTGGCTAAGGCTATGTCAAGATATTTCAATTACCGCTCCGCACTATGTCTCAATGACGATTTTCTTACTGCCGACTCCCCTGTTATACCTAAGTCATATCACAGCGTTTTTACCGAAAAAATGATCGCCCATGTCGTCAGAATATGGGAGGATTACAGCTATAAACTGGAGTATCAGTCAAAAAAGCTGCTTCCTAACCTCAACGATCTGATCAAAAGATACAATACTATAATGTTCTGCCCTTTGCATTTTCAGGAGCAGGTTATAGGCTATTACGCCGCAGTTGCAGACGACCTTCTGGTAAATCCGGGCAGCTTCTACTATGTTCAGCGACTGGTCGAATCGATAAACCAGACACTTGAAAACTTCCGCATAGAATATCTGCTCAGAAAGGCAAACAACGATCTGTCACTGACTCACTCGATAGATCCGCTGACAAATATCTATAACCGACGCGGATATTTTGAACGTATGGGAAAGCTTATAGCGGAAAACGAAAAGTGCGACGTTATCCTTGTATCCTGTGATATGGATCGGCTTAAAGAAATCAACGACACCTACGGTCACTCCGAAGGTGACATAGCAATACAAACGGTCGCAAACGCCATAAAAGCAGGTAGCGGGAAAAACGGCATATATGCGCGTTTCGGCGGAGATGAATTTATACTTACTGTACCATATAATAAAGACAAACAGCGTGAGCTGTCAAGACTTGTCGGTGAAATACAGACAGAGATCGACAAGTTCAACCGCACTGCCGGAAAGCCCTACGATGTATCCATAAGCATCGGCGGCTCTTACGGTACTGTGAGCAGCATTGAAGATATAAACGAGCTTATGCGAAGCACCGACCGGCTTATGTATGAGCAGAAAAGGATGAAAAAAGCAGAACGCGATCAGATTGCTCGACCGGTTTTGGATATTCGGGGAAAAGCAAACGAAGCGCTCAACAATTATCAGCTCAGAATGCATGAGATATTCTCATTGTACGACAAGTGCACTTATTTCTATATGGATTACCTAAACTTCAAATGGTATGTTATGGAGAACGACCATACGCCAAAGTGTCTTAGATCGTCTTCTGTAGGACCTTTGCGCGCGATATGGCTTAGCGGAGCGATTTATCCCGATGATAAGCTTATTTACGATAATTTCTGCCACAAAATAAGTAATTCTTTCCATGACAAAATAACCGACAGCTCATTTTCAGTGAATATCCGTCTGTGCGACAAGGGAAATCCCGTATGGTACTGTATTTATGTACAGCTTGCAGAAAAAGACGGCAAGATGTCGGAAATCGCAGGTCATATCAGAGAGCTTGAGTTTGACGAGGTAATGAACATCGAAATTCTGGATTATTATACCACTACAGATAATCCTATAATGTTCCATGATATGATCTTGCAAAGACTCAGAGCATATCCCGACATAAAATTTGCGCTTGTACAGTTTGATATAAAGCGCTTCAAGCTGATAAACGAAAACTACGGAGAAGACGCGGGAACCGAAATGCTTCAGTTCATATCACGTCAGCTCAATAACTTCTGCGAAAAACAGCAGATGGGCGCAAGAATGAGCGGTGATGTGTTTATACTGCTGACACCGTATACCGACAAAAATGATATATTGAATACTGTGTCCGAGCTGCAACTCAGTCTTAAGGGGTTCAGGGGATACAGCTATGAATTTGTATTCGGCGTATATCAGATAGATGACCGCAATATATCGATAAGGACCATGTGCGACTATGCGGCTATGGCAAGGCAGTCGATAAAGAAAAACGTTCTTGAAAGCATAGCGTTTTACAATAAAGGAATGCAGAAAGCGATAAAAGAACGCAAGTTTGTAGAGTCGCATATGCAAAAAGCACTCAAAAACGGCGAATTTATCATTTATCTTCAGCCTAAGTTCAGTATATCAAGCGGTGAAGCTATCAGCTATGAAGCGCTTGTAAGGTGGCAAAGTCCCGAACGTGGAATGATATATCCCGATAGATTTATACCGCTTTTTGAAGAAAACGGATTTATCACAAAGCTGGACGCTTATGTATGGGAGTGCGCCTGCATGGTACTGCGTGACTGGATAGACAGGCACTTCACACCGCTGCCGATATCCGTCAACGTTTCACGCGCAAACCTTGACGATGAAAGCTTCCTTGATGTTCTTGACGGTCTTATTGAAAAGTACAGATTGCCAAAGCACCTGCTTGAGCTTGAGATAACCGAGAGCATTGAAAATGATGCCACACTGCGTATGACAGAAAAGATAAAGGAGCACGGTTTTACCCTTCTCATGGATGACTTCGGCTCGGGATATTCTTCGCTGAATACACTCCAGGATACAAGATTTGACGTATTGAAGCTTGACCGTGATTTTTTCTCAACGCATATGTCCAATGATCGCGGCAAGAAGATAATAATGCACACCATCTCAATGTCAAAAGACGTTGGTCTGGGACTTATTGCAGAGGGTGTCGAAACGGACGATCAGGCTCAATTCCTTGAAAGCTGCGGCTGTGATACGGCGCAGGGTTACCTGTATGCGAAACCGATGCCCGTGCAGGAAGCTGAGAAATATCTGAAAAACAACGTCCAAAGTGAAGCAAACGACAGTAAAAAATTGTTATAAAGCTGACAGCCCCGATATTCATCGGGGCTGTAACTTATAATAATCCGAACCTTAAAGAATCGTGTCCGCGACTTGTTGAGCGGCTGTTGCACGATCCGATAAGCTGTTGAAAAAAACAGCAAATTTGCTCTGTTTTCACAAAAATGCTTTTCTGCAGACCGACTGATCGCGCCACGACCATTATTATTTGAAATTATCGGGATATGTAAGAAAGAACGACCTCGCACGGTTTCTCTTGTACGCTTTAAGGCAAAGCTCACAACTAAGCTGTCTTACCTCAAAGCACGAAAAGCGTCCGTTTTTTATAAGTGTAGTTCCTACCGTCATGGCGCTCTTTTTGTCCTCATATCTTGAAGCATACTCGGGACAATATACTGTCGCTGTACCTGTTGAAACATATTTGATCTCGCCGTTGTCGTCAGTTATTTCAAGTACATATGACATATACGTCCACCTCTCAATAAATTCTGCTAATAAAATTATAATTTAAAGTCAGACGTATTTCAATAAAGATTTAAAAATAAAGTCGAAAACAGGGAATAAATGTAATAAATTTTGTCGAATTTATTGAAAAAGACCGAATTTCACCCTTAATCGGCAACATTTTTTCAGAAGAGCATCTCCTATTATCAAAATGAAAATAACGGTTGAAACAGCATGGATAAGATCGAACGGTATTCCCGATATAATATATGCGGCAACAGTCTGTAAATTTATATCGGTCGTGCAGGGAAGCACGCGTGATATATTTATTATTCCGCCGTATAAAATCAGCACCGAGAAAAACGAGTATAAGCAAATAGCAAAGGTCGTTCTTCTGCGGGAAAAAATAATTCCCGCAAAAAAGCCGAGCAGTCCCATGGCAAGCATCTGCCACGGTGTCCACATACCTTGCCCGAACAGAAGATTTGATACAAGCATTGATAACGCACCCACAAGAAAACCCGCCTGAGCGCCGAACGCAGTCCCGCTTATAATCACTACCGCCGCCACCGGCTTGAACTGCGGGAACATATAAAACAGTTCTCTGCCCGCAACCGCCGCCGCACACAGTACGCTGAGTACCGCTATATCTTTAGCCGACGGTTTCTTTTTTTCAAAGCTAATGAAAAATGCCGCAAGGCATTCTGTCAATACGGCAAGAATAATAAGCAGATGTTTTCTCATACTGTCGGGTATGAACAAAGTGCCGAGTAACACTGTAAGCGGTATCAGAATAACGGTAGTAATTCGTGATGTTATGTATGAGGACGATATTTTTCTTACAGCAGCAGGCGGTTTAGCCATAGTGTTTTTAGGCGCAGCCCCCGCTATAAGCATCACCATAGGGACGCACAGCACAGCATATTGAAGCCAGAACGGCTCGGACGGTATTGCAAACGGAAAGATGCCGGTACTGATAATAAGCACTGCCGCAAATCCTATACTGCCGATAATCAGCATTGCTTTTCTGAATGTTGACAGCTTTTTGTGCTTTTCCTTGTACCTTTTTTGACTTATATCGGCGGATTTATTTTCATGCGTGCCATCTGTGAAATTATCCTTTTGATCATTGTAAGTTTCTGCTTTTCCGCCGACTGAGCTTATAAGTCTGTCTGCCGTGTATACATTTTCGCATACTCCTGCGGCGATCTTTGCACTGTCGGTGGTAAAAAATTCCGATGCGGCGAAAAACTCCGCAGGCGGCAGACATACGCTTATTTGTCCGTCAAAAAGCAATGCGCATACATCGGCAGTTTCAGCGCAGAAGTCCATATCGTGACTTACGAGTATCACTGTTTTGCCCGACTGTTTGATTTTATCAAGCATGGCAGAAAATTTATGCTTATATTCTGCGTCAGCGCCCTTTGTCGGCTCATCAAGGAGCAGTATATCCGCGCCGTATGAAACGAGCTTTGCAATGGCCGCCTTCTGCCTTTCACCTCCCGACAAATCAAACGGGTGTCGTGAGAGCAGGTGGGAAAGTCCGAACTCTTCGGCTGTCTTGTCGGCATTGTCGCCGAGCTCCTCCCGTAGAGTTTCCTTACTGAAAAGGAGCGTAGGGTCTTGTGGCAGAAATCCGAGCCTGCCGCCGTTTATGCTTATCCTGCCGGCAGATGGTTTCAGCGTACCGCAAATAAGATTTAACAGCGTGGATTTTCCCGCACCGTTTCCGCCCATAATGGCAGTCACCGATCCGCGTTTTATATCAAGCGACAAATTTCTGACAGTATCTCTGTCGCTGTTCTTGTAGCCGAAACTGAGATTTTTTATCGTTATGCAGTTGTCGCTTTCTGCACTGCTTTCAGTCAGAGAGGGAGTGACAAGACCGTGCTCCTCATCATACGAAGCATACCAGTCGCGCGCAGAAGGGACATCGAGAAGCGGCAGCGCTTTACCTACAGAAGCGGTTACTCTTACGCCTGTCGGCATTTCCGCAAGCATAGGGTGCGAGGTGTCGGAAAGATGCTTTATAAGAGTTTCTGTATTACCGTCACAGCGGACTCTGCCGTTATCGAGCAGTATCACACGCTTTGCCGCAGACAGTAATCCGTCAAGTCGGTGCTCTGCAACTATTATCGTAGTGCCGAGCTCCTTATTTATCCTTATAATTAGAGAAACAAACTGCGCAGAAGCTATCGGGTCAAGTTGTGACAGCGGTTCGTCAAGGAGCAGTACATCCGGCTTCATAGCCATGACCGACGCTAAGTTTATCATCTGCTTCTGCCCGCCTGACAGCTTGTCGCAGTCGCAGTAAAGAAGCTCCTCTATACCAAAGAAAAGTGCGGTCTGTGCTACTCTTGAACGAATTTCACTTTGCGAAGCTCCTATGCTCTCTGCCCCGAAAGCAAGCTCATGCCATACCTTGTCGCAGACGATCTGCTCATCGGGAAACTGCGATACATATCCCGCAAAGCTCCCGTAAAAACTTATTTCTCCGCTTGTTTTTCCCGCTTCGGCGGGTGATTTCATAAGCTCCAAGAGCGTTGACTTTCCGCTTCCGGAGAGTCCGCAAAGTACGATAAATTCGCCCTTATCCACACTCAATGAGATATTATTCAAAGCAGAACTGTCGCAGTTTGGATAGTTATATGAAAAATCCGATATATTATAAAGTTTCGTTTCAAGCCCTCCGTTTCATATCGGTATAGATTTCAGTCGCTGTCGGCAAAACACATAGTATGCCCCATAACGAATATGAGATGATATTGCCCGCAGTAAGCGGCAATTCAAACGCCGGGTAGTAATTATAATACGCATACCCTCCCGCATAAAGCAAAGTGATGCCTGCCGCCGTGATAACTGTAATTGCCGTAATTACAATATCGGTCGGGGTAAAGCTAAATACGCTGTAGGCAGTGCGCTTTGCAGTGCCGTAACCTCTGTATTTCATTGAGCGCGCCGTATATGCACTGTGTTCAAGCGTGTCCGTTACCGCAACCGACAAAACATTAACACCGCTTCTGATACGTTCTCTGAGTGTGCCTTTGTATATATCGTTTCCGACAAAGCGTTGAGCGGCGGCAGTCTGCTTTGCACGCCTTGCGAACATCGGCACGGCACGGAGCGTCATTGATAAAAGCAGAGCAAGAGATGGCAGGAGCTTGCCGAAAAGATATACTGTTTTGTCGGTCGTTATGCACTTGTTAAGTCCGATAAACCACATCACAAGAGATACCGCCATAGCTGCGGTAAACAATGAAAATATAAGCGTTTCAAGGGTTACGTTATTGCCGCCCGGCAGTCTGAACAACGGGGTAACGCCCGCATTTGAAAAAAGCATATTTATGAGCACCGCCACGACAATTACGGGAGTTGCCGCTATAAGTGTCCTGACTGCAAGCCGTCTGTTTATCATAAAGGCAAACAATGCGGAACAGACAAGAGCTGTTGCCATAAAAACAGGATTTTGCACTATTGTCGTTATCAGTATCACCGACAGAAAATATACTGCCGCAGTGACAGGGTGTGTCCTTTCCATTTTTCCTCCGTATTACAGGTCATAGCCGAGTTCGCAGGTGTAGCGGAACGCTATTTTATCATTGTTTTCGGGGATATATGATGAGCAGCCGTAGTTCGGGAAAGCTCCGTTCACGCTGTACATCCAACCTGAGCTTCCCCCGCAGTCAAACTCATACAGGTTGTTGATACCCTCAACATAATATGAGCCGAATGCGGGCGTGAAGCTCGATTCCATTTGGATCTTATTCTCATCACATATGCGGCGGAGAATATCGTATACGCTCTCCCCGCTGTCAAAGCCCACTGTTCCGCCGAATATCATTCCATCTGTCGGAACGTAGTCTATAAGACCTTTCCTGAGCTTATCCTTATTATTAAGTATTGTTTTGCATTCTATAACGAATGAGCATGAGTTGTCATACTTTTTGATCGGCTGACTGTCCGCGCCTTTTGTGGTAGTGGTTCGTACCGTGGTTGTGGTGGTTTTAGCGGTGGTGGTTACTTTCGCAGTGGCTTTCGTGGTTGCTTTTGCGGTGGTTGTGACGGTTGTGATCGGCTTTGGGGTAGTTGCAGAAGTCTTTACGGTCGTTGTTGTAGCTTTTACAGTCGTTGTCGGCTTTGGCGTTGTTGTGGGAGTTTTTACGGTTGTAGCGGGCTTTGGGGGTGCGGTAGGCTTTGGTACGGGCGTTGCCGAGGCGGTGGATGCGGTTGTTGACGCAGGCGTTATCGAGGTGTTGGCGGTAGTCGTATCGGGGGAGGCGGTGCCGGTATCTGTTTGCGAAACGGTTTGCAAATCACCCGAAAAAGTGGTTTGTACCGTGGTCTGTATTGAAGCTTGTGAAATTTTGTCAGTAGCTGTTGCTGCTGACTGTATCGGAAAGTTGATGCTTGTTTCGGGTATTGTTGCTTCAATGTGACTTTCGGTGTCGGTAAAAGAAGAGGTTTCGGGCAACTGATATGAAACATCGCTGTTTTCGGCTGTATCTTTTCCTGCCACAGCGGAAACTACAGCTATGATTATCACAACAACAAGGGCAAGTACCAGTCCGAGTATATATTTGTATTTATCAAAAAAAGCTTTCATTTTTTCTCCATAACAAAATTTATTCCGTACCTATTTTAACATAAAAACAGGTACGGAACAAGTTGTTTACATTACGATTTTACTTATTTGCGCTTTTTCTTTGATAAGAGCATTGCCGCGCCTGACAACAGTAACGCCATACCGCCTGTAAGCACAACACCGGTGTCCGGGCTTACGGGTTTGTCCGGGTTGCCGGGCTTGCCGGGTTCATCGGGCTTGCCGGGTTCATTGGGCTTGCCGGGTTCATTGGGCTTGCCGGGTTCGCTAGGCTCATCGGGCTTTTCGGGCTTATCTGTAGAATCGCCGGGAGTAGG
>ERZ780083.629-NODE-629-length-14035-cov-3.577110_pt1 | contig 14035 bp, 12 predicted proteins | sample MGYA00511838_ERZ780083 | MGnify/ENA primary metagenome ERZ780083 (study PRJEB29588, sample SAMEA2152602) | human gut metagenome | biome: human gut; feature: human-associated habitat; material: faeces | place: Denmark | collected 2008/2010 ...
AAAAAAAAAAAACCCAAGTGCAGGGCGGTTTTAGCCGATACGGTTATAAACTCGCACCGCTGCATTGTAATGAAGCCGCAGACCTATATGAATTTAAGCGGAGAGGCCGTAAAGGCTGCGGCAGATTTTTATAAGATACCTCCGGAAAAAATCATTGTGATTTTTGACGATATATCGCTTGACGTAGGCAGACTGAGAATACGCCGCAAGGGCTCAGACGGCGGTCATAACGGTATAAAGAGCATAATATCCTGTATAGGCAGTCAAAATTTTCCGAGAGTCAAAATCGGCTGCGGCAAAAAGCCTCATCCCGATTACGACCTTGCCGCATGGGTTCTCTCCGAGTACAAAAAGGACGAGGCACCGGAGCTTAAAAAGGCACTTGATAATGCCTGCTGTGCGGTGGAGCTTATTTTGGACGGCAAAACAGACGAAGCCATGAACAAATATAATTCCTGAAGGAGCTTTAATTTAATATGTCAGCATTTGCTGAGGTCTTAAAGACCTCGCCCGAATATAAGACACTCGAAAAGGCGGTAAAAAGCAAAAATCTGCCTGTCGGAGTTCTCGGCGTTTCGGGAATCCATAAGGCTCATATTATAAATTCGCTCTGCGGTAATTTAGATCGCAGGGCTCTTGTCATTATGCCCGATGAAGCGGCTGCGACGAAGCTTTGCGAGGACTTGCGTGTTTTCGGCAAGAATTCGTTTCTGTATCCGGCGAGGGACTTTTCGTTTACATCGGCGGAAAATCGTTCCCATGAATATGAACAGCGCCGTATAAATGCGCTCACAAATATTTTAAACGGCACCGCCGATATAGTGGTTTGCTCCGCAGAGGCGGCGGTTCAGAGGACCATTCCGCCCGAGGACTTAAAAAAACATTCGCTTACGATAAGGCGAGGCGAGGATATTAAGCTCGGCGACATAACGAGTGTGCTTCTTTCCGCAGGCTATACGAGAGCCGATATGGTGGAGGGAGTAGGTCAGTTTTCCGTGCGCGGCGGAATACTCGACCTGTTTTCGCCCGACGACCAAAATCCCGTCAGAATAGAGTTTTGGGGCGATACCGTTGACACCATGGCTCATTTTGACATAATGTCTCAGCGAAGAACCGACAATGTTGATAAGCTGACGCTTATGCCGTCAACCGAGATAGTCTTTTCGGGCGGCGACGACTTAATGAAAAAGATTACCGCATTTTATGATACCGTAAAGGGTAAGGGAGCCAAAAAGGCTCGCGAAATGCTGCAAAAGGATATAGACAGGCTCAAAAACGGCGTGAGCTTAAGCTCTGCCGATAAGTATCTTCCGCTTGCTTACGAAGAGAATGCGACAATTTTAAGCTATGCCGATTCGCTTTTGCTTATTGTTTGCGAGAGTGCCGGAGTCAAGGAAAAGGCAAATACCGCAATAAAGCTCCAAAACGAGGATATCAAATATCTCCTTGAGGACGGCGAGCTTTGCCGCGGACTCGACGAGTTTACGATGACCTTCCCGGAGCTTACACGCGAATATGAAAAAAAGGATACTGTTTTTCTCGACGATTTTGCGCGCGGTTCGTTTGACGTACCGGTACGCGACCTTGTAACGTTTACGGCGTCAACACTTCCCGTATGGAACGGAAAGCTCGACATACTCTTGGACGATTTGTCTCCGCTTGTTCAAAAGGACTCGACGGTTGTAGTAATGGGAGGAACGGAAAAGGCTGCAAAAAACCTTGCTGAGGATCTCGAAAACGAGGATGTTCCGGCACTTTATTTTCCGCTCGAGCCTGCCGAATTTCCGCGTGGCAGAGTTTCGGTTTTGCCCGGTGCGCTCTCGGGCGGCTTCGGCTATCCGCACGAAAAATTTTATGCCTTTACCTATGGCAGAAACGCCGTTGCGTCCAAAAAAAGAAAAAGCAGGAGCGGGTTTAAAAAGGGACAGAGCCTCCACTCGCTTGATGAGCTTAAAAAGGGCGACTACGTTGTTCATTCGCTCCACGGTATAGGCGTGTTTGACGGCATCAATAAGCTTGAGGTCGGCAAAATAACCAAGGATTATATCAAAATCAAGTATGCAAAGGGCGACGTTCTGTATGTCCCGGTAACGCAGCTTGACCTTGTCTCAAAATATATAGGTCCTCACGAGGACGACGGCAGAACAGTAAAGCTGAATAAAATCGGCGGCAAGGACTGGGAAAAAACGAGAAATAAGGTTCGTGCCGCAGTCAAGGATATGGCGGATCAGCTCATAGCCCTGTATTCAAAAAGGCAAAACAGCCCCGGCTATGCATTTTCTCCGGATATAGATATGCAGAGCGATTTCGAACGGCGGTTTGAATATGACGAGACGTCCGATCAGCTCAGAGCAATCGATGAAATAAAGGGCGATATGGAAAAGCCTTATCCCATGGACAGACTTCTCTGCGGCGACGTCGGCTTCGGAAAAACCGAGGTCGCGCTTCGTGCGGCTTTTAAATGCGCGGCAGACGGTAAGCAATGCGCAATACTTGTTCCCACAACAATTCTCGCGTATCAGCATTACCGTACCATACTTAAAAGATTTGACGGTTTCCCTGTCGAGATAGAGATGCTGTCACGCTTCAGAACTCCTAAGGAGCAGGAGAAAATACTTAAAAATTTGAAGCGCGGCTCGCTTGACATAATTGTAGGCACGCACCGTCTTGTTTCAAAAGATGTAAAATTTAAGGACCTCGGCCTTTTAATAGTCGATGAGGAGCAGCGCTTCGGCGTGGCTCAAAAAGAGAAGCTCAAGGAGCTGTTTCCAACGGTTGATGTTTTGACCTTGTCGGCGACGCCTATTCCGAGAACGCTTAATATGGCTATGACCGGCATACGCGATATGTCCGTAATAGAGGAGGCTCCGCAGGACAGATACCCCGTTCAGACATATGTTATAGAGCATGATATGGGAATTCTCTGCGAGGCCATGGAGAAGGAACTTCGCAGAGGCGGTCAGGTGTATTATCTCCACAACCGTGTCGAATCAATCGAAAGCACGGCGGCTAAGATAAAGGAAATGATGCCGTCGGCTCGTATAGCCGTGGCGCACGGCCGAATGGGCGAGGAGGAGGTGTCTGAAATCTGGCGTGACTTGCTTGAGGGCGACATAGACATACTCGTTTGCACCACCATCATCGAGACGGGCGTCGATGTTCCGAATTGCAATACGCTGATTATTGAGGACGCCGACAGGCTCGGGCTCGCCCAGCTTCATCAGATACGCGGAAGAGTCGGCAGAAGCACACGCAGAGCGTCGGCATATTTCACGTTTAAGCGTGGCAAGGAATTGTCGGAAATAGCGAACAGACGACTTTCGGCAATAAGGGAATATACCGAATTCGGCTCCGGCTTTAAGATTGCCATGCGTGACCTTGAAATCCGCGGAGCGGGCAACGTACTCGGTGCGCAGCAGCATGGCCATATGGAGGCGGTAGGCTACGATATGTACTTGCAGCTTCTCGGTGAAGCCGTGGAGGAGGAAAAGGGCGAAAAGCCGATTTCGCGTAAGAAGGAGTGTCTCATAGATATGCAGATAGACGCTCACATTCCCGATAATTACATCAAGAGCATTCCTCAGAGGCTTGCGGTTTATCGCAGAATTGCGGACATTAAAAATACCGAGGATGCAGAGGACGTTAAGGATGAGCTCCGCGACCGATTCGGTGAGATTCCGCAGTCGGTTCAGGGTCTTATCGATGTTTCGCTTCTTCGTAATACCGCCGCCGCAAAGGGTATATACGAAATAGGGCAAAAGGGCAATTCCGTTATCCTTTATGTGAACGATATAGATACAAATACGGTTTTGAACCTGTCCTCCATGATGCGCGGCAGAGTGTCTATAATGGATTACGGCAAAAAGCACATCGCGGTAAAGATTGCCGATGGTCAGTCGCCGCTCGATACGCTCAAGGAAATATTCGGATATATGGTGTTCTGATTATGAAGATAGCTGTTGTTTGCGACTCTTTTAAAGGGAGTCTTACGTCAAAGGATGCTTGCGCCGCGGTTAAAGACGGACTTCTTCGGTGTAACAAAAATTTTGAGGTGCTTTCTCTGCCGTTTGCCGACGGCGGTGAGGGGACCTCTCGCTGTTTTTACGATATACTCGGAGGGCAGCTTCGAAAAGCGGCGGTGCACGACCCTCTGCTTCGTGAAATCACGGCGGAATACACCGTTTTGCCCGACGGTACCGCTGTAATTGATATAGCCTCGGCAAGCGGGCTGACGCTTCTCAAGAGCAGCGAGCGCGACGCCGTGAAGGTGTCGTCATTCGGAAGCGGAGAACTGATTTGCGACGCTGCGGAACATGGGGCAAAACATATAATTCTCGGACTCGGCGGCAGTGCTACCACGGATGCGGGGACGGGCATTTTGTATGCCCTCGGTATGCGGTTCTTTTCGGAGGACGGCGTCGAGGTTTTGCCCGACGGTCAAAATATGATAAGAGTTAAGAAAATACGGCGAACCGAGAATTTTGAAAGATTCAAGGATATAAAGTTCACTCTTGCGTGTGACGTCACAAATCCTCTGTGCGGAGAAAACGGAGCGGCTTATGTTTTTTCTCCGCAAAAGGGAGCCTCGAAGAACGATGTAAAGCTTTTGGACGACGGCTTACGAAATATAGGAGAGATTTTTGAAAAAGCGTCCGGCAAAAAGATTATAAATCTTCCGGGAGCCGGAGCTGCGGGCGGCATCGGCGGTGGCTTATCCGCCTTTTTGAACTGTGAGCTCCAAAGCGGATTTGATGTGCTGGCAAGGGCTGCATCGCTTGAAGATAAAATACGTCGCTCCGATGCGGTCATAACAGGCGAGGGCAAGACGGACAGGCAAACCCTATTCGGCAAGCTTCCTAAGAGGGTCTCGGACATAGCCGAAAAATTCGGCGTTCCGTGTATCCTTTTGAGCGGCGACGTCGAAAACGATATTTCCGCCGAGAAACTCGGAGTATGCGAAATACATAAAATAAAGGAAAACGGTATAAGCCTTGAGCATTGCATGAAAAACGCCGCTTCGCTTTTGTCCGAAAGAGCCTTTGCGATAGGCAAAGACTCAAAAATAATAAACAAGCAATATAGCAGAAAACAAGAGAAAATGCGAGAAAACGAGAGATAAATCATATAATCGTTAAAATATTGAAAAAACGGTGTTGACGAAATCGTTTCTTCGTGATAATATATTCGGGCAATAAAAAAGAAATAATTATTCGGAGGTTATGTTTTATGTCAACTTATATGCCTAAGGCTGCCGACATCAGCCGTAATTGGTATGTTCTTGATGCTGACGGCAAAACCCTCGGTTCCGTTGCTGCAGAGGCTGCTACGCTTCTTCGCGGCAAGCACAAGCCGACATTTGCTCCTCACGCTGACTGCGGCGATCACGTAATCGTAATCAACGCCGGCAAAATAGTTCTTACAGGCAACAAGCTTGAAAAGAAAATGTACTATCATCACACCGGTTATATCGGTAACATGAAGAAGATTCAGTATAAGACCCTTATGGCTGAAAAGCCCGAATTTGCTCTTAAAAAGGCAGTTAAGGGTATGCTTCCCGATAACTCACTCGGCAGAAAGCAGCTTACAAGACTTCGTATCTTCAAAGACGGCGAACACACACATGAGGCTCAGAAGCCCGAAGTTAAAGAATTCTGAGAAAGGGAGGCAAAAATAAATGTACGAGACTAATCCTTATTTTTACGGCACAGGCAGAAGAAAGAAGTCGGTTGCAAGAGTTCGCGTTTATGCAGGCTCAGGCAAAATAACGATAAACAATCGTGATATCGACGATTATTTCGGCCTTGAAACACTTAAACTTATAGTTCGTCAGCCTCTCGCTCTCACCGGCACAGCTGACAAATTCGACATCGTCTGCAACGTTCAGGGCGGCGGTGTAACAGGCCAGGCAGGCGCAATTCGCCACGGCCTTTCAAGAGCTCTTCTTCAGTACGACGAAAATCTTCGTTCGGCACTCAAGAAGGCCGGCTTCTTGACTCGTGACCCGAGAATGAAAGAGAGAAAGAAATACGGTCTCAAAGGCGCTCGTCGCGCACCGCAGTTCTCAAAGAGATAATCGGTTACGATTTTTCAATCAAATACTTCAAAAGCCACGGGAAATCAATGGTTTTCCGTGGCTTTTTTATATAGCGATACCATAACGGCTTCTTTGCATAGCCCGAGAAAAGGATTTTGCGTTCGGTTCGCTGTGTTTTAAAATCCCCCCCAAAAAGCCTTGACAGGTAACCGAACGGCTACTACTATTTGGAAGTGAATTTATGACGGGAGATACAAAGGAGCGTATTTCGGAAACCGCGCTTTTTGAGGCAATGTACAATGAATTGCCTCCGCGATAAAAAGAGCTTGCGGTTTTTATCCTGTACGATGGCGAGACAAAAAGCGTTGTCGGGAAATTGTCTGTTATTTAACAAAAAAACAGCCTAAGCTATTGCAATTATTGTTGAAATATTATATAATCTGCTCATTGGTTAAACAGCAAATAAATTTGGGGGATAACTATGAGCTGGACATTATATTGGGTGCTTTTGGCAATCGGCATTGTTATGACAGGTATATTTTTGTTCTTGCGCGTTAAAAAGGGCGGAATTTCCGCACTGTATGCCAAGGCGGCGGCGAGTCTCTGTTTTATTTCAACCGCTTTTGCCGCAACAAGCGCAAACCGCGACAATATTCAATTCGGCCTTTGGGTGGCGTTTGGGCTTATACTCGGAATGGTCGGCGATATTTGGCTTGACTTGAAATGGATTTATTTGCAGGATAAGGATTCATATCTTTATTCCGGCTTTATCTCATTCCTTTTAGGTCACATCTGTTTTAACGTGGCGATTTATAAAAGTTACAGATTTACCGGCAAAACACTTGCTGTTTCGATAGGCGTATCGCTTCTTATAGCTCTCGGCAATATATTGACCGAAAAGCTTATGAAAAATCATTTCGGTAAGTTTAAATTCATTGTATTTCTCTATACCTTCTTCCTGGCGTTGACTATGGTTTCGGCCATCATAGCGGCAATTGCCACCGGATTTGAAAAGGTTTGGGTTGTTATGGCAGTGGGCGGTGTCCTCTTTACTCTGTCCGACGCCGTTCTTTCGGGTATGTACTTTGCCGAAAACAAGAATACAAAGTTTAACATATTCTTAAACCATATCTTATACTACGCAGCTCAGTTTACGATGGCGGCGACAATCCTTTGCATTAAATAAAAAATCGGTGGGAGCTTAAATTTAGTTCCCACCGTATTTTTATAGCCGCCTTTAGTTAAAAAATAACTAAGATTTGATTATTACATTTTTAATGCTTTCAGTCCTGAAATGACTTTAAGGCGTCAATTGTATTTTGTATCAGCTCATCAAGCGAAATACCGAGCATATCCGCACCGCGCTGTATGACCTCGCGAGAGCAGCCGGCGGCAAAATTCTTCGCCTTGAATTTTTTCTTCACGGATTTAAGCTCAAGATCCTGTACGCTGTGCGAAGGGTGCATTTTTACAACGGCTCCTATAAGCCCCGTAAGCTCATCTACCGCATAAAGGACCTTTTCCATCTCGTGTTCCGGCTTAATGTCTACCGTTATGCCGTAGCCGTGGCTTGCCGTTGCGTGAATTATCTTTTCGTCAATGCCTCTTTCGCGCATTATTTCCTGTTCCTTTATGCAGTGCTCTTCGGGATACATTTCGAAGTCAAGGTCATGTAAAAGACCTACGATTCCCCAAAAATCCCTGTCGTCGCCGTAGCCGAGCTTGTCGGCAAAATACATCATTGTTTTTTCAACCGTTTCGGCGTGCTCAAGGTGAAACGGCTCCTTGTTGTATTCCGTAAGGAGCGCGTATGCTTCGTCTCTTGTCATATTCAAACACCCTTTTGCGTATTTATTTTGCCCTGTAATTCGTCAAATCTTTTACGACTTCACCTGCTATTATCAGCCCGACTACCGACGGGACAAACGCATTGCTGCCGGGGATCGCACGTCTTTGTGTGCAATTTCTCGCCGTATCGGGAGGGCAAATGCAGTGCTCGCGGCAGCTTATCGCCGTATCCTCAATGGGTACAAGCGGCTTTTCCTTTGAATAAACTACCTTGAGTTTTTTAACTCCGCGTTTTTTCAGCTCGTATCGCATAACTCTCGCAAGCGGACAGACCGAAGTCTTATAAATGTCAGTCACCTCAAATGCAGTCGGGTCCATCTTGTTGCCGGCGCCCATTGAGCAGATTATAGGAGTATGGCTCTTTTGCGCCTGCATAACAAGCTCGATTTTGCCCGATACGGTATCTATGGCGTCAACAACATAGTCGTACTGTGAAAAATCAAATTCCGCCGACGTTTCCGGAGTGTAAAACTTCCGATACGTTGTAACCTCGCAGTCCGGATTTATGTCCTTGATGCGTTCTTCGGCAACCTCGACCTTATATTTTCCTATTGTTGAATGCGTTGCGATTATCTGACGGTTTATATTCGTAAGGCAGACCTTGTCATCGTCTATAAGGTCTAATTTACCAATGCCCGATCTTGCAAGCGCCTCCACGGTGTAGCCGCCGACGCCGCCTATGCCGAATACGGCAACGCGCGAATTTTGCAGCTTTTCCATGGCTTCTTTTCCGAGAAGCAGCTCGGTACGTGAAAACTGATTCAGCATAATTTCCGCCTTTGTATTATAATAAATATTTTTGCGCAACAGGCAGCGTGCTGTCTGCGATGCCGTATATGGATTGTTTCGAATTTATTTTTATCAGATGCAGTAAGAGCCGTTTGCGCCTACTGCCTTGTCGATTAAATCCTGAATAGTGACGCTGTCGGCATATTTGTTGATAACATCGTAAAAGCCGCGCCAAAAATCAAGTGTCTCACAGTATGCGCTGCGCTCGCAATAGTTGTTTTCGTCCTGTAAACAGGCAACGGGCGACAGCGAACCCTCGCAGACTCTGAGAATGTCTCCCGCCGTGCATTTTTCGGGGTCAACATTGAGCTTGTAGCCGCCGGCATTGCCGCGAAAGCTGCGTATAAGGCCGGCCTTACTCAGAATTGAAACCACCTGTTCAAGATATTTCACCGATATATCCTGCCTTGAGGATATATCTTTAACAGAGACCGGTGCGGCATTTTGGTGGCGGCCTATATCTATCATAACGCGCAAAGCGTAGCGCCCTTTTGTTGAAATCATAACATATCCTCCGTTTCAAAATATATCCCTATTATACTACCGATTTAGTAGGATAGTCAAGACCGAGTTTATGTGTTAAAAATCCCGGTTTAACAACAGCACTTAAAGAATAATGGGCAAAACAAAGAGAACGTTATTAAGACGGTTTCAAGAAACGTCCTCTGACAAAAACAAAAGCCGAAACTAAGAAGTAAAATTTACTGCTGCGTTTCAGCTTTTCGTATTCGTAATATGTAATTTTAAATGCTTCGAGGGTTACATATCGCCGTTTTTATCCTGCGGCTTCTCGGAACTTGCCGCACGCATACTTTGAGGCATATACGCATTTGACTTTTCTTCCGGAGCGTTGTATTTTTCAGCCTGAAAAGCGGGCTCGTTTTTGTCCTCGGCAGCTTTGTTTTTATTGCCTTTTACAATATTTATAATAGGTCTGACTGCGCCGAGTGCACACAGAAATATGCCGATTATCAGGTCGGTCACATATGATTTGGAGATTTCGGGCTCACTGAGAAATCTGTAAGCATTTCTCAACGACTCGGCAAAGGTGAGCGTAAAATCTATCTCGCCGTCGGCAAACCACGACTGATATGCACTGTAAACATCCTTTGCAAGACAGCAGTACCAAGCGAGAATTATCACAAGCAAAGCCATAACCACGGAAATTATGCAGCCGAATTTGCTGAGCTTTTTAGCGAAAACCTCATATCCTTTAAACGCACATATAACTCCTATCAGTCCGCTTATTGCGGCAATATAGCCTACTTGGTACAGCAGAAAATACACTACTCCTCCCGCAAGTGAAAAAAGGAGCGCACCTACCGTGCCTGCAAGACGATTTTCGGGAACGACCGCAGTATCGGAGCTCTCTGTATATTGTGAGAGAGGCTCGATTTCTTTTGAATTTTTCATTTTGAAATTCATCACCTTTCGGGCATCGGATGCTTGTAGACACCGTTTTGCCGCAGCTTTGATTTAACTTGACATCGGCAAGGCGAACCTTACAGAGAATGCAACGATAAGATTATACATAAGAACGCAAACTTTGTCTATAAAAAGATTATTTTGTCATTTCTTATGGCAATGTTACGACGAATAAAATATAATCTTTCGCGAAACGGTATAAATACGTCAGCAGTTAGTAAGCGGATATTTTTCATACAAAGAAAAACGGAGCAAAGTTTGCTTTGCTCCGACGTGGTGCGGGTAGCAGGACTTGAACCTGTACAGAGTTGCCTCCACAAGAACCTGAATCTTGCGCGTCTGCCAATTCCGCCATACCCGCATATTAAGTTTTGTCCTCTGAATTTTACACGGCGAGGGCATCCGAGGCGGAGCTTACTTTCGGCTTGTTCCGCAAATATAAAAACGCATTTCTGCGATTTTACCGTTTTCGGCGTGGGCGCATTATCGGACACGGTATCTGCCGATTTGCTGCACGATATAATATATGATATTAAAAATCAAAGCCTCGTATTACCGAGAAGCGATAAAGTATAGATTTTTAATTTCCGCTGTTTATAATACCATTTAGCGGCGTTGTTGTCAAACCCTTTTTATGCGCGCATAATTGACAAAACGGTCAAAGTAACTTATGATATAAACATTAAAAGGAGTTGATAAAATGGGGAGCGGTAAATTGCCTGCCGTGGAAACAAACAGCCCCAAAAGGCTTTATTATATCGATATTCTCAATATTCTGTCTTGTTTTGCCGTTGTGGTGCTGCATTGCTCCGGCGGAGTTTTTTATTATCAGAAAACACGCCTTTGGTTCATATATATGTTTTTGCAGACCGTAGCTCATTTTGCCGTGCCCGTGTTTTTTATGATAACCGGTGCAAATTTACTTGATTACCGTAAAAAATACGATACAAAGACGTTCTTTAAAAAACGTGCCGCAAGAACACTTGCACCGTTTCTTTTTTGGTCGCTGCTTTACTGGGTACGCCCGTTTGTGTTAAAGCAGGCAACCGCGCCCATGAGCGCAAAGGGGCTTTTCCTTGCGATATTCAATAACGAGGCAAATTATGTATTTTGGTTTTTCTATTGCATTTTTGCCGTATATATGTGCCTGCCGCTGTTTTCGCTCGCCGCGGATAAGAAAAACATCAAAACCATAGAGTATGTGTGCGTTCTCGGCTTTGTGTTCAATTCGGTTTTGCCGCTCGTCAACAGATTTGTAATTCCCGTATACGGTGGACTGACTCCGGTTATAGTAACGGGCTATGTGGTATTTGTCTTTATGGGCTGGCTTATAAAAAACAAGGATTATACCAAAAAGGCGCGTATACTTATTTATATGTCGGGTATTTTCGGAGCCGCTCTGATGTTTTTCGGAACATATATTGTCAGCAAAAAAAGCGGGGAAACCGACACTTTGTTTATGGACTATACGTCGATAGCCTGCCTGCCTATGTCCGCCGCCGTGTTTACGGCAGCGAAATATATAAAATGGGAGCGGCTTTTCAGGATTATTCCGGAAAAATTCATAAGAGCCCTGTCGTCGCTCAGCCTCGGAATATATGTTACGCATATGCTCGTTTTGTTTGCGTTTGATAAAGTGGCTGTTTTTGCGGAGCATCCCGTGTATTATTCGGTGTTTATGCCGTTTATAGCATATATTATATGCGCCGTACTGTCGTTCGTCATCAAAAAAATACCGATTTTAAAACATATTATGCCTTAAAATCCTTTTCCAAAAATTCAGCTACGCCGTCATTATTGTTTTCCCCTATGACTTCATCGGCAATTTGCCGAAGCTCCGGGACAGCATTTTTGACGGCGTATTTTCTGTCCGCCAGCGAAAACAGAAGTATATCGTTTCTGTTGTCGCCGAACGCCGCGATTTTGTCCGCGCCGACCAGAGCCATAACCTCCTGTGCGCCGTTAGCCTTGCTCGCCTTACTGCTGTATATTTCGAGAAACCAGTATGGGGTGTATGTGTCGGCGTAAAAAGAACAGGTGACTCCGTTTATTTTCTGCGCCGCGTCATAGATGGGCTTTAGCTCGTCATATCCGTCGGAAAGACTTATAAAAACGGGGTGCATATCGTCTAAAATCTCGTATTCGGAGACTTTTTTAAATTCGCCGAAGAATTTACCCTTCCTTTTTTCGTAAAAATCACGGTGAATGGGCAATTTGAAATCAGTGTATTCTATTGTGAATTTTCCGTCGTCGCCGTAGAAAAAGGCAAACGGCGATTTGTTCCTTTGCACAAATATTTCCGTTATCGCAAAAAAGGCGTCCTTCGGTATCTCGTGGTAGGCAACTGCTTTTTTGTTCTTTAAATCGAACAGAAACACACCGTTCATAAGCACCGCCGGCACGGATATGTCAATATCCTTCAAAAGCTCTGCGGCAGACATTGCGCTTCTTGCGGTAGCAACGGTAAACAGCATACCGTTTTTTATAAGCTCATTTATTATTTCGACGCTGCGGCGGCTTACTTTCCCGCCGTCATTCAGGAGCGTTCCGTCCATATCCGATATGTAAAGTGTTTTCATTTATCTCTCCGTTAATTTTTTAGGAAGAGTTTAGCATACGCAAAATGCATTGTCAAACCATACGGCATGATAAAAGTTTTAATTGCCTTGAATGTTGATTTATGGTAAAATTTATGTAAAATATCCGAAAGGGGTACATGAAATGACAAAAAAATCTAAAACCCTGATTTCAATATTGCTGTTTGTAGTTTTGTTCGGCGGACTTCTTTTAACCGCTACGTTTACCGATTTGCAGGTGAGTGATATCCTGACGCGGCATGCTTTGGCGTCACATTCGTATTACACTAACGACCCGTTCGGTGCCACATTTGAGAGCGTCGGCAGCGCGCCTGTTTATTTTATGCTTGCATTCAGTATACAGATACTCTTTTGGGGTGTTCGCAGATTTTGGAAAAAACGCCCGATAAAGGATATTGTTGAAGTTATAGGCGTCATAGCGGGTACTGCGGCATATTACGCATTTTTAAGTGAGACCGTGGGCTATCTTTTACAACACCTGAATGCGGAGAGTTACAAGGGCTCGGCTTTTTTGTCGGGGGTTGCGCTGTTTTTGGCGGCGCTTTTTATGCTGTTCGGAACCCTTGCCGCCGTGGTGGCCGGATTCGATGTACTTCTTGGCGTTGTCCCAGGCACCGCCGGCGTTGGACATGAACACGGCCATGGCAAAGCCGGTGACAGATACGCCGCCCAGCAGGCCGACCATGCGGCCCATGAATCCGGCGCCGAAGTCCTTGAACGCGAACGTCGGGCCGTGGAACAGCTCCAGCGTATAGCGGCTGCCGACCGGACGCAGGGGAACCTGAAAATCGTAGATGCGGCCGATCTCCCGCTGCAGAATCCCGGCGTCGATATCCTCGCCGAAGAACAGTGCGGCCAGATACCCCGCCAATGCGGCATAGGACTCCCCGGCCAGCCGCTCCGCGACCGCCATATCAGCCTGCGGAATACGTTCGGGGACGAACAGTCCCCCGTCGGGCGCCAGCCCCGCCTCGACGGCTTCGCGCAGCGAACAGGGCCGTGCATGTGCTTTGTCTCTCGTACTGTAGTATTTCATGGTTTTCCTTTTTTCTTATTCTTCGATTCGCGCACCGCGGTTCGACACGCGGCCCGCATAGATGTTGCAGCCGATTCCCAGCCCGGCGAAATGGCTCTTCATCCGTTCGGCGACCCGTTCCGACACCGACCCTTCGGCGGCCAGCGCAAAGACCGAAGGTCCCGATCCGGCGATGTTCATGGCCAGAGCGCCTTCGGAGAGCACCTCCTCCTTCAAACGGTCGTAACCGGGAATGAATCCCTTGCGGTAAGGCTCCGCGACGACGTCGTGCATCGAGCGGCCGATCAGCGCCACGTCGCCCAGAGC
>ERZ780083.631-NODE-631-length-13993-cov-3.238341_pt1 | contig 13993 bp, 4 predicted proteins | sample MGYA00511838_ERZ780083 | MGnify/ENA primary metagenome ERZ780083 (study PRJEB29588, sample SAMEA2152602) | human gut metagenome | biome: human gut; feature: human-associated habitat; material: faeces | place: Denmark | collected 2008/2010 ...
TCGAAGAAATTGTCAAATAAGTTTTCATTGAAAATTGCGGGTAACATAAGTCATTTCTCCTTCCATATATCGGACGGTCGGTTTATTATCCGACCGTGTAACTGCTATGTGTGTGCCTGCTGTCGTTTATTCGATAGCGATAACATTATCCGTTTCAACCTGCGGAGCGGCTTTCGGAACAGATACCTTTAAAATACCGTCCTCAAACTTGGCGTTTACGTCCTTAGCCTGTACGCCCTCGCCTACATAGAAGCTCCTGCTGCACTGACCCTCATAACGTTCACGTCTGATGTACTTGCCGTCCTTCTTCTCCTTTTCGTCCTTTTCAAGACCTTTGGAAGCAGTGATCGTAAGGTAGCCGCTGTCAAGCTTCAGCGATACATCTTCTTTCTTGAAGCCCGGCAGATCGATATCAAGCTCGTAGCTGTTGTCGGTTTCGCGGACATCTGTCTTCATAACGTTCTTTGCGTGCTTGCCGTAAAGCGGATCGTTCTTGCCGAATACCGACGGCATATAAAAGTCATCATCGAAGAAATTGTCAAATAAGTTTTCATTGAAAATTGCGGGTAACATAAGTCATTCCTCCATTCATTCCAAAGCGGTCTGTGCTTTAAACGCAGTGCCGAACATTTGTTGCCCTTGTACCTTCCGGAGACCCTCTCTCTTTCTTTGTACAACTACATTATAGCACACTTTTTAGCACTGTCAATAGGAGAGTGCTAATTTTCACAAAATCTTCTTAAAAGTGTGACAAATTTGACATTCAGGAACGAAAACACGAAATGTAATTGCGCATTATCGGCATTTTTGCGTACGAAAATAACGTCCCGCTGTAAGAAAATGTTCCTACAGCGGGACGCTTAAATGTCAATATTATTGTATCATGCGTACAGGCTCATGATAGTCGGGGTCGTTTATCATAGCTGAATTTATCGTTGTGTTATTAAGAGCAGTCTTGCCGTTTGTAAAGCCTACATCTACCGAATAAGTGCCTGAGATAGAAGTGATCTGTATATCACTTCCTGCGGCGCACAGAGCTCCTTTTCCCTCAGAGCTGCCTATACCGGCAACCTGTTCGCCTTCGATATGAATTTTAAAGTCGGAGCTATTTATATTTATGTTGCATTCGGTCTTGCGACAGCCGACAGCCGCACCGCGCATTGCCTTCATAAGAAGATCGAATGAAGCATTATGGATATCTATACTTGATGGATTATCACCGTCAAGCGCAGAGAGCGCGCCCACGCAACCTGCACGTATGCCGAGCGCTCTCAGTATGAGCTTTGTGCCGTTTATTCTTATATCCACATATCCGCACAGTGAGCCGAGAGCTACCGCGTTGTCGCCGGAACAGTTTATATCTATAATGGCGTTGCCTGTTTCGATGCCGCAGCTTCCGTCATATGAGCCCACGCCTATGCAGTCTTTTCCGGTCGATGACATATTTATGCTGCCGCCCAGCAGTTTTATCGGCATTTCGCTTGATGACACACCTCCGCCGATACAGATACCGTGATCTCCGTTTGCCTGCATCTCAATACTGCCGGTCATATCTATCGTTATTTCTCCGAAAGTATCGTTATAACTGCTTCCTATACAACAGCCGTCATTTCTGTATGAGTCAATATAAAGACTTCCGTCACCGGTTATTGTAAGCTTTGCTGTGTCGGGTACAAGTATACCGTCGTAGTTAAGTGTGTTCTGACCTTTGATCTCTATTGTAGCATCGGAATTTTCGCCTATCTGTATGCACTGACGCATACCGCTCTTGATATTCACATTATCGAGTATGATCCTGCATTTTGAACCGTTTTCGGTCTTTATCACAAATGTGGCATTATCACAGCCGTTAGCCGTAAGATGAACCGAAGCGCTTTCGACTATAACTCCTGTGTAACGCTCGGAAAGCATTTTTTCAATATCTAATTTTTCGTTTTTGCCGTCCTTTACGGTATAATATCGAGCTACCTTTATATTGGGACGGTGCATATTGAGCATTCTCATCTGCTCGGCAATAGTATCCGATATATCGGGGACGATTTCTTTCTGCGGTCTTGCCGTGTAGAAGCCCTGTATATAGTCTGCACCTCTGCGTATAGTAACGCTCATCTCGTCATATGTTTCAACGCCCTCGGCAAGGACCTTAATGTTATTCAGTCTTGCAAAATCGATAATTCCTGTCAGGAAGTGCTGTTTTTTGACGTTTGTATTGATATCTGTAATAAGCGAGCGGTCGATCTTCAATACATCGGGCTGCAGACTGAGAACCGCCGCAGTGTTTGAATAACCGCTTCCGTAATCATCGATCGCGATCATACAGCCGTGTGATTTGAACAGCTGCCGCAGTTTTGCTATCTTTTCATCTGTAAGATCCGCCTGCTCTGTAAATTCAATTACCAGCTGAGGCATTATATCGCCGTACTTTTCGCACAGTCTGTTAAAATCATACTCTGTTATCATATGGTCCGGCACAGAATTTATGAATATCTTTTTTTCTCCGAAACGCGAACGGTTCTTGCTGACTATATCAAGGACATTCTCAAAAGTAAGCCGCTCTATGTCATACAGCTTTCCGTGCTCGCGTGCAATGCGGAGTATATCGAGCGGCGACGAACCCTTAGGACGCATAAGCGCCTCATAGGCATAAACATAACCGTCAACGGTCGATACTATCGGCTGGAAGCAGTAACTGAAATTGTTGTCGTCAATAAGGCTCGTCAGAAGCTTTGAGTCGGAATAGCTGTTGCACTCCGTAACATATTCTTCTGCCGAAAACTCCCTGTTTATGCTTCCGAGCGCTTTGGCTCTGAAAAGTGCAAAGTCGGCATAGTTTATCATCATATCGATAGTAGCCGCCTGCGTAGGATACCAGCAGTAGCCTACAGTTATAGTGAATGCTTCACTGCGGGTTTCTATGGTATTTCCAAATTCATCGGTCAGTCTGCACCTGCTGACTGCATCGTACATTTTCTTTATAATATCGTTAATTTCTTTTTTTGCCATCTGGCGGAAGAAAACTAAAAAGTCTTTGTAGCTTTTCACACCTATGATGACATTTTCGGAATTAAAACGTTTAAGTGCGTTTGCCGCCGTGGCAATGCAAAGTGATGTCTTATCATAATTAAGCTCGCTGTCTACACGTTCTATACCGTTGATATGTACAGCCGCCATACAGCATTGAGCGGTGCCGCTTATCTGACTTATCATACTGCGTACACGGCGTATGAAGTAGTCGCGTGTGTACATACCAGTAAGCGTGTCATACTCTTTGATATCGTCCTTCGGGTTGCGCGCCTGCATTATCTGCGTTACGTCCTGTATAAAGCCGAGCAGATAGTCTGTATCATATACTATCTTTATCTTTATGTAGCTTGTTTCTCCGCCGGCAGTATACATATATATATTCTTGTGACCCTCTACCTGATTTTCGTTCAGACTGTCAAGCAGAGCGTAAAACTTTTCTTTATTCATATTGTCGCCGCTGATATGAAGAATTGCGGCAACGTTTTTGTCATAGTATGCTTCGTTCAGGTCGTGCGGAAGTTTAAATACACCTATAGTGGGGAAGTTATCCAGAAATATATTCCAATCATGGCGGCTGTTGCCGTCTTTATCAAAAAAGCTCATATGATATCCTCCCAAACTGTAATGCTAACGCTATTATACAATTTTTTACTGTAAAAGTCAATGCTGTTTTAACAATATGCACAAAATAGACAAAATTATAAAACTGTTTTGTATGATTTTAACAGTTGCGAAACGATTTAAAAAGAGTGCTGATGCAACGTGTATTTTTTCTTACAATTCTGCAAGATTTGGAAAAGCCGCCTTTTTTTATTATAAAATAGAATAAGAAAACTATACTTCAGCAGACTGTCGAAAACCTCTTGTAAATATTAAAATGGGGTGTCGAGTGTTGCTTGGATCGGGAGCGGTATCTCTGCGGTCTGCCTTGTGGCTATCTCCCGTACACCGCTTTTGTGAAAATTATACAGTTCAGCGACAGACTGTTATACTTTTCGATACTTCAAACACTCAGAGAAAGGACGGTAGTTTATATGGTATCTATGAAAAAGCACCGATATAAAACCATATTGTCGGTATTTTTTGCGTTGCTGCTGATATTGTTAACAGTTTCGTTGGCGGTTTACGCCGCAGAAGCTTCGGCACTTTCGGCAGAGCTTATCACCGACAAGGAGGAGTATGCGGAAAGCGAAGATATTTCCGTAACGCTCAGAATAAAAAACACAGGGGAAAACAAGCTGAGTGATATAGCTTACAGCCTGACGGCTCCCGATGGCTACCGGCTTAAAAGCGGAAGCCTTAAAGGCACTGAAGACGAACTCAGAGCAGGCGGTACATTAAGCTATGATAATGTATTTTCGGCTGTCGTTGCCGTTCCCGAAGAGCCGGGAAATTCGGATAAGCCGGCAAGCCCCGACACAGGCGTGACCGTAAATCCCGTGATACCGCTTATAACTGCGGTCGTATGTGCGGTAGCGCTTCTTATTCTGAATAAGAAGAAGGCTAAAAATCTTATGGCGCTTGTGCTTTGCGCATCGCTACTTTCGTCGGCTTTGCCGCTTGACGTTGCCGCAGATGAGATAAAAGCGGATATTTCGCGCAGTGCGGATATAACGGTAACAAAGGACGTTACCGCAGGCGGAGTGAAAAAGACGTTCACGGCGAGAGTGACCGCAGGCGAGTATGGCGGAAACGTAACCGTTACATATGACGCACAGGGCGGCAAGGAGATCGACAGTCTTACACTGCCTGTCGGTGAAACTGTCGGCAGACTGCCCGATACAGTAAAAGAAGGCGCTGTACATAACGGCTGGTATCTTGACAAGGAGTGCACCGAGCAGTTCTACGAAGACGAGCCTGTTATGCAGGATATGACGCTTTATGCGGGATATGACGAGGACGGTATAAAGCCGGAAACACCTGATTATAACGAGATAACGATCTCTGACGCTCCTGAGGACTTTTCATTCTCGCTTATCTCATCACAGAGCATAACGGACGATAATTTGCAGGACGTTATCAGTATCGAAAATCAGTTCGGTGAAATGCCGCTGCTCAAAGTTGAAAATACAGGCAGCGGAGTATACACTGTAAAGCCTGTTATCAACTGGACGGAAGGCGGCGCATATGTGCTGAGCCTTATAGATAACGGGGTGCGGTTTGACGGCATCAATTCCGACATTATGCCTGACGAGAAGATAAGAACCATTACGCTATTCATTTACAGGGAAGAAACGAATAACGTAGTTCTGAAGGACGGCATAGTTACTATCCCGAAAAGCCGGATAAGAGAAGATGACGACAACGAGCATATCTATATGTCACGCAGTGAATTCGAGGCACTCTCGATACACGAGGGTACGGTAATATTCGCTGACGATGCCGAAGAGCCGAGCTATCTGAACGTTGTGTCATATGAGCTTTTCGGCGATGAATACAAGATACTTACGGTCGGCAGTGATGTTGACGATATATACGAAGAACTTGATATTTACTTCAAGGAAAAGTATGTCAAAAACGATGTGCTTGCCGAGGCGATAGACACGGAAAAGCTGGTAGAACAGCTTTATGAAAGCGAAGGAACACAGCAGCTTACATATATGCTTGCCGCCGCTGTATATGACAGCAAGACGGTAAGGGAACTTGGTGACGGCAATGCGCCGTTTGAACTTATGTCCAACACATATATGGACGGGGTAAACTGGAACGACAAGCAGATAAAGCTGAATGTAAAGGAGCTTCTCGAAGGGCTTACAATCAGCGCTAAGGTCGGTACGGCGAAGAATACTAATTTCAAATGTATAAACGGTTTCCCGAATGAGCAGGACTGGACGGCGCTCAACATCACATTCAGCTATGAGATGACGCTTAAGAACAAGGTAAAGCTGGAGGCTGAGGTAAGCATCAGCGAATACCTTATCATAGGCGTAGGCGGCACTCTCAGCTTAAAGCGTGACTTCAACGTGAAGTTCCTGCCCTTGTCGCAGACGGATGTAACATTCAAGATACTGGTCTGCTCGGCAGATGAGGAAGAAGACGATAAGCAGCAGGATAACGAAGAAAAGAGAGATGTTTCCGTTGAGATAGAAGCCATAATGAACGGCGAGGATAAGGAAAGCGGAAATATCATAAAAGACGTGCGTGAAATGCTCGAAAACAAGGGCGGAGCCATAAGGCTATGCGAGGTGAACCTTTTCAGCGCAACGTTCATGCCTATACTGCCGCTGTCTATAAAGACGGAGCTTAACTTTGTGGTCAATGTTTCGTTTGCGGCGGGTATCAGTATGGAAGCATCGGTGCTTCAGGCAAAGGGTCTTGGCATAAGAGGAAATATCAAGGAACCGTCATCTATAAACGTATACAGATTTATAATGGCTGGCGACGACCGTTACATATTCGATATGTACGCTTACGGCTATCTTGGCGTTGAGGCGGGCATCGAGGGTAAGGTATCGGTATCGCTTCTTGGCCTTAATGATCTCGGAAGTGTCGGTGCGGCACTTGAAATAGGTGCTTATGCCGACTTGTATGGTTATCTGCACTATCATTCGCAGGATATGCGACACAATAAATACTACGCTTCTCCGAAGGAACATTACCACGAACTGCAAGGCGGAATATACTTCGAAATGGGCGTGTATATAAAAATCTCGATATTTGCGGAAAGCAAGCTGTTTAAGAAAAAGGCGGAGCTTGCAAAGCAGTTCAAATTCCCACTATTCAGCGTAGGCGACAAATATATCTATGCGGATAAGCCGACGCTTGAGGGCAATACCGACATAATACTGCGGGAAACGGATACGAATGTTTACGAGATAGACGGACTTATCCCTGCACAAGGCACATATCTTGATATAACAACAGGCGATATTGTAACACGGCAGATGAGCAGCAGTGAGTTCAAGGCTGCCTGCTACAGCAAGTATTTCAAGGTGAGCAAGAGCAATGACGGCAAGATAACGCTTACGGTATCTCCCGACGCTCCGAGCAGATATACAAGCGGCTTGCTTAGCTGTATACTGCGCCTTTACTATACGGGCGGACAGAATCTGCTGTTCACGTCCGACACCGAAAATCTGTACTATGACGCTGACAAGGGCACTTATATCAGCAGAAAGCATATCGGTGACATTGGCGTATACTATTACCGCAAGGGAGTTGACTTCCCTCTTGAAGACAAGGATAAGACCGCAACGCTGAAGTTTGCGGTGTCGGCTGACGGCAGGACGGAAATTGTAGATACGGTAACTGTACGCAAGGGCGGATATGTAAGCGGCTATTCGCTTGCGGTTTCGACCTACTGCGATAAAAACGGCTATATCTATGATAAGTCGCTGTTTGATACAGAGATACAGCCGTACTACTGGCTCAGCGATGATATGACCATTACGCTTAACACATACACTGCACAGAAGCTGTACTCGGTGGAATACTTTGACACAGAAAATGACAGATGGGTAAGCGAACTGTGGGCGGTAGATTATCTTGACGATATAAAAATGTTCGACAGATATAAACAGTCTGTGAACAGCGTTACTCATTTTGCAAGCTTCGGTATCGACAGAGCGGATGGTATGAGATACCAGATGTATATGAAGGACGCTCTGGCATACAGATACTATGACAGCAGTTACAGCGGCAGTGTACACGGCCTTGATACGACTAAGCCGCTTGCGGTGAACTACGGCAGTGAAGAAGATCTGCAGTCGTTCAGGGCTGAATACGAAAAGCTGTACCCGACGGCCTACAGCATTATGCTCAAAGCAAACTATCTTGTAAGAAGATGCATAGTCGATATTTATAACGAGAGCGGTTATGCGGGCGCAAGATATGTTGAATACGGCACTGAGTTCAGAGTGCCGGATACATTTATCGACAACATCAACAGCAGTAAGGAAAACGAGCTTATCGGCTGGGATATTGACGGTGACGGCAAGGCGGATATGGCTCCCGATGAAAAGATAACCGTCAAGGGCGATATGAGGCTGAAGCCTGTAATGAAGCGAAAGCTGTACACGGTAACGGTAAGACTTGCGGATTATACCGAAAGAAAGTTTGACGTTATTTACGGCAAGCCTTTACCGCAGGAGCTGGAACAGCTTATAAACAGCATTCCCGACAGTCCGAAGCCTGACAGCGAGGATTCGTTCTACGAGCCGTCATATGTGCTTATAAAGAGCGACGTTACGGTAGGCGGTTATACGGCAGGCGAAACTGTAAGGTACAACGGCGATATAAGCATAATGCCGGAAAGCAATGTGTACTTTGAGATAGTTCCTGCGAAACTGTATCACTACATAACGCTTATCGCAAACGATGGCGGCGGATTCAGATATACCGATGAAAACGGCGCTGAAATAGAAACTGACAGGATAAGGACGGTTGTACAGGACGGTTACCGTTTTGCAACGGCGCTTTACGGATATTCCGCATATGCGCCTGAGGACACATATACTACCGAATATCTGCTGTCGTATTTTGTGGACGCAGACGGAAACAGAATCGGCAGTAACGATAATGTGAAGAAGCCCGGTACCTACTATATGAAGTGGAACACCAACGACAGACGCTGTTATATAAACTATGACGTTTATATTTACAACGAGAACGGAGCGGAGGTTTCACACGAGGTAAAGTCCGAGTTTGACGGCTACAGACCCGAATATGATGAGCTTTGTAAAAAGTATGATGCCGAAGTTGAGGCGCTTGCACAGTATGATGACGAGTATTACACATATACTCTTAAGGAAGAGCCGATAAACGAAGAAAACACAACGATTGACGGCAAGACCTACAAGACTATAATTGTAAGGTGGAACAGAACGCCGAAGGAGTTCGATGTAACGTTTGACTATGACAACGGCACGGAAAACGAAACGGTAAAGGTAAAGTACGGCTATCTGTATCGTGCAACGGCAGGTGCTTTAAAGGATGATAAGTTCAACGATTATGAGCTTGTCGGATTTGACCTTGACGGTAACGGCACAGCGGATGTGATGCCGGGTGAATCGTTCAGGGTAACGGGCAATATGACGCTGAAGGCGGTATGGAAAGCTACCGACAAAATCTACAGCGTGGTGTTCTATGCTATGAGCGGTGAGTTTGATGACGGTACAGTGCGTTATGAGATAACGGGTAAATACGGCGACACAATCTCACTGTCGGATATTCCTGTGCCGACAGGTACAGAGGGCTATGAGTTTGCAGGCTGGGATAAAGCTGTACCGACAACGTTCGGTAATGACGACGGTATTATAAAGACCGAGATCAAAGCAACTTACAAGCTGAAAAAGATGACGATAACCTACCGTCTTGTAAACCTTGATACCAACAAGGTTTACGAAAGCTATAAAACAGCTAAGTTTGACTACGGAACGGTGTTCACGGCTGATATGCTTGAGGCATCTCCTGATACAGACGGCTGTCTGTTCGGCGGCTGGCTTGGTGAAAACGGCTATTCAGTCATCGGAAAAGAAATCAAGTCCGATATGACGCTGACGGGTACCATCACTCCTGTTTATGTCATCTACTCGCTTGACGGTGTTGAAAGCTCAAGGGAAAAGGCTAAAATCGGTGCTGAGGTAACAGTAAAGGAAAAAGCCGAAGGTTATCTTGAGTGGACAACGGACGATGTGACGGTTGAAGGCGGAAAGTTCACGATGCCGTCGAAGAATGTATCGTTCACAGCCGAAAAGGATATGAGCGGTTATCTGACAGTTTCAAACGGCAGTGCAAGCACGATAATAGATACCGAAAACAAGACGTTCATCAGCGGCAAGGCAAGCGGCTTTGAGTATGATACAGCTACAGGTATACTGACGGTGACCGGAAACGGTCTTAAGCTGTCGGGTGTCGGAAAGAATATAATGCTGTATGTTAAGCAAAGCGTTTCGGATATTACGTTTGAAAATCTTACGCTTACGGCAGGAGATATGAACGGCGTGAAGCCCGACGATTTCAGCAGCAGCATAGGCGCAGGCGACGGAGTCGGCTCGGCTGACGCATATCTGATGTATGTAAGCTCGAACAGCCTTAAGGTGAACATAAACGGAAATGTTACGCTTTCGAAACGTAACACGGCGACTACCAAAAACCTGTTAGCGATATATCAGGCGCACCTTGACTATGACGATGTAACTCCTATGAGTATGGAGTTTATCGGCGGCGACAGCCCGAATCTCACAGTAACGGGAAATACATACGCTATACAGAGTATGGGCAGTGTTGATTTCAGCAATATGACATTTACCGCAGCAGCCGAATATTACGGCGTACACGCAGAAACGATCCGCTTTGACAGATGCAGTATAATAACAACAGGTCTTGCGGGAACGGACGTTAAATCGTCAACCGGCATATACGGCAAAGACCTTTCGATCGTTGACTGCAGCTTAGACATAAGAACCGGAATATACGGTGAAACGATTAATATTTCGGGTGCTACAGACGGAACAGTTACCTCCGGATATGATGCGGCGGTTATGGTGATGTGCAAGACAAAGGACTGGGCGGATACGGCAAGCGGACTGCTGACGGTGGCACTTGACAAGGGACACTCCGTACTGTTTACGGTATCGGCAGGAAATTCGGCAATTCAGGCGTTTGACTTTGAGGGTGGGGAAAACAAGGTAGTTTCCTATCCGCAAACTACGGAGCCTGATAAGGAATTTGAGCTGACGAAGGATTTCTACTGGCTTCTCAAAGAGAAAAACGGTTCGGCGCTGATAAATGAGATAACATTCTCAGGCAAATAACAAGTACCCCCGACAGGCTAACCTGTCGGGGGTATTTTGCACATAAAATAACATCTGCGGCTTATCCGATGCCGCAGATGTGTTTTTGTTATCATATTATCATTCAACCAGCTCAGGGTCAAATGTTTCGTTCCACGGAAGCCCCCACTTATTGAGTGCGTCCATAAACGGATCGGGATCAAATTCCTCAATGTTGTAGACGCCGGGTTTCTTCCACTTGCCTGTCATTACCATCATTGCACCTATCATAGCGGGAACGCCGGTCGTGTAGCTGATAGCCTGCGAGCCGACCTCCTTGTAGCATTCCTGATGGTCACAGCAGTTGTAAACCTTGTAGTGTACTTCCTTGCCGTCCTTCTTGCCTATGCAGATACAGCCGATATTTGTCTTTCCGACTGTTCTGGGGCCGAGCGATGCGGGGTCGGGTAAAACTGCCTTAAGAAACTGGAGCGGTACTATCTCTCTGCCCTCGTACATAATGGGCTTGATAGATGTCATACCGACATCTTCGAGGCACTTAAGATGAGTAAGATAGCTCTGACCGAACGTCATAAAGAAACGGATACGCTTGATACCCTTGATGTTGAGCGCAAGTGATTCAAGCTCCTCGTGGTGCAGAAGGTACATATCCTTCTTGCCGACCTGCTCAAAGTTGTACTCTCTCTTTATCTCCATAGGTTCGGTTTCTACCCACTTGCCGTCCTCGATATAACTGCCCTTTGCAGATACCTCACGGATATTTATCTCGGGGTTGAAGTTAGTAGCGAACGGATAACCGTGATCGCCGCCGTTGCAGTCGAGGATATCGATGTAGTTTATCTCATCAAAGTAATGCTTCTGTGCATAGGCGCAGAACACACCCGTTACACCGGGGTCAAATCCGCTTCCGAGAAGCGCTGTGATGCCCGCCTTTTCAAACTTTTCCCTATACGCCCACTGATACTTGTATTCAAACTTGGCTGTATCGGGGTGCTCGTAGTTTGCCGTATCGACATAGTCTGTCTTTGTTTCAAGACAAGCGTCCATTATTGTAAGATCCTGATAAGGAAGCGCAACATTTATTACAATATCGGGCTTTTCCTTGTTTATAAGTGCGACGAGTTCGGGAACATTGTCTGCGTCAACCTGTGCAGTTGTTACCTTTGTCTTTGTGCCCTTTTCCTCGACCTGCTTTTTCAGCGCGTCGCACTTTGACTTTGTACGGCTCGCAATGCAGATCTCGGTAAATACATCGCTGTTCTGACAGCACTTATGAACTACTACTCCGGCAACGCCGCCGGCTCCTATTATCAATGCTTTTCCCATTTTTCTTTCCTTTCCGCTCTGCCTGAGGGCAGATGTCACATAGTGGTTACAAGTAGATTATACACTATCGTGTGTAAAAAAACAAGCAAATATTTATATACTGCATACAAGTACACCGTAATCAAACGGTGAAAGCTTGATCGTCTTTTCATCGCTCTCATGAGGCTTTCGCAGGAAACGAGGATTAGTGTATTCGTCCTTCATATAGTCGTCAAGGTTGAACGTTCTGGGATATTTCGACTTATTTAAGAATATAACGGCGGCTTCACGGTTGAGCTTGTCAATTCTTGCAAATACGCACTCCTCAGGCGTACAGACGAGAAACTTCATTTCGCCCTGTGCAAATGCCTTGCTTGACTTTCTTATCTGCGCGAGCTGCTTTGTGAAATCTATCATATCCAGATTTTCTTTGCCCCACGGATAACAGCGTCTGTTGAACGGGTCCTTATATCCCTCAAGACCGGCTTCATCGCCGTAATAGATACACGGTACGCCCGGCAGGAAGAATTGCAGTACCATAGCGCACTTAAGAAGTGACAGACCGTATACATACTGCTCCGGAGAAAGATAGCGCTCAGCCTGCCATTCTCTGTCGTGCCAGCCTACATCCTCGCCTGCAAGTCTTGTCAGTATACGCTCGGTGTCGTGGGTCGACAGGAAGTTCATCAGCATATCGGCACTGGGCTTAGGGTAATGCTCAAGTATAGTCATTATGCCGTCCTCAAAGCCCTTTGAGTCACCATACTTGCAATAGTTTATAATAACCTCTTTGAAAGGATAGTTCATAACGCTGTCAAGCTGACCGCCGATAAGATAACGTCTGCGGACACCGTAGCTCTCCTTGTTTGAAGCGTCTTCCCACACCTCGCCGTAGATGACCTTATCATTGCCCTTGGCTTTGACTGCTTTATTGAGATTGTCTAAGAACTCATCGGGGAGCTCATCGGCAACATCAAGTCGCCAACCCCTTGCGCCTTTGTCTATCCAGCGTTGTAATATGCCGTTTTCACCGCAGATATATGCGGTGTAGTCAGGGTTGTTCTCGTTTACGTTAGGCAGAGTAGTGATGCCCCACCATGATTCGTACTCAATGGGATAGCGCGAGAAGCAGTACCAGTTTCTGTAGCGACTGTCGGGATTTTTATATGCACCCTCATGCTCGCCGTACCTGCCGAACTTGTTGAAATAGATACTGTCTGCACCTGTATGCGAGAATACACCGTCAAGGATAATATCAATGCCGTATGTTTTTGCTTCCTTGCAAAGGTGCTCAAAGTCCTCATCGCTGCCGAGCATCGGATCGATGTGCTCATAGCAGGCGGTCGAGTAGCGGTGATTTTCGTGCGACTCAAAGATCGGATTTAAATATAAGCAGGTAACACCTAAGCTTTTGAGATAGGGGAGTTTGCTTTCGATACCCTTAAGGTCGCCTGCAAAGTAGTCGTTGTTGCGGATAATGCCTTTGTCGTCCGGGCGGAAGAAAGGCGTATCCTCCCAGTTCTCGTGGATTATTCTGTCAGTCGGAACATTTTCGTGTTTTTCACCGCTGCGGCAAAATCTGTCGGGGAATATCTGATACATTATCCCGCCTTTTATCCAGTCGGGAGCCGCCATATCCTTGTCAAAAACAGTAAGCTGGAACAGCTCGCCGTTGTCCAGAACGCCAAGCCTTGCTCCGCTGCGCTTTACATATCTTCTGTTGCCGTCGATCATCAATGAGAAGTAGTAGTGATGCAGACCGATATGCAGAGGGTTGAAGTTGCAGGTAAATACGTTGACATCGGTGGTGCTGTCTGTTTTCTCAAGCGGTAGAAAGCGTTCTTTTTCGCCGGGACGAAACATTACCAGGGTAGGGTCGGTAACATGCCATTCCTTCGGGGAACGCAGGGGAAAAGAGCTGGGCTGATACT
>ERZ780083.636-NODE-636-length-13953-cov-3.682544_pt1 | contig 13953 bp, 11 predicted proteins | sample MGYA00511838_ERZ780083 | MGnify/ENA primary metagenome ERZ780083 (study PRJEB29588, sample SAMEA2152602) | human gut metagenome | biome: human gut; feature: human-associated habitat; material: faeces | place: Denmark | collected 2008/2010 ...
TACATAGAATAGATTGACTGCATTTCCTATCAGCACTTTGTACATCAAGACTGCGAACGCTGCAACAAGTGCAAGTGAAACAACCGCTTCTATCACATGAAAGAGTGTGGCTTTCTCAATTTCCGAATGATACATGACCGGAATTGCCATGGAGAATAATATCAGATAGATCAGAGACATCCATAACAATACACGGTCTTCCGCCTGTGCGTTCGCGCATACCGTCTTGATAACCAAAGCCGCAATCAGCATTCCGTAAGATGCAAACTGGATTCCCGGAATCGTATATTCCGTATGTACCATGCCAGACACAAGAATGACTCCTGCGGTTATGGAAAGCATCCGGTAATCAATGGAACGATACACGTTCATATCCATCGTAAATAATGATTGCAGGAACGCTGCATTCCCCACTGCCAATAAAACAAGAAATGCAGCGAGCGATAAGAACACAGCCAGATACACATAACTATCGAAGCCGCTTCCGAACAGTTTCACATCTTTATCCCTTATGGAACGCACGATGCTCTGTACACGTTCCGCAAATAAAATAATGAAATATAACATAATCAGCCAGTTCATAGCAACCGCGGACACTCCAACCCGTAAATCCATGACGATTCCTCCTTCTATAACTCCAGCGATGCAAGAATCTCTTTCAATGCATCTGCCGATTCCTTTAATTTCAGAGCCTCTTCGCCGCTTAACTTGATCGGAATATCTGTCTCCACACCATCTGCACCAACAATCGCAGGCATACTCAGCACCACATCCTCGATGCCATACGCACCATGTATCATGTGTGAGACCGGCAGGATCGATTTCTCATCCCGCATGATCACCTCACAGATTCTCCTTACAGACATTGCGATTCCATAATACGTCGCATGCTTCCGGTTAATAATCTCATATGCACTGTTCTTGACTGCATCTGCAATCTCCCGCGTATTTTCCTTATGCTGATAATGTCCACGCATCTCGCACATCTCACTTAATTCCACACCGGAGACATTTGCAGATGACCATGCAACGACTTCGCTGTCGCCATGTTCGCCCACGATAAACGCATGCACACTCCGGCTATCCACAGACAAATGTTCACCCAGCTTGTATTTCAGTCTGGCACTGTCTAACACTGTGCCGGAACCAATCACCCGCTGCTCCGGAAGTCCGGACAATTTGATTGCCACCTGTGTCAGAATATCGACCGGATTCGCTACCACAAGCAGGATTCCACTAAAATTCCGCTTTGCAATCTCCGGGATAATAGACTTAAAAATTGCAACATTCTTGTTCACCAGATCCAGTCTTGTCTCCCCCGGTTTCTGTCCGGCTCCCGCGGAGATAATCACGATTCCCGCATCCGCAACATCGTCATAATCTCCTGCATAAATCCGCATCGGTGAAGCAAATGGGATTCCATGGCTGATATCCATTGCCTCTCCCTCCGCTTTGTTCCTGTCCGCATCAATCAATGCAATCTCTGTGAATAATCCACTCTGCATCAAAGCAAAGACGGATGCCGATCCCACAAATCCACAGCCGATCATAACCGCTTTTTTTGCATTTACTTTATTATTTTCCATAATTTGTTCCCCCTTGGTTTAATTTTCGAATAATAGTAATTATTACTATTTCAGTATAATAATAATTCTATAATTTGTCAATTTGTATTTATAAAAAAACACGCAAGCACTTTGTACCTGCGTATTTTTCTACTAATCATTTAACTTGTTGTTTTATTTGTTTTTGAAAAAAGAACACTCTTCCTCATTGCACTGTACACCATCCGAATTTCGAAGATTCAGATGAAATACATGACCACTTTCCGGATGCCCCGCACCAAATGCCCGCGTTACATGCGCCACGCCTATATCATTCATCTTCTTATCCAGTTCTATCGTGTGAAACCGCAGATCATCATTCTCACTGTACATCAGATATGTTTCCGGGAAATCTACATTCATATAAGCTAACTGCTCCATAAACAACTGGTACTGTTCTTTGGACACAACAAGTGAATTCTCTTTTCTAAGATACCAGTCTAAAATCGTGTCATCCCGCTTTCCCATATCGTATGCACCACAATTCAAGCAGATTTTGGCTGGTCTTTTATCATAGGTAAAATAATCCAGTTTCTCCCGATATTCCTGATTTGTCGCAGCAATGCAATACTGCGCAGTGAGCTGTGCCCCCGCCGAATCTCCCAACATGAAAAACCGATTCATATCCAGACCAAACACCCGCGCATGATCATCAATATATTTTACGAGATGTGCTACATCCTCTATGGCAGACGGATATTTATTCTGCGGTGCCAGACGATAATTAAAATTCACAACTACGAATCCGCTTTGTGCCAAATGACAGCAATAATGGCTATACAGTTTCTTATCTCCATAAAACCAGCCACCACCATGCACACTGACAATCACCGGATATGCTTTATCCGAGTCTCCCATATAAGATGCCGGCACACAAAGATCAAACAGACTGTTCGATACATAACTGTCTGAATCAATGTCCGACGCATCCCCGGATGATGCATACATCATCTCCCTTTTCTTATCCATCTTCCAGCTATCCAAAATCGCAGCAAACTGCTCTGCATCCAATCTTTTCTTATAATCTAAATTCTTAATCTGTACAACATTTTCCGGATATTCCAGATCTTTGTCGCGCAATCCATCATTCACCATCCACGCATGGCGCATGTTCACCCATGGCGGAAGTTTTCTGTTCTCCGCTCCACGCTTCATAATCTCTGTAACATTTATCATAACCGATCTCCTCCTCATAATCGTCCCTCTGTCTTATGTTGTCCTCTTTTTTCTCTTATTCTCATACATAGACTGATCCGCCATATTAAGATAATCCTGCAGGCTTTTCTGCTTATCCGGCGTATCTATGAAAAACGCCCCTGGTAACATAAAAACCCGGGGCGCCTTCATAAAATCGTCAGTTATAAATTAGTTACAGCGTTCATACCGAACCGTAATCGCTTTTATCTCCTTGGCTAAAGTCTTATTTAACTCTTTGCTGTCTACCCGCCATCTCCAATTGCTGCCAACCGAAGAAGGTGTGTTCATTCTCGACTCGTTGTCTAAGCCAAGGTAATCCTGAATTGGAACAATACAGATTTTCGCATTACTTCGCATGATTACGCCAATGAGCGGAATATACATTTTATCTGCCGGTGTATAGTAATCACACAGATAATCTCTTGCTTTTTTCCTGCCTTCGTCATCGACCTCCTGCCACCAGCCGACCAGTGTCTCATTGTCATGCGTGCCTGTATAAGCTACACAATTCTCAATATAATTATGAGGTAAATACTCCCTCGCCGAACCCGTATCTCTTGTGTCAAATGCGAATTCCAACACTTTCGTCCCCATGAACCCGCTATCCGCAACAAGCTTACGGACGGTATCCGTTATATAGCCAAGATCCTCCGCAATCACGGATTTTCTGCCAATCTTCTTTTCGATTGTATGGAACAAATCCATGCCCGGACCTTTCTTCCAACTGCCATTTACCGCGGTCTTATCCCCATATGGGATGGAATAATATTCATCGAAACCACGGAAATGATCAATACGTACAACATCATATAACTCAAAGCAGAATGAAAGCCGTTCGATCCACCATGCGTACGATGTCTTTTTGTGGTAATCCCAATCATAAAGAGGATTTCCCCACAGCTGCCCATCCGCCGAAAATCCGTCCGGCGGACATCCCGCAACAGCCTTTGGTGTGCATTGTTCATCTAACTGGAACAATTCCGGATGCGACCATGCATCTGCACTATCTAATGATACATAAATCGGAATATCTCCGATAATTTTAATTCCTTTTTTGTTGGCGTAAGCTCTGAGCTTATACCACTGGTTGAAAAACTGGAACTGCATAAATAACTGAAAATCAATTTCATCTGCCAGCTTCTCTTTATATTCACGTAAACCTTCTTCTGTACGACTATGAATTGCCTCCGGCCACTCAGTCCAGTTCATTCCACCAAAATGATTTTTCACTGCCATATATAAGCAATAGTCATACACCCACGCTTCATTCTTATCTAAGAACGCCTTATACTCTGTACTGTTCTTATGCCCGCTTCTCTCACAAGCCTTGCGGAGCAATACATACCGTCCATTATATTGTTTTTCATAATCAACAGACTGTTCGTCTGTTCCAAAGTCAACACTATCACATTCTTCTCTTGTCAATAAACCTTCGCTAATTAGAGTTTCCAGATCTATGAAGTACGGATTCCCGGCAAATGTGGAAAACGACTGGTATGGAGAATCTCCATATCCGGTAGGTCCCAAAGGTAAAATCTGCCAGAACGTCTGACCAGCTTCCACTAACCAATCCACAAATTTATATGCTTCTTTGGAAAAGCAGCCAATTCCATACTTTGATGGCAGACTGGAAATCGCGAACAATATTCCTGCTGTTTTATCCATATATGTCCTCCATATACGTCAAGGCAAAACAATTATACTCTGCGTACGCTTTCGCCCTCGATCAGATTGTGCGGGGCATAATCATGTTCACACCCCAGTGTGTAATGTATATGCTTCATCAAAAGCTCCACACTCCGCTTCGCAATGCTGTTTATGTCCTGACCCATTGTTGTAATTCTCGGTGTGTAAAATCTCGATATGACTGTACCATCAAAGCCTACCACCGATATATCATCCGGTACTTTTTTCCCGGCATCTTCTATTGCACGAATTGCGCCAACCGCAATCGTATCTGACAGCCCGACAATCGCTGTCACATGTATGTTTTTTTCAAGTAGTCTTTTTGTTGTTTCATAACCTGCCTCATACGAATACCGGCAAGCCATATAATTCTTATCCGGATCAAATTCCAGACCACTTTTTTCAAAGCCTTTTTTACACCCAAGATAACGCGAGAAACTGATCTGTTTATCTGAAATCTCGCCACCCATTACGACAATATCTTTGTGTCCGTAGCCAGTTAAATACTGCACGAGTTCCATAGTTGCAGTCTCATCATCGACACATACAGAAGATACATTGTCAAACGCTAACTCCTTTGCACTCGTAGTTGCAACAACACAGGGTATGTCAAGTTCATTCATACGTTCATCAAAAAGAGCTAAATTCGCGCCGAGAAAAATAATCGCTTTCGAGGTTTTGTCACGAACGAATTTTAATGCCTCTGCAACCTCGTCCCCATCTTCATCGATAATCTGACAGGATACAACCTCTTCCAGTTCTGACAGCAGAAGTGTAATCCGGTCAAGAATCTCCATGAAGAAACTATTGTGTCGGCCTTTCATGATAATTGTAACTGTATTTCCGCCACATCGTTTCAGCTTTCTGGCATTTCCGTTTGGTTCAAAATTACTCTCTTCGATAATTTTCAATATCTTTTCGCGCGCTTTCTCACTTACACCCGGTTGTTTGTTTATTACTCTGGATACGGTACCAATACCGTATCCAGATAATTTTGCTATATCTTTGATTGTCATATAATCGCTCCTGTAAAAATGTGATTATATATTAACCCTTAACAGCGCCAGCCGCAACCCCTTTGACAATATATTTCTGAGCGCATAAGTAGAATACAACAACCGGAATGATTGCCATGATCAGGCATGCCATAATCGCGCCCATATCAACACGGCCGTAGCTTCCCTTCATGTACTGGATGACAATGGAAATTGTCTTGAATTCCTTAATATCAAGTACAAGGTATGGAAGAAGGAAGTCATTCCAGATCCACATTGCTTCAAGAATACCTACAGAAATGAATGTAGGCTTCATCATAGGAACTACTACACAGAAGAATGTCCGGAGTGGTGAGCAGCCATCAATCATTGCAGCTTCTTCCACTTCTACCGGAATTGATTTTACAAATCCGGTGAACATGAATACCGCAAGTCCGGCACCAAAACCGAGATATACAATCACGATTCCCCAAGGTGTATTCAGATGGAGGGAGTCTGCCGTTCCGGAAAGTGTAAACATGACCATCTGGAATGGTATAACCATAGAAAACACACATAAGAGGTAAATCATTTTTGTAAAAACATTCTTAACCCGGGTTATAAACCAGGCTGTCATGGAACAGCAAATCAGAATAACCGCAACTGAAAATACTGTAATAAATAATGTCCAGCCTACAGCTTTCAGGAAATCATATTGCGTAATTGCTGTCTTATAGTTTTCAAGTCCAACATAGCTTTCCTCTGTAGGCAGCTTAAATGTCTCAAGGTTGATGAACGTCTTCGACTTCATCGAGTTAATCAATACGATAAAGATTGGAGCAACAAATACAATTGAAACGAGTGTAAAAAATAATGTTGCAAGTATTCCCATCACTTTCTTTTTCATTACTGCTGCACCTCCTTATCCCTTGTCAACTTTAACTGTAGCAATCCAATCGCTACTACAATTATGAAGAACACAACTGCCTTCGCCTGTCCAACCCCTTCAGCTCCTACTCTGCCATAGAATGTGCTATAAATATTCAGGGCAAGCATTTCTGTCTTATGAAGTGGCTCACCACCTGTAAGAGCAAGGTTCTGATCGAATAACTTGAACGAATTCGTAATCGTCAGGAATGTACAAATTGTAATCGATGGCATCATGTTCGGAATTGTAATTTTAAACAATCTCTGCATTCTGGTAGCTCCGTCGATCATAGCCGCTTCCTGAATATCTCCGGGGATCGCCTGAAGTCCCGCGATGTATACGATCATCATGTAACCAATCTGCTGCCATCCTACAAGAATAACCAGTCCCCAGAAACCTAATGTTTCATTCAACTTCAGGGCTGTATCAAACTTCACGAAAATACCATCAAAAATCAGCTGCCATACATAACCTAATACAATACCTCCGATCAGGTTTGGCATAAAAAACACTGTACGGAAAATATTCTTTCCTTTGATATTCTGTGTCAACGCCAGTGCGACTAAAAATGCAAGTACATTGATCAACACAAGTGAAACGATTGCAAATAACGTAGTGAATTTAAATGATCCAAGGAAATTTGAATCTTTAAATGCTTCTATATAGTTTTGTATTCCGACAAATTTTGCATCCTTGATTGTTGTAAAGTTACAGAAAGACAAGTAAATACCTTCAATAAAAGGAATAATAAATCCTATCAAAAATGCAGCCATAGTCGGTAACAAAAATATTGGCCAATATTTTTTTACCGCCTTTTCCATCTTATACCTCCTACGCCCTTGAACAATTACCTTCTAAAAAAGGGAGGAACTGTCTCCTCCCTTTTTAATTACAGGTTGTTTTATCAGGCTTCCTGATCCTAGTTTCCTGCTGCCTGACTCTCTGTAGCCCAGCCTTCAACGAATGCTTTCTTTACAAGATCCCAATTCGCATCTGTCTGATCGGAAGCATATACAGTAAGAGCTGATCCTACTTCGTTCTTCCATGTCTCAGAAGGCATTGTTGTGAAGTTCCAGCTTACAGGTGTCTTGCCATCTGCCACATACTGGCTTGCGATATTCACAAGAAGGTTATCTGACTCAAGGTTCTTCTTGAATGGAGTAACAAATCCCATTCCGTCTGCTCCGGATGGCATTGCACCCTGTGAACCACAGATTGCCTTAAGTGCTGTATCGTCTGTAGCAAGCCATGTCATGAAATCTTCTGTTGCCTTGATGTCTGCTTCGGAAGCCTTAGCATTTACACACCAGTAGTTCTCTGTACCTGTACAAAGTCCCTGATTCTCTTCTCCGTCTACACCGATATAAATCGGAAGCATTCCGAGATTCTCATCACCGACTGAGCTTATATCTGAGTATGCCCATGTACCATTCTGGTAAAATACTGCTTTTTCTGCTACGAACTCAGCGACTGCATCATCACCGGTCTTAACACTGAGCTGCTTAGGATCTGTTGTCGAGTTATTAATGTACAGATCCCAGATCTGACGGTAGTTATCCAGGTATGTGCCCTTGATTGCCTTTGTGTTGTTGATTCCGTCTGCCTGATACTCATAGTATACAGGAAGGTTTGCAAGGTGCGTCTTAAATCTCCAGTCTGAAGAACCATCCATACCTGCGGATGTAAATGCATCAAATCCAAGCTCATCACGTCTTGCTGTAATATCTTCTGCTACCTTCTTCAGGTCTGCAAAGTTCTTGATGTCATCCATGGAGTAACCTGCCTCCGCAAGAAGCTTCTTATTGCAGATGATACCATAGGACTCAATAACATATCCGATACCTGCTACCTTATCGCCATCCTTCAAAGCGAAATCCTCTGAAGTAAGCTGCTTGTAAACTTCTGTGTCAGACAAATCTGCACAATAATCCTTCCATGATGCCAGACCGACCGGACCATTTACCTGGAACAATGTAGGGCATTCTGATTTACCCATCTCACTCTTAAGAGTTGTCTCATACTGACCGGATGCGGCTGGGAACAAGGGTTCCGGTTGCGCCTGTAACAACGGTTACCTTTACGCCTGTCTCCTCTTCGTAGATCTTGGCAAGCTCCTGCCACTGGGCATCTGCTTCCGGCTTAAAATTCAGGTAATATACCGAACCCTTATCAGCCGATGCATCCTTTCCTCCTGAAGATCCCTTTCCTCCACAACCTGCAAACAGTGACATCATCATTGTTGCAGCTAATCCTAAAACTGCTAATTTCTTCTTCATGCTTTTTCCTCCTCTAATCATTTGATTTGTTTTGTTAATAGTTACGTATACGTCCTTTGGAAACGTTTGTTGTATCGTTTTTGGTAACGTTTCCATTTCATGAGTCAATGATACAACATTTAAAAACTTTTTGCAATCAAAAAAGTCAACTTTTTGTTTATTTGGTCAAATTACACAGCAATTTTGATTTTTTTTGTTACTTATCACTAATTTCTGCGTGCATTTGCTATCAATGGATCCTATTTTATTATTTTCCAAATATCGTTATTGTATTCAACAATTGTACGATCGGATGAGAAAAATCCCGCTTTCGCAATATTCACCATCATCTTCTGCGCCCACGCCTTACGATCCTCATATTCCTTATAGGCACGTTCCTTGGCGTCAACATAAGAATCGAAATCAATAAATGTCATGAACCAGTCTTTGTTGAGAAGCTCATTATACAAACGATGCAGCATTTCTGCATTTCCAAGTGCCATCACCGCGTCACTGATAATAAAATCAACGGCTTCCTTCAATACCGGATTGTTCTCATAATATGTTCTTGAGACATAGTCCGCCTTCGCATAATGCTCAATCACCGCATCACTTGACTCTCCAAAGATATAGATATTTTCATCGCCAACAAGCTGATGGATTTCAACATTCGCACCATCTTCTGTTCCGAGAGTAACCGCGCCGTTCAACATGAACTTCATATTTCCGGTTCCGCTTGCCTCTTTTGATGCAAGTGAGATCTGCTCCGAAATATCACAGGCAGGAATTAATTTTTCTGCAAGCGTAACATTGTAGTTTTCTACCATAACTACATTCAGATACGGGCTCACTTCCGGATCGTTGTTGATCAATTCCTGAAGGCACAGGATCAAATGAATAATATCCTTTGCAATCGTGTATGCAGGTGCAGCCTTTGCTCCAAATATAACCGTAACCGGTGTAGTAGGCAGCTTGCCCGCTTTGATCTCCAGATACTTATGAATCACATAAAGTACATTTAACTGCTGACGCTTGTACTCATGCAGACGCTTTACCTGGATATCAAAAATCGAGTTTTCGTTTAATTCGATTCCCTGTGTCTCCTTGAAATATTCTTTGGCGCGAAGCTTGTTCTGATGTTTGATTTCAAGGAGCTTTTCAAGCTTGGCATCATCATTTACAAATGCAAGTAATTTCTCTAATTCCATTGCATCTTTCTTGTATCCGTCCCCAATCCACTCTGTGATCGTATCGGATAACAATTCATTACAATAGAGAAGCCAGCGGCGGAATGTAATGCCGTTTGTCTTGTTGTTGAACTTCTCCGGATATATTTTGTAAAAATTATTAAGCTCCGAATTCTTCAAAATCTCCGTATGAAGATACGCAACGCCATTTACACTAAATCCATAATGAATATCGATGTGTGCCATGTGAACGAGATCATTCCGGTCGATAATTGCCACACTCTCATCACTAAACCGTCTTCTTACCTTATCATCCAGAATCTCAATAATTGGCACAAGCTGCGGAACAACCTCTGCCAGATAATGTCTAGGCCATTTCTCAAGTGCCTCAGCCAAAATTGTATGGTTTGTATATGCGCAGGTCTTACTTACAACATAAATCGCCGCATCCATGTTCATCCCTTCCGCTACAAGCAGACGAATCAACTCAGGTATGATCATGGTTGGATGTGTGTCGTTGATCTGGATTACTGCATAGTCGAACAAATCATAAAGGTTACTTCCCTTCGCCTTACACTCATCGATAATGAGTCTTGCGGCATTGCTTACCATGAAATACTGCTGGTAGATACGAAGCTTTCTTCCATCTTCGTCACTGTCATCCGGATATAAGAACAATGTCAGGTTTTTCTCTATGTCTGTTTTATCAAACTGATGATTCGCATCTACGATGGATTCATCCACAGTTTCTACGTCGAACAAGCATAATTTGTTGGTACGGTTATTGTAACCTGTTACATCAATCTCATACAATCTCGACTGCACCGTGCATTTTCCAAATGTAACAGGATATGTCACATCTGTTTTTCTAAGCCAGCTTTGATCCTTGATCCATGGATTAATCTGTTCTTTCTGCATTCTGTCTTCGAACACCTGCTTAAACAAGCCAAGATGATAATTCAATCCAATCCCCGCACCCGATAATCCAAGTGTTGCGATTGAATCAAGGAAACATGCAGCAAGTCGCCCCAGACCGCCGTTTCCAAGCGATGGCTCTACCTCAATCTCCTCAATCTCTGCAAGTGTCTTTCCGCTTTCGGCAAGCACTTTTTTGACGTCCTCATAGATTCCAAGATTGATCATGTTATTCGACAGCAGCTTTCCAATCAGAAATTCTGCCGATACATAATAAATCTTCTTTTTCGTCTCTTCCATGCGGCGTTCATCTGCTAACTGCTTTGTCAGGTTGAGCAATGCATAATATACTTCTTCATTGCTGCTTTGTGCGATTTCTTTTCCAAGCAGTTTTTCAAGTTCCTGTTTTACCTTCATCGTATACCCCTTTCGTTTTCACTTGAGCTTTTGTACGCTCTTTTATAATAATACAATATCACGAATTGGAAACGTTTCTCTTGCAGAATAGTATCATAATATGATACTATTCTATCAATCAGGAGGGTATTTGCCATGAAAGAGATTATAAATCCGGACGCTGCATCTAATATCGAATTAAATGAAAACAAGATTCACTTTCAAAATGAATATCAATATAACACCTATATATGTTCGATTCCGATGGATTTTGCAAGTGTACCGGTTCACTGGCACGACGAGTTCGAAATGATCGTCATCAAGAAGGGGCGCGGATACGTTACCCTCAATTTTCAGAGATATAAGGTTTCGTCCGGGGATATTGTCATCGTTCTTCCCGGAATGCTTCATTCCATTGAAGGTAAACAAAATTCAACGATGGAATATGAAAATATACTTTTTTCAAAGCACTTTCTTGCCTTTGGTGCAGATGACGTGACGCAGCAAAAATTTATCGATCCTTTTTTTAACGGAGATATCCAGATTCGTCATTATCTGACACCCGGACACACGTTATACACGGAAATCAGTAATATTGTTGATTTATTAGATGAAAAAAGTGATGAAAGAGACTATGCGTATCAGCTTTTTATCAAGGGTGGGCTTATCCAGATTATATACCTGCTGATTACGCACCCGCCAAAAGTAAACGAGACGACGCAAAGCGATAAGCATGAAGAGAAATTGAAAAGTATCATCCGGTATATCTCCACACATTATTATGAAGATATATCCATCGAAGAAATTGCAGATTTCTGCCACTATAGTCCATCACATTTTATGAAATTTTTTAAGATTCATACCGGAATGAGCTTTATCTCATATGTGAATGACTTCCGTGTCACAGAAGCACGTGCAATGCTCACATCTACCAATGATTCGATTCTTGAAATCTCACAGAAATGCGGATTCTCAAATCTGTCGAATTTCAACCGCATGTTCAAAAGAAAATATGGTATAACGCCAAGGCAGATACGCAGCTAAGTCTGCGCCTGTATAATGCAGATATGGGCAGAACCAAAAAATCGACTCTGCCCATTTTCAAATATTCTATGCTCTTTTTAGATAAACTCCTTATCCAAAAGGAAATCAATCACGTTGATATTCAAAATGCCGTTATCATCATACCAACGCTTTCCAATATCTTTCCTTACCACAATTTTAGGAAAAGAATCTCCTGTGAGCGTAAATGGTCTGAGTTCTACATCAGCTTTCTCATCAGTAGGCATCGCATACGCCGACTGGATATAGGTTCGTTTTCCTCCTGAATTTACGACAAAATCAATTTCCCTTGGCGTACGAACGGAATTTCTTTTTTCACTAAGTGTCCTTGCATAAACAACGCCAACATCAACAGAAAACTGCCTGATATTCAACTCATTATATATGATGTTTTCCATTATATGCGTCATTTCCTGCTGGCGGAAACCTATTCTTGCATTTCTAAGTCCAATATCTTCGCAATAATATTTATTTGGCGAGTCAAAATAGGATTTTCCTTTTACATCATATCGCTTACTTTCAGAAAAAAGGAACGCATCTTCCAAATGTCCGATATATGCCCGAATCGTGTTGGCAGACGCACCGCCCACTTGTTTCGACTTCAGAGTGTTTGCAATTTTAGTTGGATTTGTTAATGAGCCTACCGACGAACAAAGCAAATCTAAAATCTGCTCCAGAACATCTTGCCTTTCAATTCTCTTACGTTCAACAATGTCCTTAATATACACTTCTGAGAAAAGTGATTTTAGATAATTCATCTTAGCCGTATCATTAGGTCTTGACAGGACAAGTGGCATACCACCATAGAAAGCGTATTCGTCAAATGCTTCGTTTTTATCTCCACCAACCGCAGAGTAATATTCCGCAAAACTGAGTGGGTGTACTCTTATTTCATCGCTTCGTCCTCTAAATTCAGTAAGAATGTCACTGGAAAGCATTTTTGAATTACTTCCGGTTACATAAACGTCTAAATTCGATAAACCTCTCAAATCATTAAGAGCATCGTAAAAAGTAATTTTCTTACCGTCCGGATTGTATGGATTAGACACCTCATCAGACATTTGAATTTCATCAACGAAAAGATAATACTCCTCTTTGCTTTTTTCCACTTTTTCTCTTACATACGCTGAAAGAATAAGCGGATTACGATATTTAATATCTTTTGCAAGATCAAGCTCAATCGTAATAATCTGTTCTTCTTTTACACCATTTTCAATTAAATAATCTCGGTATATATTTTTGAGAAGATAAGATTTGCCACATCTCCTGATACCGGTAATTACTTTCACTAAACCGTCAAAACGATATGAAATCAACTGCTCAAGGTAGCTATCACGCTTAATTTCCATAAAGCTCACTCCATTTCATTGAAAATTTCTGCCTATTTAGGCTTTTTCAATCAATATTATATATGTTTTCCTTTTGATTTTCAAGTTCTCATTGAAAATTTCCGCCCATAAAGGCTAAAATATTCAGTAGAAATATTTAATCCGATTCAAAAACCATTTTGACTAAAATGCAGGTATATCTGTTCTCATTCCTGTTTGTATTATCATTTCATAAACCACATATTGTTAGTACGAGCATTTTTAATTTTATCAGCTATCATAATTCTGTATGCCTCCTTCTTCCATGAGATTACAGCAAACGTAGTAGTAATGTCTATCAAAAGGCTTTTACATATTAGATAAAAGCATGTAAAATTTCTTTTACATAGCTTAATTGCGGTCTATTTAGCTTGTTTCTTGA
>ERZ780083.638-NODE-638-length-13872-cov-3.513208_pt1 | contig 13872 bp, 8 predicted proteins | sample MGYA00511838_ERZ780083 | MGnify/ENA primary metagenome ERZ780083 (study PRJEB29588, sample SAMEA2152602) | human gut metagenome | biome: human gut; feature: human-associated habitat; material: faeces | place: Denmark | collected 2008/2010 ...
GGTCTCTCTATCCCAACCCTTGGGATAGACAGACCAACCCCTGGGATACATGTCCGCAGGCTGGGGATAAACTTTGTGTAACATAACTCCTGAATAGGGATTGTGCAGGCTGTGTTATTCATAATTGGAGGAAAAGAAGTTTCATTGCCTTCCCCGATAAATAGGGCGATACAGAAAAAAGGTGAAGGATGTGCAGGCTGACAGCAGAAAGATTATTTCAGAGAACATAGTTGCCGACAGGTCAAAGCTAAAGATTATTTGTGTATTTTTGCACCGAATTTATTTCGGTAGGATACCTTATGAGAGGCAATACCGGGGGAAAAAGCGCAAAGCAATGAATATAACTGAACTGCAACAATCTTATGCTTCCCATCCCAATGTAGAGGGGGTGTGCAGGCTTCTGAAAGATAACTCTGTCCGTCACCTATATTGCGGAGGTTTATATGCCTCTGCCGCTTCTTTGTTTTCGTCTGTATTGGTTCAGCGGGCTACTTGTCCGCTCGTTTTCATTCTGGGCGATATGGAGGAAGCCGGTTATTTCTATCATGATTTGACGCAGATATTGGGGACAGAGCAGGTATTGTTTTTTCCTTCTTCGTTCCGCCGCGCCATCAAGTACGGGCAGAAGGATGCGGCAAACGAAATACTCCGTACAGAAGTGCTGAGTCGCCTGCAAAAAGGAGAAGAGGGGCTTTGCGTGGTGACCTATCCGGATGCGCTGGCCGAAAAGGTGGTCTCTCGTAAGGAACTGGGAGAGAATACACTGAAACTGCATGCAGGCGAGAGGGTGGATATGAACTTCGTGACGGACGTATTGCGCAGCTACGGTTTCGAATATGTGGACTACGTCTACGAGCCGGGGCAGTATGCCGTTCGTGGCAGTATTATCGACGTCTTTTCCTTCTCTTCCGAATATCCCTTCCGTATAGACTTTTTCGGCGATGAGGTGGAAAGCGTCCGTACCTTCGAGGTGGAAACACAGCTCTCGAAGGAGAAGAAAGAAAGCATCGTGATAGTTCCCGACTTGAGCCATAGCCTGGAAAAAAAGGGAAGCGGCGGCATGGTGTCGTTCCTCGATTTCCTTCCGTCGGACAGCTTGCTTGCCATGCGCGATTTTCTCTGGCTACGCGAACGCATCCAGACCGTGCACGACGAATCGCTCACCCCACAGGCCATCGCCGCCCGTGAGTCGGAGGAGAATGGAGCCATCACGCTGGAAGGCAAGCTGATTGATGGTGGCGAGTTCACCCTGCGCGCCCTCGATTTCCGCCGGATGGAGTTCGGTAACAAGCCCACCGGAACGCCGGATGCTACCGTCTCGTTCCATACTACGGTACAGCCTATCTTCCATAAAAACTTCGACATGGTGGCAGAGAGTTTCCGCGAATACCTCTCCCGTCACTACACCATCTACATATGCAGCGACAGCCTGAAACAGACTGACCGCATCCGTGCCATCTTTGAGGACCGTGGAGACAACATATCCTTTACCGCCGTGGAACGGACGCTGCACGAAGGCTTTGCCGACGACACTTTGCGTATCTGCGTCTTTACCGACCATCAGCTGTTCGACCGCTTTCACAAGTATAACTTGAAGAGCGACAAGGCACGCAGCGGCAAGGTGGCCTTGAGCCTGAAGGAGCTGAACCAATTCACCCCCGGCGACTATGTGGTGCATACCGACCACGGTGTGGGGCGTTTTGCCGGACTGGTACGTATCCCCAACGGTGACACCACGCAGGAGGTGATGAAGATTGTCTATCAGAACGAAGATGTGGTGTTTGTCTCCATCCACTCTCTGCACAAGGTTTCCAAGTACAAGGGAAAGGAGGGTGAAGCGCCCCGCCTCAACAAGCTCGGCACCGGAGCCTGGGAGAAGCTGAAAGACCGCACCAAGACGAAGATAAAGGATATTGCCCGCGACTTGATAAAACTCTACTCGCAACGCCGCGAGGAGAAGGGGTTCCAATACAGTCCCGACAGCTTCCTGCAACGGGAGTTGGAAGCCTCCTTCATCTATGAGGATACCCCCGACCAAAGCAAGGCTACTTCCGACGTGAAGGCCGACATGGAGAGTGCCCGTCCGATGGACCGCCTGGTGTGCGGTGACGTGGGCTTCGGCAAGACGGAGGTGGCTGTTCGTGCCGCTTTCAAGGCTGTGGCGGACAATAAGCAGGTGGCTGTACTGGTGCCCACTACCGTACTTGCCTATCAGCATTTCCAGACCTTCAAGGAGCGCTTGAAAGGCTTGCCTTGCCGGGTGGAGTATCTGAGTCGTGCCCGCACCGCTGTTCAGGCAAAGGCTGTAGTGAAAGGGCTTGCCGAAGGGGAAGTGAATATTCTTATCGGTACCCACCGTATCCTGGGAAAAGACGTTAAGTTCAAAGACCTTGGTTTGTTGATTATTGATGAGGAGCAGAAGTTCGGCGTCTCCGTCAAGGAGAAACTCCGCCAATTGAAGGTGAATGTGGATACGCTGACCATGACGGCTACACCCATTCCCCGTACCTTGCAGTTTTCGCTGATGGGTGCGCGCGACTTGAGCGTCATCCAGACACCGCCGCCTAACCGCTATCCCATCCAGACGGAAGTGCACACCTTCAACGAGGAAATCATTGCCGACGCCGTCAATTTTGAGATGAGCCGTAACGGGCAGGTATTCTTCGTGAATAACCGTATTTCCAATCTGGTTGAGTTGAAGGCCATGATAGAGCGGCACATTCCCGACTGCCGTGTCTGTATCGGACACGGACAGATGGAGCCTGCCGAACTGGAGAAGATAATCTTTGATTTCGTCAATTACGATTACGATGTGCTGCTTGCCACTACCATCATCGAAAGTGGCATCGACATACCCAATGCCAATACCATTATCATCAACCAGGCGCAGAACTTCGGCCTCAGTGACTTGCACCAGATGCGCGGACGTGTGGGGCGGAGCAATAAAAAAGCTTTCTGTTACCTGCTGGCACCGCCTTTGTCCTCCCTTACTCCCGAAGCAAAACGACGCCTGCAAGCCATCGAGAACTTCTCCGACCTGGGCAGTGGCATCCACATTGCCATGCAGGACCTTGACATCCGTGGCGCAGGCAATATGCTCGGTGCCGAACAGAGTGGTTTCATTGCCGACCTAGGCTACGAGACGTATCAAAAGATTCTCTCCGAAGCTGTGCACGAACTGAAGACCGACGAGTTTGCCGACCTTTATGCCGAAGAACTGAAAGCAGACGGAGGCGTCATCAGTGGAGAACAGTTTGTCGACGAATGCCAGGTGGAAAGTGACCTCGAACTTCTGTTGCCTGCCGATTACGTGACCGGCAGCAGCGAACGTATGTTGCTTTATCGTGAACTGGACGGATTGGAACTCGACAAGGATGTGGATGCTTTCCGTACCCGCCTCGAAGACCGCTTCGGTCCGATTCCTCCCGAAACGGAAGAGTTGCTGCGCATCGTTCCCTTGCGCCGCCTGGCTGCTCGGCTCGGGGTGGAAAAAGTCTTTCTGAAAGGTGGGCGCATGTCCCTGTTCTTCGTCTCCAATCCGGATAGCCCGTATTATCAGAGCCAGGCATTCGGCAAGGTCATTGCCTACATGATGAAGTACACCCGGCGTTGTGACCTGCGCGAACAGAACAACAAACGGAGTATGCTGGTGAAGGATGTCAGGACGGTGGAAGAAGCTGTCTGTGTGTTGCAGGAGGTAGTGGCAATGCAGGTGGAGGAGTAACTGTTGCCACTCCTGCCACTAACGTCCGAACTGCAAGGCGAATCCCAAATTGAAGAAAGTGATGTTGTTTTTGAACCAGCTATGGTCTACTCCGTCATCATAGCCGTCCGTGTTGTAAAGTCGTGCATCGGGGTTGGCAAACCAGTCTGCTGTCAGGAAATCACAGCGAATCATACCCGAGAGTTTACGGCTGATGCGGAACTCATAGCCTGCTGCGAAAGTTATTCCACAATATCCTTTATGGAAAAGGTGTCCGTTCCGTTCACCGCGTTTATATGTCCGTTCCTGATAGTTCATATACCCGATGCCGAACGAGAGGAACAGTCCTTGATTCCCGTTGCTCCACAAGGGCCGGTATGTGATGTTGGGGCGTATGCAGTGCAGATGTGCCTTATCCGGCAGGCGTGCCATGCGTAGATAGTCATATTGAAGTCCTGCGGCAAATAGGGGCGTGATGTAGTAGCGGCCTTCTGTCATCAGGTCATATCCCACCCGGTTGCCATTCTTGCTGAAGAAGTCGTTGCGGTTTCCTTCTACATGAGGTAAGGATACACCGCCACCGAAGATGATACTGTAATTTTGCGGCAGGCATTCGCTTTGTGCCAGCAGACCTGTCGCTCCAATGGGGAGTAGGGATAGGCAGAGGAGGAGGAATCGTTTCATGCAGTTGCTGTGAGTTTCTTGGAAATATCGTATTTTTATCGTTTCCCGTATAGCTTGTCTATCAAATCCGTCCGTCCTATCCGGCGCAGTTCGTTTATGATGTTCCTGCGCTCTTCGGGTTTGTACCAGAAGAAGAATTGGCGTTGAGCCAGTTTCTCGCGCTGCGTTTTGGCACTGAATACCGGTTCCAGCGTATAAGGATGGAAGCCCGTGTACCATGCTTCGGTGGCAACGGTCATGGGAGTAGGGGTAAAGTCTTGCACTTGTTCCAGATGGAAGTCCAGTCGCTTGGTGATGACGGCAAGTTCTGCCATATCTTCCTCCTTGCATCCGGGATGGCTGCTGATGAAATAAGGAATAAGCTGCTGGCGTAGTCCTTCTTCATGGTTAATCCTGTCGAATATCTTCTTGAACTCACCGAACTGGCTGAACGGAGGCTTGCGCATGATGTTGAGCACGCGGTCTGACGTATGCTCCGGTGCTACCTTCAGGCGACCGCTGACATGGCGGGCAATGAGCTCGCGGGTATATTCCTGCGTACTTTTGTTAGTGTTCGGGTCCTTGCTCTGGTGCAGCAGCAGGTCATAGCGTACACCGCTGCCAATGAAGGACTTCTTGATGCCGGGCAGGGCATCTACGGCATGATAGATGTCGAGCAGCGGACGGTGGTCCGTATTCAGGTTGGGGCATACCTTGGGGTAGATGCACGACGGGCGTTTGCATTTCCTGCAGACGGCCTCATCCCGTCCCTTCATGCGGTACATATTGGCCGACGGGCCTCCCAAATCGCTCAAATAACCCTTGAAGTCTGGCAGCTCCGTGATGGCTTTCACCTCTTTCAGAATGCTCTCCTTGCTGCGGCTTACGATGAATTTGCCCTGGTGTGCGGAGATGGTGCAGAAGGCACATCCTCCGAAACATCCGCGATGCAGGTTGACGGAGAACTTTATCATGTCGTATGCCGGAATACGTTTTCCCTTGTATTTGGGATGGGGCAGGCGCGTGTATGGCAAGTCGAAAGAACGGTCGAGTTCAGCTTCCGTCAAAGGGGGATAGGGAGGATTGACTACTACCGTCAGCTTGCCGCTCTTTTGCAAGATGCGGGATGCTGTATATTTGTTGCTTTCCTCCTCGATATGACGGAAGTTGGCAGCTTCTTTCTTTTTATCTTTCAGACATTCTTCATGGGAAAAGAGGGTGATATCCCCTTCTTGTACCACTACTTCCTTGTCAAGGTAAACCATTTGGGGAATATCGGCGATGAGCTTTTTGAAGCTTGGGGCGTCCATCTGTGTCTGTTGGCGTTTCAGCCTTTCCGCAAGTTCCACCACCGGTTTCTCTCCCATACCGTAGATGAGTGAGTCGGCTCCGCTGTCGAGGAGGATGCTGGGGCGTACACGGTCCTGCCAATAGTCATAGTGCGTCAGGCGGCGCATGCTTGCCTCGATGCCGCCCAGTACGACGGGGACATCGGGGAATAGCTTCTTTAATATCTGGGTATATACAATGGAAGGGTACTCCGGACGCATATCCGGACGTGCATCCGGGGTATAGGCGTCATCACTGCGCAAGCGTTTGTTGGCAGTATATTTGTTGACCATCGAATCCATACAGCCGGGACTGATGCCGAAGAACAGACGGGGACGTCCCAGTTTTTTGAAGTCGCGCAAGTCGTCGCGCCAGTTGGGTTGGGGGATGATGGCTACGCGCAATCCTTCTGCTTCGAGGATGCGGCCTATGACGGCGGCTCCAAAAGAAGGGTGATCCACGTAGGCGTCACCGCTGAAAAGTATTACATCCAATTCGTCCCAACCACGCAGTTCCACTTCTTTCTTGGTAGTAGGAAGCCAGTCTGTAAGGCGATATTCTTTCATTTGCACATTAAAAACTGTAATGTCATCCGTTCTCCGTCGTAAATCTCACGGAAGCCTATCTGCTGCTCGGAAAGATACTCTTTCATGTCATTGAAGGCAGCAGCGTCGTCCATGATGATTTCCAGCTTCTCGCCTTTTCCGGCCTCGCACATGGCTTTGATGGCAGGGATTAAAGGGCTGTAATGCTGTTGTCCGCAGGTGTCGATGGTTTTCATTTATTCTTCTTCTATGGTGTCTTGTTGGGAAAGCCATTGCAGATAGAGCTTGATGAGCTGTTGTAGTCCGAAGGCCTTCATGTTGTTGTGATAGATAACGTCGATACAGAGGTCGAGCAGGTCTTTGCTGTCTTCCTCTTGCGCGGCGATGAGGGAGCGGATGTTCAGTTTCAACTTGTCGAGCACGGTTTCGTCCACAATACCGTTGCTGTCGATGAGATGGCGGAAGAGGCCGTATTTCTCGATGGTGGCAAGATTCTCTTCAGAAACTTCTAAACTACGGGTTCCGCTGGGGTTGGCTTGTATAGTGTACATGATGTTTAATGTTTAGTGGTTAATGTTTAATGATTAATGGAAGCAAAGATAGTTTTTTCACTACAGATTACACAGATTTTCACAGATTATTTATAGGGATTGCTATTTTGTCTGTGTTAATCTGTGTAATCTGTGGTGAGAAAGCGGAGTATGGATGCCATAATTACATTTCTGGATGTTTCTTCCCGGATGCTTTCAAAAGGGAATCCCATGACAAAAGTGCGATAATCACTGCCTTGATAGGCTACGGCGGCGGGTGTGTTGCCGATGGCATAGGTCATGACTGGAAAAGCGGGAGACATGGGCAGGATGCAATCAGGGGAAGTGACCGGATAGCTTTGCTCATTCGGCAGGCGGGGAAGGGTGAAGGTATGCCCCAGTCCCCGGACAGCGATTTTGTCCCCGTCTGTTTTCAGAGAGTTGCCATGCCGGTACTTCAAGATATTCTGAATAAATTCTTTATTGTCCTGCGAGCTGTCCATATCGCTGCCTACGTAGGCACCGCTGACCAGGAGATGACCTCCCGACTGGCAATAGGAAGTCAGTATGCGCTGCATGGGCGAGGAGAATGTTTTGTAGTAGGTATTGCGTGCCGGATTGCTGGAATTGTCTTCTTTCTCAAGTCCGAGGATATAGTCCACTATCGGATAATCCTCCAATGAGAGGATGCCCTTTTCCACAGCCTCGTCGCTGCATGAGACGAAGCTGTAATTTCCGGCTGCCTGGATGGCTTTGCCATGTACGAAGGGGTAATCGAAAGTGTTTCCGATGATTTTCATGCCTTCGTATTCGTCACTGCTCTCTCCCAGACGTCGTCCTGCTTCCTTCCGGCTAAAATTCTGCTGGGCGCCGCAGAGGGAGATGTCATAGAGATAGGGTACGCCGGGATCTTGTGACAAGTCGAAGCCTGCCGCATCGGGGGTGTCTATAACGGCAGGCCCGCTGATGCGGTCAAATCCGTTGACGATAAGTATCTGTCCTTTTTCACGCTTTGCCTTGTAGGCGGCAAGAATTTCCGAAGGGAAGCTTTCGCCACCCCGGTTTACGGCGGTTACTTTAAAGGAATAGACGATGCCCGGTTCTATTTTTACGGTGTGGGATGGGGAGCTGACGCGTACGCCATTGTCAAATCCTCCACGACCGATACGTGTATATACAATGTATTCACGTGGTTTGGCAGTCGGCTCCAACGGGTCTTCCTCTCCTTGCCAGGAAAGCTCTAAAGTATTCTTCTTTTGACCGAAGCGGATGGCAAAGTGGCTGACGGGAAGGGGTTGGACAACGTAGTCTCTGCCGTGCTGGCTGCATATGTATTGCAGAATAGCTTTATAGAGCGCACGCCCGACGGTGAACTTGAAGTTAGGGTCATGTCCCAAGCGCATATCTGCGAAGTTCTGGTGCGACAACAGTTCTACGATGGTGGAAGGGACGGCGGGCAGGCGTGTTTCACTGTAGTTGCGGTTCCATAGGCTGCGGCGTGTCCAGTCTACGTTGAAGGTAGAGCGGATATCACGCTGCAACTGCGTTAGCAGAATGTCCGAAAGGTCACGGGAGGCATGGCGGTCTGTACCGGCATGCAACCGACCGTTGTTGAAGTTGGTGGTATAAATGCCGAGAGTGCCTATAATCTCATCTTCCTTACTGAAACCGGCATCGCTATGCAGGGCCATACTCATTTCAAAGGGGATGCCCAAACCTTCTTCCGTTGGGTTGAATAGTGATTTTCCTGCAAGGTAATTCACTGTACGGGAACGTACGTTGATATCGTCGTTCATATCATTCTTTCCCTCATAGCCTCCATAGACGGGATAGGGCATGCCTGCCCATTGGGCAAAGTAGCGTGCGCCTTCCAGGTATCTGGGCAAGCCGCTGGTTTGTCCCCCGCGGGCAATGTTGCCCATGCCCCCTCCAAAGCGGACGGCATCGGCACAGACCACGCCTTTCTCTTTGCTTTCGTTGCTCAATACCACCATGCCGTAGTCGTTCCGGCCTTTGTCAAAAGTGAATGTGCCGAGGTACACCCATGTGCCGCTTCCTATTTGCTGGTTCACCTTGAACTCCGTGACGCCTCCATTGTGAAATACAAGATATTTGGCATCGCTTACGCTGCCCGGCAGTGTTTGGTAAGATACGTATACAGCATATTCTCCCGTTTCCGGAATATCGGGTACCCATTCGGCAAAAGCCTTGTCTTTCTTCTTTTCAGTTTTGGCAAAGCGTGCCGTGCCGGAGAGGAAAGGGTTTTCATTGTCTTGATAGACTCGTTTCCGTTGGGCAAATCCGGGTCGGGAGGTCTGTTCCCAACGTGCTTTCCGGCTTTTCACGTCCAGATAAAGGGAACCTTGTCCTCCATGTCCGCTCAGGCTACCGTCATTGTCTACGATGACTTCTGCCGTCTGGCAATCGCGTTCGCGGGGAAGCAGCACATTGGCACCGGCATTTTCCAACATCGGTACGAGGAAGGGCAATACGTAGCTCTGGGTGTAGAGGTCTTCCACTGTCTGGAAGATACGCGCACGCTGCCATTCCCAGCGGTCGAGTTTTGATTCGTAGTACCAGCCGTGGCTTTGCCATAGGGCGATATGCCGGTTATGCAAGCCGTTGGTGGGGGTGTAGGGGGAGGAAACTTCGGTAACCAGAGGCTTGGAAGCGACGGGGCTGAATGTCTTCGTCTTTTTGTCTTTTTTACTGCGCAGGGCTTGGGGAACCAGTTCTTCGATACTGCGCTTGTTGGTACGGATTTGCAGCTTGTATTTGGCAAACTCCACCGGCAGCAGGGCGCTTACGCCTTGGTAGATTTCGGCCACATTGTCCTCACGGAAAGGAATATAGGCACAGTTCATGTTGGCAAACAGTTGCAGTGTATTTCCTTCCACAGCCACTGAGTCGATGCTGATACGTCCTACGGAAACTTCTTTTCGTGCGGTGGTATCCAAGAATTTCCCGATTGCCTGACGGACATCCGTCGGAAGTTCTTGCGCACCTCCCCATTGGGGGAAGAGGGAGGCGGCAAGCAAACTTAGTAAAAACTGACGTCTTACGTTCATAGATGATGTATTAAGTTAATTGTTCTTTTTATCTTTCTTAATCAATAGACAGAGACCGATGAAAGTGAACAGTGCATTGAAAATCAGCAATTCGTAGCTGAATTGATAACCTCCGAACCAGACTTCGGAATTCTTCTGCAGAATGAAGCAGAGAACCGGGGAGGCGATGGCAACTAACGGGATGTACTTGTCACGCACTTGTTGTTTCATGAAAATGCCGAAAGCAAACAGACCCAGTATAGGACCGTAGGTATAGCTTGCCAGAATATATACAGCGTCGATGACACTGGTGTTGTTGAGAAGATTGAATACGAAAATGGTGATTCCCATAACAACCGCCATGCCGATGTGCACTTTCTTGCGCATCTTCACAACCGTCTCTTCCGACTTGCCTTTCGTTCCCAGAATGTCTACGGTGAAGGAAGTGGTCAGCGCGGTGAGTGCCGAGCCTGCGGCTGAATAGGCAGAAGAAATCAGGCCGATGATGAACAGTATGCCCACAATGGCAGGGAAATAGTTGCCGGTGGCAATCAGCGGGAACAGTTCGTCACTCTTCTCCACCGCAATCTGCTGGTTGGCGGCAAAGATGTAGAGCAGCACGCCCAGCATCAGGAAAAGCAGGATGACGAAGAACTGCGAAATGACACTGGTAATCATGTTCTTCTGTGAGTCCTTGAAGTTCTTGCAGCTCAGGTTGCGCTGCATCATGTCCTGATCCAGCCCGGTCATGGCAATCATGGTGAAGGCACCGGCGAGGAACTGCTTGAAGAAGTACTGCTTGCTGTTCACATCGTCGAAGAAGAAGATGCGGGACATGTCACTGTCGGCAATGGTGCTTACCATACCGGTAAATGACAGATTGAGGTCGGAAGCGATATACCAGATGCAGAGTACGACCGACACCACCAAGCAGAATGTCTTCAGAGAGTCTGTCCAGATAAGAGACTTTACGCCACCCTGGAAAGTGTACAACCAGACCAGTGCCACCGTGATGGCCACGTTCAGTAGGAAAGGCAGTCCGAAAGGTTCGAATACCAGCAGTTGCAACGTCAGGCATACGAGGAACAGACGGACAGCGGCACCGAGCATTTTGGAGATGAAGAAGAACCAGGCACCCGTGCGGTAGGAAGACATGCCGAAACGGTTCTCCAGATATTCGTAGATGGATACCAGGTTCATTTTGTAGAATAGCGGTACCAGCAGATAGGCTATGATGAGCTGTCCGGCAATGAAGCCCAACACCATTTGCAGATAGCCGAAGCTGCTGGCGGCAACCATGCCGGGTACGGATACATAGGTCACACCTGAAATGGCGGAACCGACCATGGCGAACGCCACGACATACCAGGATGACTTGCGGTTACCCACAAAGAAGCCGGCGTTGTCTGCCTTCCTTCCTGCAATATAGGATACCGTGAACAGTATCGCGAAGTAGGCGGCTATGGTGATGATTACGGATAGTGGAGTCATAATGTTTATTTACAATTTGTTCATTTACAATTTACAATTTGCCATGCGGCGTTTCTTTAGTATAAACTGTTGTACCTTCCCATTTACTTTTGAATTGTACCTTCTCTGAAATTGTACATTGTAAATAGTGAATTGTACATGTCTTTATTCTTCGTAGAGCAGGTAGGGCTTGCGCTGTACCTTGAATTTCTCTACGTCGTCTTTCCATCTTGCCTTGATTTCTTCGGCGCTTTTCCCTTCCTTTATCATTTTGCGCACGTAGTCGGTGCCTATCAACAGCTCGAAGAAGGAACGGAAGAAGTGGTCGTCCATGTTCAGATTCCGGTAAGCGTCTATCACGTAACTCAGGTCAATACCGCGTTTCCAGATTTCCTCGTCGCTCATGTTGCTCAGGTTCACGCCGTGGCAAAGCTTGCCCAACTGGGGCGGATTCTTGGCTCCGGGAACACTGCGCGGGGTGAAGCTGTAGCTGTAGCCCGTCATGTTGGGATGCCCGTAGACCTGGAAGGGGAGGTCGGTTCCTCTTCCCAGACTGACCGGAGTGGCCTCGAAATAGCAGGTCGAGGGGTACAGATAGATGGACTTCATGTTCGGCAGATTGGGGGACGGGGGAATCGGCAGCTTGTATAGGGTCCGGTGCGTATAGTTCTTGCAGGGAATGACGGTCAGGTTGCAAGTGCGTGACGCCGGCAACCAGCGTTCGCCGTTTACCATCAGGCCCAGTTCGCCCAGCGTCATGCCGTGCACCACGGGAATCGGCAGCCAACCTACACCGGATTTATATTTCATGTCCAGTATCGGGCCGTCCACGTAGTGTCCGTTCGGATTGGGGCGGTCCAGTATCAGCACCTTGCGGTTGTATTCTGCACAAGCGTCCATCAGCCGGCACATAGAGGCATAATAAGTATAGAATCTTAGGCCTACATCCTGGATGTCTACCACAAGGATATCAAACTTGCGCATGGATGCTTCGCTTGGTTTTCCGGATTTCCCGTCGTACAGCGAGAGGATAGGTACTCCGGTCTTCTTGTCTACCGAGCTGGACACGTGTTCGCCTGCGTCGGCATCTCCTCTGAAACCGTGTTCAGGGGAGAAAATGGCTACCACATTGAACTTGTTTTCCAGCAGAATATCCAACAGATGCTTGTCTCCTATCATTCCTGTATGATTGGAGAATATGGCAATTCGTTTATCTTTTAGGATTGGAAAATACTCGGAAGTCTGTTCATCACCTAAAATAACTCGTTCTTCTTGTGCCCGGCACAGTAAAGAACTACATAGCACAAAGGCTAAAAGCAGCAGTTTCTTCATAATAGTATTATTAAGGAGGACGTTGTTTGCAACAAAGATACGTTTTATTTTAATATCAAAAACACTTATTTGGGTATTTTTAGTATTATCAATCATAATTTGCAAATAGTCAACTGTTCACCTTATTAAATAATGGTTGAACTGCATCAGCTGCGTACGGAAATACTTTTTATAAAAAGAGTGAGGGCCAAGTTTGCCCTCACTTTGGTACAATCGGTGGGAGTGCCGGTTCATTCTTCTATTCTTACCAGATGATAAAGTGTTCCCCGGTTCGATTTCTTGTTGAGGATGTCCAGCTTGCGGAGCGTGCGTCCGAAAGCTGCTATCCGGTTGATGGCCAACTTATCCCTCGTTTTCTGTTGCAGGTCGTTGAAAATCTGCATGGCTGTGAGCCATTCGCCTTCTTCGCTCTCCTCCGCGCCACGGAAATGGCAAAGGAAAAGTTCTTCCAATGGGTCTACCCGCTCGAATTCCCGGTTGTACTCCTTTACGATTGCTTCGTCAGTGTCGTCCAGCCAGTAGCGTTCACCCTTCATGATGTCGTGCATGGCTTGGGCATAGAGCTGGTGATAATTGATAGTGACGTTTGTCTGGATAGGACCGGTCACTTCGATGCAGATGAAACGGCGACTTCCCGACGGGTCGGTCAGCAGGTCTTTCAGATTGCTGGTCCCGATGAAGGAGGCATAGCGGCGCATTTCCTGAATAGTGGTACCGTAGGGCTTTCGCAGGTTGGCAACCGGTTTTTGCAGGAGGTGCTTCAAGAAGCCTTGCTGATTGGCGTTTATCTGGTCGAATTCGTCGATGTTAATCAGAAAAAAGCGGCCAAGGCTGCGCTCCGCTTCCTGCTTGCTCTTGAAGTCGATACTGTCGGTGTAGCCGAAACGCAGTTCCGGTGGCAATAGGATACGGCAGAAAGTACTTTTGCGGTAACCTTGCGGACCTACGAGCAGGGGCGAGGTATTGTTGCCGTGCTGTTTGTCGATTCCCCGCCAATGTGCCACCATGCCAAGAAACCACCGGTAGAACAGTTCCCTCCAGTGGGGATTGTGGCAGGGCACGAGGTCGGCCAATGCGCGGATGCGGTCTTTGCCGTCCCAGCGTCCGGTGTTATAGAGATATTCTTCGATGGGGTTGTATAGCGGCACGTAGTCCGAAGACAGGAAGCGGGTGATGTCGCGGTCCCACACACGTACTCCCTCTTTCAGTGCCTTCATGGCGATGCTGCTGCGTACGCGCTGGTCGGCAGGTTG
>ERZ780083.654-NODE-654-length-13716-cov-2.776005_pt1 | contig 13716 bp, 6 predicted proteins | sample MGYA00511838_ERZ780083 | MGnify/ENA primary metagenome ERZ780083 (study PRJEB29588, sample SAMEA2152602) | human gut metagenome | biome: human gut; feature: human-associated habitat; material: faeces | place: Denmark | collected 2008/2010 ...
TCCTCCACGATACCCGGTAAATGATATCCTCCCTTACGAACAATGGTCTTTCCATTTCTCAACATATCAAAGAAACGATGCCCCTCACCTATCAATTCTTTACTTCTTTCTTCCAACACCCTATCCAATGTATATTCAGCCGCCGTTACTTCTTTTACAGGATTAGCACGCTGCACAATTGCATTCAGATAATTCAAACCTTTTACGGCAGATGCCCCACCTATTTTCACTCCGGCTTCCGCCGCATTCAAATAGACTTCAGACAAACGGAAAATAACATAATTATTTTCAAAAGATGGAGTCGTAGCATCTGTTCCCGGCCATTTTTTCAACCACCATACATCATTTTTATTATAAACATTCTTTTCCAGCAACAGACAGCGAATATCATCCGGATCACTCAATAACTCATCCACAAATTTCTGAGTAGCAAAAATATCACGATACCAATTCCAATGCATTAGATATGCCAATGAACTTCGTCCTCCATTATCATCTGTACTATTAGCAATTTCAAATAATGATTCCGTACCAAACGTATTTTTCAGATCCCATGCCGGAATATATTCATCACGTGTATAAAGACGGTACATTCCATTTCCTTCCACTTCTTCAATCAAGTTGCTTGCCATTTGAAACGCCTTCTCGTTATCATCATGATACAGATAAATACGAGACAGCAATGCTCTTGCAGCATACGCATTCATCCGGCTGTTATTTTTAGAAGTACTCATTAAAGGTATAGCCTCCTCCAATGTATTGATTATGAACTCATAATCCTTTGCTACAGTGCTGCGTGGCGGATTTTCATCTAATGTAATTGCATGATCTACAATTGGAGCTCCCCAACCGGCCCCTTTATCCTTAGTATAAGGATAACCGAAACAACGGGTCAAGTCAAACTGGCAAAGTGCCATGATAGTCATCGCCTCACCTTTTAATTCCTTTAATCTTTGCTCTGAACCTTGCACTTTTCCATCATCAATCGCATTGATCACATTCCATGCATTACGGATAATATAAAAAGGACGTCCCCATAAATATCCGGCATTTAAGCTTGTAGAGCGATGATCATATAAATAACACCGGTTACAAGTTCTTCCGCTATTATAAGAACTCTGCATATCATCCCCTTTCATATCCCCATAAAAAAACATGGTTCCGCCATAATAGCCATAGCTGGACATCAAATCATACAATCCATTCACAGCATTATCTATATCCTGCTCTGTACTCAGTGCCAAATCCGTAGAAACGCTATCACCAGGATGAGTGGTTAAAAAATCATCCCCGCACGATACGGCCAATAAAGAAATCAAGCCTAATATAATTATATTTTTTTTCATAAACAGTTCGGTGTTAATTGATTAGAATTTAAGTTCAAGTCCAAATGCGAATGTTTTAAGAGGAGGAGTAAAATAACTTACAATTCCATTCAACTCCGGATCATATTGATCGTATGCAGCCCATGTCAACAAGTTGGTACCCGAAAAATAAATACGGGCAGAATTAATACCTATGGTTCTTAACCAAGACTGAGGAGCAGAAACGCCAACAATCAAACTTTTCAAGCGCAAATGATCTGTACTATGAATACCACGTGATGAGTTCCACCAGCCACCATACTCTTGTCCATACACATATCGGGGAACATCTGTTATATCTCCCGGCTGTTTCCAACGGCGGCGTAACTCTGTACTCTTATTGTATTGTGCCGTATAGCCGTCATCTTGCAAAGCATACATGGCACCATCGTAAGAATATCCACCTAAATGAAACGACAAATTAAAAGATAAATCAATAAACTTATAATTAAACGTATTCATCAATCCACCGGTTAATTTAGGATATATATCTTTCAACTCCACACGGTCGGCATCATTGGGATCATACACAATATTCCTGCTTCTATTGCCATTTTCGTCTTCTTTATTGTCATAATACATCGGGCGTCCGTCATTAGGATCCACTCCGGCATATTCTCTCAAATAAATTGTCGCATACGAACAGCCTTCCTTTCTGATATAATTTCCATCTATAAATTCCGGAAGATCCGCCAGTTTTACAATCTTATTTTTATTATGTGACAAGTTTAAAGAAGTTGTCCAACTAAAATCTTTGGTTTGAATATTACTTGAGCGTACTTCTATTTCAAAACCGGTATTTTTCATTTCACCCACATTCGTAAGAATACTGCCAAAACCACTAATAGAATTCAATTGCTTACTCATCAATAAATCCTTAGTCGTTCTGGTATACCAATCGAAAGTCAAATTAACCCGTCTGAACAGACTTAAATCAACCCCCAGATTCAATGCATAGTTCTTTTCCCAAGTCAAATCAGGATTAGCAATAGCATCTTCCCACGGAGCAGGTTTCCCATTATAAAATGCTCCGGTAGTATAAGTTCCATGATAACCATAATAACCGGTCGGCAGATTACCGTTCACACCATACGATGCTCTTAATTTCATATCCGACACAACATTCTCCCACGGTTTCATGAAGTTTTCCTGAGAGAGTCTCCATGAAGCGGAAACAGCCCAAAAGTTTCCCCAACGGGTATCAGGTGCCAATCGGGAAGAGCCATCACGACGGAAACTGAAACCTGCATAATATTTATCATTATATCCATAATTCAAGCTTCCCACATACGACACCATAGCATCTTCCTGCCTTGTATTAGTAAGATCAGCAGGTTTGGCACCATTATCCAACGACGGATTAAGTGTTTGCCCGTAAACCTGTTTCTCACCATACATATCCTCATAATCGTACTTCATAACCTCATACGCTAAGACCGCATTAATGTTATGTTTACCAAACGTTTTATTATATGCCAGATTCGTTTGTGAAGTATAACTCATTCTCTCAATCATCATCATCTGTCCGGATCCCTGTGTAGCTTCCCCATCTTTACCGTCAGGCGAGTAAAAGAAAAAGTCTTTATTTAAAGAATAGTCTACTGTAAAGATAGTAGATAACTTCAACCCATCCAAGATATGATAGGCAGCCTTGGCAGATGCCATTGTACGTGCCAGACGTGCATAATTTGAATCTACAGAATTCTCATACAGCGGGTTAATGCCTCCATTATTCTGGAAACCCGTATGATAGCTGCCATCCTCATTATAAATAGGTATAGAAGGGGTCAATTGATATTTTGAAGAATAAAGCGCACTGGCATAATACTGTCCCTCCGGCGTATGTTTATTACGAGTCCATGAAAAGGTAGCATTCATTCCATACTCAAATTTATTCCATTTACTGTTTGCATCAATACGACCGGTAAAACGTTCCATTCCTGAATTTATGCTTATACCTGTCTGATTGGTATATCCTAACGTACCAATAAAATTCGACTTTTCATTACCTCCGCTTACAGACAAACTATAGTCTTGCTGATGTCCTTTTTTCAATAAAGCATCTTCCCAATCAGCATATCCGTTGACCGGGCGTGCCGCATAATTGTCAATTTGTCCATCCGCATAAGCCTTTGCCTCGGCTTCCGAGTCCCCCTGATTCAAACGATAATTAACAAATCCCTCATAAATCAATTCCCTACGCTCTTCACCACCCATTATCGGACGATAATTGTAAGCAATATCCGTAATACCGTAAGTAGCCTGCATACTCACTCTCATTTTACCTTCCTTACCTTTTTTAGTAGTAATAAGGATTACACCGTTAGATCCTTTTGCTCCATATAATGAAGCAGAAGCGGCATCTTTCAATACGGTTATACTTTCAATATCCGCAGGATTTAATGTCTCGATCAAACCAAGTCCTCCCGCGCTGGCATTGGCACTTAGACCACTCATATCCCTAGACGCTACCGGCACACCGTCCAATACATAAAGAGGTTCTGTAGAAGCATTCATAGAAGCAATTCCACGCACCCGCACTGTAGCTTTAGAACCCGGCTGGGAAGAACTGGCTACTGAACTTAACCCCGGAATATTAGCCTCCATCATCTGTGCTACAGACACAACAGGCAATGACTCCAATTTATCCGTATTCAAAACAGAAGCAGACCCCGTATAAGTAGCCTTCTTAAAATCACCATAACCAGTCACTACCACTTCATCCATCAACTGAGAATCCTCCTTCAGCATCACTCTTATTTGCCCGTTAGCAGGCACTTTCACCTCCGCCGATTTCATACCGATGTAACTGATTACGATAATATCACCCTGTTTAGCATCAAGAGCGAAATTACCTTCAATATCGGTAATCATACCGGTATTGGTTCCCTTGATAATTACGGACGCCCCGATTAAAGGCATTCCGTTAGCATCCTGCACATTACCTGAAACATGTTTTTTCTGCTGTACGCTTTCCACACGATCTGAAACCGGAGAAGATAGTGCATGGTTTTCCACTGCGAGCACGGAGCTCAATCCTGTAATAGACATTGCCGAATAGGCAACTACAAACAAACATCTGCATTTGTCTGTAATTCGAGTGTGTGTGTCTTTATTCCTCATAAAATTGAGTATATTTATAAATACCATATATGAGTTCAGCTTATTCATACATATTCCAATCGTCATTCTGTCACCGAATAAGCCTAATCTTTCTCCGTATTATATTAAGGTTGTGACAAATATATAAATTAAAATCTATAAAAGAAACAAAATGAATATTTTTTTCTCCTCATATCGATAAATAAAAATACAACATTCATCCAAATAAAAAATGTGCCAAAAGTATTTACTACCTTTGGCACATACCCACCCGGCTGTTTGATATATCAATAAACTGCCGAAGCGATCACTTGTATAAACAAAATAAGGAACACCATTGCAATCGGATACACCGTAGCGTATGCAACACTCGGAATATTACTATCTACCATGGAATCGGCTGCCGCAAGACCGGGCGTACTGGTCATACCACCAGTGATGGTGCCCAGCAAATCCAACAAACTGATTTTAAAGACCAACCTGCCAACCACAACAGCAACCAGCATAGGCACAACAGTAATGGCCACCCCCACTCCGAACAATAACAATCCGCTCTCCTGAAAAGTAGCCACCAGATTCTTACCGGCAGAAGTACCGACCTCAGCCAAAAACAGCAATAAGCCCAACTGACGTAACAACTGATTGGCAGGACCGGACATAGACCACAATATGGGTCCTGTCTTTCCCACGGCACTCAGCAACAATGCCACCATCAATACTCCTCCGGTCAATCCGGGTGAAAATGAAACGCTGTCTGAAAATGAAATATTTATTTTACCGAACAATACACCTAATACAATCCCCATAGCTATCGGGAAGAAATCAGTATCAGACAACTGTTTGGCATTATTCCCCAACAAACGAGCAACGCCTCTGAGTCCTTCCCGTTCACCGACCACCATCAACTTATCACCGAATTTCAAGGCCAAATCCGGAGAAGGTGACAAGTCTATGCCGCTTCGACGGATACGGGTTACCGTACAACCAAAGTTACGTTGTAAATTCAGATCTCCCAATTGCTTGTTTATCATATCTTTCTTTGTCAGCAATAAAGATTCAATCTCCTGTGTCTGGTCCAGAGGCAATTCGCCTTCCTCCCGTTCTCCAACCAATACGGCAAACTGATTCAGCGCTTCCTCACTTCCCACCGCCTGCACATAGTCGCCTTCCAGCAACATGGTATTCGCTTTAGGCATCAATATAGAATCCTCATGCTTTACCCGCGAAATAACGGCTCCCGTCATGGCACGCGCATTTATTTGCGCCAAAGTACGTCCGAATACCGCTTGATTGGTCACTCTGAAAATGCAAGTTGTCAGTTCCGGAAAACCGCTGCGCCGTTCCAGTTCCAACCTGCGCGCTTCTTTATCCAGATCCACCCGCATAATCTTGGGTAACAGCTTCACAAACAAAATCACCCCTATCACTCCAAACGGGTAAGCAATACCGTATGCAATGGAAGCCAACGGTGAATTTGTACTGTCTATAGCTACCGCCAGACCAGGCGTACTGGTCAATGCCCCTGCTATCAATCCCACCACACTGGGCGTATCAATGTCAAAAGCATACTTCAGTCCTACCGCCGTCAGACAGGCAGAGCAAATAATAAGCATAGTAATAAGAATCAGTGTCTTTCCTTTACTCCTGAAAGAATCAAAAAATCCGGGACCGGCCTGAATACCGATGGTAAAGATAAAGAGCACCAAACCGAAGTTCCCCAATTCTTTAGGAATGATCACACCGAAATGTCCGAAAAGCAAGGCAATGAAGATAACGGCCGACACATCCAGCGACAAGCCCTTTATCTTAATCCTCCCTAGCATAAAACCCAACGCTACAATAAGAAAGAGCGAGAAATAAGAAGAATGCAGTAAATCAATTAACATATTTTTAAGAGGTTAGTTTCAGAGCACAAAGATAGTAAAAAATGCCAAATGCTGAAACCTTCCCCTTATGATTCCATTTTATATTTTCAGATCGCCCATTTAATGATACATATAGATTTCAGATCTCCTCTTTCGGTGGTCTGATAAAACATTCATTTAATATCAGAACTTCATTATATCCCAATACTTTAACCTTATGAGTATATAAACATTCCAACAAATCATCTTGGGTATTCTGAAAAGCAGTAAACGGTGCCCTATGGGAATGTTCAGGTATAGATATATTTAAGTAAATCCGATGTGATTTATAATCTACAATATTCAATTCCACCAATTTGTTCAATGTTTCATACAATTGTTTAAAAGCATCTCCTGCATTCCTCTCTATGTTCTTTTCCAAACAATATTTAAGTTCAACCAAGCAAACCCATCCCTTACTGCTTGCCCTACTGGAAACAAACATACATTCACACTGATCAGAACCTTTCAACACAGCCGGATTCTCCTCAAAATTCACTGCCCAATAAGTCGTTTTTCTTGGATTAATCAAATGAAAAGAAGCTATATCATCAGGATCTTCTTCCTTTATACATACTTTCCGTTTACCGGCTGTCGCTTGTGTATAATCCATGACATAGGCGTCACCTGTCATCTCATTATATCTTGTAAAAGCTTCAATCCTCATCACAATAATCCATTAAGGCAGCAAAGTCTGTCATGATATTCTTCATTATCCGATCAAAATAGTTATTGCGAATCAATCCTCTTTCATCTTGAATAGTATAGTTCGGATTCTCTTTATAAGGAAAAAATTTTCCATTTTTAATCTCCCATACAGAAACATCCTCCGGCTTGACAAACGAATCCTTCATCTTTTGTAATCCCTCCTCTTCTTCCGGTATATTTTCTTGTACCAAAGCCCCCAGCATGCAATTATTCAGTGCATAAAGCAGATAAGGGCTGTGGGTAGTCATCAGTAAATGATCCCGTCCGCTATTGATCATCTCCAACAGATCATAGATAAGATCTTTTTGAGTTTCGGGAAACAAATTCAACTCCGGCTCTTCCACTATAATGTTGGAGTAATGAGGATGAGAAATATTCTCTTCAAGTTCCAAAACGGTTTCCAACAAATTATCCAAAGAATCATTACCCGCTTTTTTCAAGGTCTTTGCTGTTCCTAATATCTTTTTGAACCCTGGAGAAAGCTTTGCTTCTTTTACTGCCTGATTCAAGAATTCCTCATCCATAACAACATTCATTTGTTTGGAAAACATTTTAATATACTCCCTGGACAATGCCCCTTCTATTCTGTCTTTCTTTTCAAAAGAAATATCTTCCTGATGATCATATATCCAATGGGTTAAATAATATACATAAACATACAACGGCACAACCGACTGCAACCCGCTGGAAGCCTCCTCCAATCCTATTTCTTTTCCATCTTCCAGCACAATCATATCCTTTTGGGATGATTCGTCATAATAATACTTCAATTTCAGTTTCAGCAAATCGACAGCATTTTTCTTTTGGAACTTTTGATGAACTTCCAACCAGTCAAAAATAAAGCTTCTTGTATTATATTCAGGCATCTTCAATGACGCAATATTGGGTAACGTAACAGCATTTCTTTCAGCGGGTATATAAGCGACTTTGCCAATTTTGCACCTTTCAAACCCGTCTTTTAATTTAGCGAAGCACATATCTTTTGTATAACAAAAATCAATAGCATCACCCACAAAGAATATAGCATATCCTTCATTCAGATAGTTTTTCAATTTATGAAACTCTAGCAACTGTTTTTCCACAAAGCTCCAACTTACATAATCAGTGTTACGACGCATCAGCACATCCTTTTCCAACCATAGACAGAAACTGATAACCTTAGCTATTGTACTTTTCCCACTGCTTTGCGGACCAATCAGCATGTTCACTTTATTCAAAGTAAAATCAACATGCTCTATCGGACCTATCTTATCTATTATAAATTTTGGCATAAACTCTGTTCTGACGAATTCAAACTTTTTAAGAGAACAAAGATAAACTATTTATTCCTACCGGCAAATAAAAAAATACTTTATTGCACATCCAGCGCATCCAATGCCAGTCCCTCCATATCCGGTGCGGAAAGCACCACCTTATAATAGCCTGCATTGATATACGTACCCGTCGTTGTACTCAGCATACGCCACTTTCCGGGAGTTTCGGCAAAAGTCAGATTATCTTCCTTCAGTACCACCCCTTTGGAATCAATGAACTGCATACGCACCTTCATAGGCTTCCCTGTAACATTCATGTATTTAAAACGAAGAGCATAGACTTGTGCCAGACCGGTAGAAATGTTCCAAGTAATACTGCTTTGTGTACCTTTACCAAAGAAAACCCCGGTTTGTTTCTTAACCTCTTTCTTTATGAACTTACCTTTCAGCACAGCATCCTCCGCTTGATAAGTCACATTGGCACGGGCGTTTTTATCTTCAGGCAATAATTCTTTGGGAGTCTTTTCCATCACCTCCTTGTCTTGTGCAGCCCAGCTGAAGCTATGGGCAGAAAAAGAGCGAACGGAATCCAAGTCGCCTTTACAAGCTATCGCAATGCCACAAATCAAAGCTTGCCCCGCTTTCACCTCCGGAAAATTAATCTTCAAGACTCCCCCTTTCACGATAGCATTCACCACCTTTTTGCAAGCGCCGTCATGACCCGCTTCAGCCCATACATCCAAGTCGTCCAGAAGTACTTTATCATTTACCGCTACATCAAAAATACGCAAGCCTTCACAATCCGTCCGTACGCCGCCTCCTGTACCATGCCAGGGTTCTGTAAAATAAAGTTCCACACGATACTCGCCATCCGGAACGGGAAAGCGGAAATTCAGCTTATGGCGTCCGAAGCGGAAAGTCTGGAACAGTTCCCAGTCCCTAGTGCCATGAATGGGATCATTCGTGGTACGCTGGCTCGCCTGATAAGGGCTCAACAACTGTACACTATCCGACGGATGAACAAACGATTCCGCCCACGAATGAGAATAACGGCTGTTATCCTGCGCCCAGACCTGACCATACGTATCCGTATAAGCGTCTCCTCCGCAATTCAAACGATAAAGATACGTATATCCCTCAGCTCCTTTCAACAAATCAGTTCCGTTCAATCGGTCGGCAGCAACAGGCACTATAGCAGAACCACGGTAAAGAGCCTCAAAATGAGGAGCTTTTTCCAGACCGTTCAGCACCAGCACATCTTCCGCTGTCGGTTTTCCTTTAAAGTACCCCACAGCACGAAGCACATTGTAACGGATATCGCGGTTTTCCCACATGAAATGAGTCCCCACCCCATGATTCAATTTCCGTCCCAAGTATTCAGCATCCACCGCATCATTGTACAGCAACACACTGTCACAATTGCTGTACGCCTCAATGGTAGCCCGTCTGCGGCCTGTCGCAAAACGGTCCTCCCATGTATGAGATGCCAGATAAACCATCGGATCTTCGGAAGCCGGCACATAGTTCGCGCGATACATATAATATACATCCACCGGCTCCTCCCACGGAGTCACCAATCCTTTATAATTAAATGGTCCCACCTTATCTATCCGGCGATACGCTTCATCCGGCTGGCGGCGTCCCGGATTATCATGACTGCTGAATATCCATTGGAATTGTCCGCACACACTGTCCTTTGCCTGTTCCGCCAGTCGTATCTTGGTTTCCATCAGCTGGCACATACGCTCCTCGCTCCATACACCATTCACATCAAAAGCTGCCGGTTCCGTATGCAATCCGATGCTGCGCCATGCCCCATATTCACCGTTCAACAACTGATTCTTCTGTGACAATTCACGGCCATACTTATTCACATCACCACCATAGGTTCCACTCCAGTTCTGAATAACATTCCAATCTGTCCCATCACCACCGTTACACGTAGTAATCACACGCATGGTACGGGCCGTAGGATCCATTTCCCGGATAATCTCACTACACTCCTCGGCAAACTCCTTAGGCAGCGTGCTTTCGTTCTGCAATCCCCACATCACCACACTGGGCGAGTTACGACGCTCTTTCACCCACTGGCGGAGCAGTTTCTTGAAATTCTCACGAAACTCCGGAGTATCATACCACACGTGGGCCGAAAACTGAGTCCACCACAAGACTCCTTCCTTGTCCCAATATTTCTGATAATCCAGGTGATGGAGCTGGTGAGCGTCACGGAAAGCGTTGAAGCCCGCCGCACGGATCTGTTTCACACGGGCTGCCACCTGCTCACGGCTGAAAGCATGGCTTTGTCCGAACTGATGTTCATATTCACACACTCCATTGATAAAGACAGGCTGTCCATTCAGATAGAACCGTCCGTCACCATCCTCCCGTTTCACCGGCCAACTGATGGTACGGATACCAAAGGGTGTACTAATCTCATCCGTAGTACTCTTACCACGCTTTATCATACTGGCCAGTTTATACAAATAAGGATTCTCCGTACTCCATAAAACAGGATTCTGCACTGGCGATTGTTGCTTCACCACCTTCCTTTCACCCGGCTGCAAAGTCACCTTCTCCGTCAGGCGGAACACCTGCTTGCCATCCGCATTACTGAATTTATTAACCACTTCCACCGTCTCAGCAGTCTTTCCGTAATTTTTCACCTCCGTTTCCACAAAGACAGTTCCCGCCTTATCATCATTCCAGATATGCACTCCGAAAGGCTCAATGCGGATCTCATCCGTAGCCTCCAGCACCACGGGACGGAAAATTCCCAAAGGCTGGGAACCTTCGCTGAATCCCCATTCCGAGGAACAGCCACCGCACACCCAAGGCATGTCGGCTATCATTTCAGGATGTTCCGCTTTCACTACCAGCTTATTCTCTCCCAGCTTCAACGCATCCGTCACATCCAATGTCAGCGTAGTACGCCCTACGGGATGACGGCCGAAATCCTTTCCATTCAACGTTATAGTGGCATACGTCCCCACTCCCTCAAAACGAAGAAAATAACGTTTTCCGAATGAAGAGTTGGAAATTAGAAACTGAGAATCATCCAATGTGAAGGTCTTTTCGTATATGGCAGTACCGTGCAAATTACCATGTGTCAGTTGGCGGTAGCCATAATAATCATCCCAGTTATGAGGAATATTTACTTCTATTGCCTTTTGAGCAAACAACCCTTTCAGATGAGTTGCTTCCGTCAGCCATGTTTTCCATCCTTTATCCAATTCCATCACCATCCGGCGATTCTTCACCTCCCGTTCCGGGAAATGCACTTGTGAACGTCCCATCGGTTTGCTGGTAGCAATGGCTATACCACGTTGTTCCGCGTCATTCACGGCACAATAGAAATGATACACCACCCCATTGTATTTCACCACATAACTCTTATGAGCGAACAATTCATCATAGTCTTTAGAAGGGATAATCAAATCCGCCCCTTTCCAATCCGTCCAATGTACTAGGTCATAACTGGCAGCAAATGTATTAAATGCCTTGTATTTGCGGCTCGGTTCAAAAGCCGAGAAGTAGAACATGACATACACATCGCCCATTTTCTGGATATGCGCATCCCCCGTAATGGTTCCGTCCGCTTCGTGTGCAAAGACCGGATTGCCCGGATATCGTTTCCATTTCTTCATATCTTTGGACAAGGCGATACCCACCCGTTCCGCTTTCAAATCCGTTTCCGGATGCCGTCCTGCTGCGTTATAGAACATGACGAAAGGTGCGCCCAATGTTTTCTCCTTATCCCAATAGACCACACTCTTATATTGAGTCAGCTTTTCCCACCATTGCGCGTCTTTATCATGGATACTCATCACGGGCTGGTCCTGTGCCTGCCATTCATGGGCGGAACCCAAAGGCCGGTCTGTCCAGGCCAAACCAATATACAGCGGCTTGTTCACCGATTCATATCCGGTCCCTTCCCCACCCAGATAAGTCATCCAATGCTTGCCTTTATACGTCTGCAGGGCATAGCTTCCTCCCCACTCCATATCCGGCAATGCAGGGAAACCACCACGCTGGTTGCAATCCCAGAATCCGTCACGATAAGACAAGACACGTCCCAATGTACGCCATTCCAACAGATTATCACTTTCGGCTATCCATGTCTCGTATCCACGTCCGTCCAGTCCGCTCTTACCATTATAAACCACGTAGGTCATATACCACTTATCCCCTTCGCGGAACACGGTAGGGCAGTCTATTTTATGCTTGTTGTCGGCCGGAGCTACAGCCAGCCCATATTTATAAGGAGTCTTGGCTTCCTCATAAATCTGCTCCATGCGCGATTGCGGAACTTCACGTTGGGCGTATGTTCCCAATGACAACAGTGAAAATGCCAGTATCAATATCTTCTTCATAATTATCTTTTTATCTATTGGCAAGACGGACAAAAGAAAAAAATGTACCCATTCAGAAAACTTTTATCTCATTCTCTATTTTTACCATCACATAGCAGGGGTCAGCTCAACATTCAATCCCAAAGCAGAAGCAATACGATAAAAAGTAGAAACCTTAGGCTCTGTTTTTCCTGTTTCCAGCGTTTTTTCTTCCCCGATTGCCAGGTTCTGAACTATTGTGCTACACCCACTGAACATGATAACAGTCATGATGATTCCTCCAAGAGCTATCTTCTTTATCTGCATATAGTATCCTCCATTTTCACTTCAGCTAAAGTATAACAAAACGAGACTCCATTAGAAGTCTCGTTTTGTTATTCAGTATATACCTTTAGGTTATAACCGCTTATTAGATTTTAACTATATTCTTAGCTGCATCTAAAACTCGTCTGACATTTTCGCTCGGAGTCGGTGAATGCAAAAGACCGTACGGAATACTGTATTCCCACTCAACGGGAATAACTTTCATCAGTGGATGAACATTTGCCCACCCTGGTATTGCAAGCAAAACATCGTTTGTATTTTCACATCTGTTGAATATGCTCATACTGTAAAAATCAAAGTCAACAATATGTATCTGCGTATGATTTTGCCAAATATCGTTACGCAAACGGTCAACATAATTGCTCCAGCCACGGCGCATAAGCAGTAAGTTTTCGCCGTATAAATCGCTGATTTGCAACTTATCCTTGCCTGCAAGTTTGTGGTGAATTGAAACCGCACAACAAAACGGCTCTCGTGACAGCTGAAGTCCTTTGCATTTTCTGAGATTAAGCATTGTATCATCAAATATGCCGCCGACAACATCAATGTTTTTACCGAGATTGCCGAGAATTTCTTTAGCGTTTTCAGGAGTATTTTCAAACGGAATAATCTCAAATTTAATATCAGGACACTTACTTTGAATCTTAGGCCATAACTGCATAAGAAGCTGAGCTGGAGTAATAGGGGATGAACCGATGCGAATAATATTCTC
>ERZ780083.661-NODE-661-length-13695-cov-7.749853_pt1 | contig 13695 bp, 11 predicted proteins | sample MGYA00511838_ERZ780083 | MGnify/ENA primary metagenome ERZ780083 (study PRJEB29588, sample SAMEA2152602) | human gut metagenome | biome: human gut; feature: human-associated habitat; material: faeces | place: Denmark | collected 2008/2010 ...
CTGTCCGCCGCAAGCGGCGGACAGGATGAGGGATGTGGAGTTTGTTCCGACGCAAATCCCCCTTTGCTGGTTTCCTTTTCACCGCCAGCGGCCTTTTCCTTTGTCATCAAAGGAAAAGGGGGCTGAATGCCGCGCCTCCGGCGCAAAATTTTACAGCCGTTGGCTGCTTCATCCCAGCCCTTTGGTCCTCTCATAGGCCGCCGTGACCGCGTCCATGCACGCGGCGCGGAACGCCGCATTTTCCAGCGCGTGGACACCCGCGATGGTGCTCCCGCCGGGGCTGCAAACGTCATCCTTCAGCTTTTCGGGATGCGCGCCGGTCTGCAAGACCATCTGCGCGCTGCCAAGAAGCATCTGCGCCGCGTATTCCGTGGCCTTTGCGCGCGGAAGGCCGCACTCCACGCCGCCGTCCGCCAGCGCCTGCACGAACATATACGCAAACGCCGGGCCGCAGCCCGCCACCGCGCTGGCCGCGTCCATCCACTTTTCCGGGATCTCGTCGATGCGTCCGGCGCAGGCCATCAGCTGCCGGAACGCCTCCGCGTCCTGCTCTGCGGCGAGGCTTCCGCGGCAGAGGAAGAGCATGCCGCTCCCGACGGCGCAGGGGGTGTTCGGCATGATGCGCAGGATGCGTTTGCCCGGGAACAGCGCTTCGAGCCGTTCCAGCGTGACGCCTGCCAGCATCGAGACCAGCACGCATTCCGATTCCTCGATCACGCCGCCCAGCTCCTCCGCCAGCGCGGAGAGCATCTGCGGCTTGACGCCGAGGAATACAAAGCGGCTGCTGCGGACGATCTCCGCCGCCGGGCCGCTCGCGCAGCCGAGACGTTCCGCCGCTGCGCGCGTGTGTGCCTCCGTTTTACAGGTCAGAATGACGTTTTCCGCGCCGACTGTCCGAATGGCCGCCTGCGCCAGCGCGCCGCCCATATTTCCCGCTCCGAGAAATCCCGCCGTATACTGCTTCATAGCCGCTCCTCCTTACCGGATCTGTCCGTCGCCGGTGATGATGTATTTCCATGTGCTCAGCGCGTCGAGGCCCATCGGGCCGCGCGCGTGGAGCTTCTGCGTCGAGATGCCCATTTCGCAGCCGAGGCCGAACTCACCGCCGTCGGTAAAGCGCGTCGAGACGTTGACATAGATCGCCGCGCTGTCGATCTCGCGGGTGAAGCGCTGCGCGTGGGCCGCGTCCTCCGTCACGATGGCGTCGCTGTGTCCGGTCGAATGCCGCTGGATATGGCGGATGGCCTCGTCCAGACTGTCCACGACGCGGACGGCAAGGATATAGTCCAGAAACTCCGTGTCGAAGTCCTTTTCTCCGGCGGGAACGCCGGGAATGATCGCCGCCGCAGCCGGGTCGAGCCGCAGCTCCACCGGGACAAGCCCCTGCGCGGTGCGGTCGTCCACCAGCGCCTTGCGGAGCATCGGCAGGAACTCGGCGGCCACATCCCGATGCACAAGGCACACCTCCTCGGCGTTGCAGACCGAGGGGCGGCTCGTCTTGGCGTTGACAATGATCTTCACGGCCTTTTCCAGATCGGCGGCGCTGTCCACATAGACGTGGCAGATGCCGGTGCCGGTCTCGATGCAGGGCACGGTCGCATTCTCCACGCAGGCGCGGATCAGGCCCGCGCCGCCGCGCGGGATCAGCAGATCGACCAGTCCCGCCGCCGTCATCAGCTCGTTCGCGCTCTGGCGGCTGGTATCCTCCAGAATCCCGAGGATCGCCGGATCGCCTCCGGCGTCGGAAATGCCGTGCTGGAGCGCCTGCACGATGGCCACGGAGGAGCGGTGCGCCTCCTTGCCGCTGCGCAGGACGCAGACGTTCCCGCTCTTGAGGCAGAGCGCCGCCGCATCCGAGGTGACGTTCGGGCGGCTCTCATAGATGATGGCGACCAGCCCAAGCGGCACCTGTACCTTCTGAATGCGCATCCCGTTCGGGCGCGTGAAGTCCTCCAGCACGCGGCCCGTATGTCCGGGCAGCGCGGCGATGGCGCGCACGCCGTCGGCCATCCCCTCGAGCCGCTTTTCGTCCAGACGCAGCCGGTCGAGCATGACCTCCGAGATGGAGCCGCGTGCAGCCTCCAGATCGAGGCGGTTCGCCGCCAAAATGGCCTCTGACTCGGAAAGGAGCCTGTCGGCCATTGCCATCAGCAGCCGGTTGCGGCTTTCCTCCGGGATATCCCGGACGGAGGGCCATGCGGCCCGGGTCGTTTTCAGAATTTCCAGTGTGGTCATGCTTCCGCCTGCTTTCTTAAAAATCTTGTGCCGACATGCCCGCCGTCCACGATGTCATACAGCTGCTTCAGCTTCGCGCCGTTGGCGATCACCATTTCGCAGCCTGCCTCCGTCGCGGTCACGGCTGCGGTCAGCTTGGTCGCCATGCCGCCGGTGCCAAGCTCCGAGCCGCTGCCGCCGCCGAGGGCGAGAATGTGCTCGTCGATGCGCTTGACGGTGTGGATCAGCTTCGCGTCCGGGTTCTTGTGCGGGTCGCCGTCGTAAAGCCCGTCGATGTCCGACAGCAGCACCAGAAGATCCGCGTGAACCGTCGCCGCAACGACGGCGGAAAGCGTATCATTATCGCCGATGCCGAATTCCTCGGTGGAAATCGTGTCGTTCTCGTTGATGACCGGCAGCGCGCCCAGCTCCAACAGACGCTCGATCGTATTGTGGAAGTTCTGCTTGCGGTTGCCGCCGTCGGCGATGTCCGGCGCGGTGATGAGCAGCTGCGCGACGGTGTGGCTGTATTCGGTGAAGAGCTTGTCGTACATGTACATCAGCTCGCACTGCCCGACGGCGGCGGAGGCCTGCTTGGTCGGGGTGTCCTTCGGCCGCTGGCGCAGATTCAGCTTACCGAAGCCCATGGCAATGGCGCCGGATGAGACCAGAATGATCTCGTGGCCCGCGTTTTTCAGGTCGCTGAGCACCTTGCACAGCTCCTCCATCCGCTGGATGTTCAGCCGTCCGGTGGGATGGGCAAGCGTGGAGGTGCCGACCTTGACAACAATTCGCATAAGGAATGCCTCGTTTCTGAAAATTGTGTTTATTGTAGCACAGCCGCCCGCCGGAAACAATGCGTCCCGCCGATTTTTTCCCAGATCCGTGAATAAAAATACGCATCGTCGGAATGCCGGGTCAAAACGTGTTTTTCCCGGCCCGGCGGTAAAAAAGAATCCCCGCGAAGCGCCGGTGGCAGCTCCGCAGGGGGGTGGGACACGTTCACTATACGCGATACGGCGGCGAATTGCAAGGGAAAAGTTCGCAGCCTGAAAAATTTTGTGAGATATGAGCTGATCGGCATTTTACCGAAAAAAGGATTCGGCGAATTTGCGGTATTGACGCAGAAATACTTTTCCGGTAAAATCGGTGCATATTTATTTTCCTGATAGAGGCAGGCCTCTGCCGCTCAGGAACGAATTTGCAAGGAGGAAGCATTCATGCAGTCGAAAGAAAAGATCCCTGAATTGTTTGGCAGCAACGTATTTAATGAGGCCGCTATGCAGCAGTATGTATCCGGCTCCGCGTTCCAGGCATGGAAGAGCTGCCTGAGCACGGGCACGCCGCTCCCGCTCGACGTCGCAAACGACATCGCCGACGGCATGAAGGTCTGGGCCCTGGAGCACGGCGCGACGCACTTCACCCACTGGTTCCAGCCGCTCACCGGCGTGACCGCCGAGAAGCACGACAGCTTCATCCATCCGGTCGGCGGCGGCAAGATCATCATGGACTTCTCCGGCAAGGAGCTGGTCCGCGGTGAGCCGGACGCTTCCTCGTTCCCGTCGGGCGGCCTGCGCGCCACGTTCGAGGCCAGAGGCTATTCCGGCTGGGATCCGACGGCGTTCGCCTTCATCAAGGACGGCAGCCTCTGCATCCCGACCGTTTTCTGTTCCTACTCCGGCGAGGCGCTGGATAAAAAGACGCCGCTGCTGCGCTCCATCGACGCGGTCAGCCGTCAGGCCGTGCGCATCCTGCGTCTGTTCGGTGACGATAAGACCCAGAAGGTCTACGCGCAGGTCGGCCCGGAGCAGGAATATTTCCTGATCGACAAGCAGCTCTATCTGCAGCGCGAGGATCTGCGCCTGTGCGGCCGGACGCTCTTCGCTGCGAGAAGCGCAAAGACCTGATGTACACCGGCCGCACCCTCTTCGGCGCGAAGCCGCCCAAGGGTCAGGAGCTGGACGACCATTATTTCGGCTCCATCCGTCCGCGTGTCGCGGCGTATATGCAGGATCTGGACGAGGAGCTGTGGAAGCTCGGCGTCCTGTCCAAGACGAAGCACAACGAGGTCGCGCCCTCACAGCATGAGATGGCCCCCATCTACACCGACGCAAACGCCGCCAACGACCAGAATCAGCTTACCATGGAGATCATGAAGAAGGTCGCGGAAAAGCACGGCCTGATCTGCCTGCTCCATGAAAAGCCCTTCGCGGGCGTCAACGGCAGCGGCAAGCACAACAACTGGTCGCTTGCCACCGACGCCGGAGACAACCTCTTCTCTCCGGGCAGCACGCCCAGCCAGAACGCGCGCTTCCTGCTCTTCCTCGCGGCCTTCATCAAGGGCGTGGACGAGTATCAGGAGCTGCTGCGCTGCTCGGTCGCATTTGCCGGAAATGACCATCGTCTCGGCGCACAGGAGGCGCCTCCCGCGATCATTTCGGTATTCCTCGGCGAGGAGCTGGAGGCGATCGTGGACAGCATCGTAAACGATCACGACTACACCGACCGCAAGCGCAAGAGCCTGCGCATCGGCGTGGACGTCCTGCCCGCCATCCCCAAGGACACGACCGACCGCAACCGCACCTCCCCTGTCGCCTTCACCGGCAACAAGTTCGAATTCCGAAGCCTCGGCTCCAGCCAGTCCATCGCCGGCCCGAACACCATCCTCAACACGATCATGGCCGAAGAGCTTGAGCAGTTCGCGGAGGAGCTGGAGGGCGTAAAGGACTTCTCTTCCGCGCTCCACGAGCTGATCAAGCGCGTCTTTACCGAGCATCAGCGCATTTTGTTCAGCGGCAACGGCTACGACGAGAGCTGGATCGCGGAGGCGGAGCGGCGCGGCCTTGCCAACCTGCACAACACCGCCGAGGCCCTCCCGGCCTACATTCTTCCGAAGAACATTCAGCTCATGACCAGCCACGGCGTCTATTCCAAGTCGGAAATGATGGCGCGGCATGAGATCCACATGGAGAAATATTGCAAGGTCATCGGCATCGAGGCCGGAACGCTGGTAGACATGGTGCAGCACAGCATTCTCGGCGCGGCGTCCGCCTATGCCGACAAGCTCTGCCAGTGCCTCGCGCATAAGAAGGCCGCAGGCGTCGCCTGCCGCACGGAAACGGCGCTGGCCGGGACGGTCAGCACGCTCTGCGACGAGCTGATGGATCGGACGCTGGCGCTGAAAACCGCGCTTCAGAGCGAGCCGAACGCTCCGCAGGAGGAGCTGGTGCGCTATTATCACGACGTGGTCTTCAACGCAATGAGCCGCGTGCGGGACATCGTCGATCAGCTCGAGCAGCTGGTGGATAAGTCCTACTGGCCGTTCCCGAATTACACCGACCTGCTCTTCTCCGTTTGAGCGGCAGCAATTCGCATGGAAGCCCCTGTCAGGCAGGCCGTCCATGCAGGCACGCACAGCATCCAATACGCACAAAAGGCCCCTGCCATCCGGCAGGGGCCTTTGCTTATGCGCTTTGCTCTATCGTTCCTCACGGAAGTAGGCCAGACCAAGCGACTGGGGCGGCTGATCCTCGCGCTTTTTGCGCAGGGAGACGACGATCAGCACGACCAGCGTGACGACATAAGGCAGCATCTTGTAAAGCTCCTTGATGGCGAGGTTGGTGCCGCTGGGAATGAAGATGTACAGAATGTAGCAGCCGCCGAAGAGAATGGAGGCCAGAACGCTCACGTTCGGACGCCAGATCGTGAAGATGACCAGCGCGATGGCAAGCCAGCCGCGGTCGCCGAAGGCGTTGTTCGACCAGACGCCGCAGGCGTAGTCCATGACGTAATACAATCCGCCGAGTCCGGCGATCATGCTGCCGATGCAGGTCGCAAGGTACTTGTACTTCGTGACGTTGATACCGGCGGCGTCTGCGGTCGCGGCGCTCTCGCCGACGGCGCGCAGATACAGGCCCGGACGGGTGTGCTTCAGGAAGTAGGACGCCAGCAGCGCGATGAGGATCGCAAGATAGGCGAGGAAGCCGTAGGACAGGAACACCTGACCAAACCAGCCGAGCTTCGACGCGAACGGAAGCGATTTGCTGAAATAGCCGCTCGTTGCGGAAAGCGCGATGGACGGGACCTCGCTTCCGGCCAGCTTGATAAGGGAGCCGCCGAAGAAGTTGCCGATGCCGACGCCGAAGGTCGTCATGGCAAGGCCGGTGACGTTCTGATTGGCACGGAGCGTGACGGTCAGCAGGCAGTACAGAAGGCCCATCAGCAGCGACCCCGCCAGCGAGCACAGCATCGGGATGCCGATGGCGAGCCACGCGCTCATTTCCGCCGCCGGGACGGCCTGCTCATAGAAGAACGCGCCAATGACGCCGCAGATACCGCCGACATACATGCCGCCGGGAACACCCAGGTTCAGGTTGCCGGATTTCTCCGTCAGGATCTCACCGGTGCTGCCGTAGAGCAGCGGGATGCCCTGCATGACGGCACGGGGAATAAAAGATGCAAAATCAAAAGACATTCCTTACGCCTCCTTTTCGCCCTTGCGCAGGCTGATCTTATAGGTGAGGAAGAACTCACTGCCGATGATGAAGAACAGGATGATGCCGGTCAGGATATCCGAGAACGAATGGTTCAGGGCGAAGGTGCTGGAGATCTCGCTGGCGCCGCGGCTCAGCACGACCAGCAGCAGGCTCGTAAAGACCATGGCGATCGGGTTGAACTTTGCAAGCCAGGAAACCATGACGGCGGTGAAGCCGCGTCCGCCGACGATGGTGGTCGTCAGCGTATGATCGGTGCCGGCGGTGAGCATCAGGCCCATCAGGCCGCAGACCGCGCCGGAAAGCACCATCGTGCGGACGATCACGCGATCGACCTTGATACCGGCGTAGCTCGCGGTGCGGCGGCTCTCGCCGACGACGGCGATCTCATAGCCGTGCTTGCTGTAGTTGAGGTAGACATACATCAGGAGCGTCATGACGGCCACGACCAGAATGACCAGCAGGTATTTCTGCCCGCCGATGACCGGCAGCCAGCCCGCCTCGGAGTTCTGGTTGATGACGCCGATCTTGCCCGCGCCCTTCGGAACCTCCCAGATGATGATGAAGAACGCTGCAAGCTGGGTCGCAATGTAGTTCATCATGAGGGTGAACAGCGTTTCGTTGGTGTTCCACTTCGCCTTGAAGAAGGACGGGAGGAAGCCCCACATCGCACCCGCCGCAACGGCAGCGACGAGCATGACCAGGATCAGCAGTGCGTTCGGGAGCTTGTCCCCGAGGCAGATCATGCAGGCGGCCGTCGCCAGACAGCCGATCAGGACCTGGCCCTCCGCGCCGATGTTCCAGAAACGCATTTTGAACGCGGGTGTGACCGCCAGCGAAATGCCGAGCAGGACGGCGAGATTCTGGAACGTGACCCAGGATTTCCGGGCAGTGCCGAACGCGCCGTGGAAGATGGTGCCGTAGATGCTGAGCGGATTTTCGCCCGTCAGCAGCATCGTCACGACCGCGCACACGATCAGCGCCAGAACGATCGCGCCGCCGCGAATCGCAAACGCCTGATACCACGGCAGGGCGTCGCGCTTGGTGATATGGAAAAGTGATTTCTTATTCATCCGCTTTGCCTCCTCCCACGAGGGTCATCAGACGGCCGATCTCGCGCTTGTCGGTGGTGCGGGCGTCAACCACGCCCGAGACCTCGCCGCCGCACAGGACCACGATGCGGTCGCACAGCTCCAGCAGAACGTCCAGATCCTCGCCGACATAGACGACGGCGACGCCCTTCATTTTCTGCTCCGTCAGCAGGTTGTAGATGGTATACGAGGTGTTGATGTCGAGGCCGCGCACGGCGTAGGCCGTCATCAGAACGGCCGGGGACTGCGCGATCTCGCGCCCGACCAGAACCTTCTGGACGTTGCCGCCGGACATGCGGCGGACGGGGAAGCTGGTGCTGGGCGTGACGACGCCAAGCTCCTCCCAGATACGGTTTGCCAGTGCCTCGGGATCCTTGCGGTTGAGGAAGATACCGTGACCCTTCCGCCATGAACGGAGCATCATGTTGCCTGTCATGCCCATCGAGCCGACAAGGCCCATGCCGAGCCGGTCCTCCGGGACGAAGGACATCGAAATGCCGCTCTTGCGGATGTCCATCGGGTCGAGTCCGACGAGATTTTTCGGCGCGCTTCCGTCGGGCGCATAGAACGTGACGGAGCCGGAGGAGACGGGATACAGGCCCGCGATGGCCTCGAGCAGCTCGCGCTGGCCGGAGCCTGCGACGCCCGCGATGCCGAGCACCTCGCCGGAATTGATCGAGAAGGAAACGTCGGACAGGCGCTTGACGCCAAGCTCGTCATAAACGGTCAGCCCGTCGATGACAAGGCGGGGGTGGACGTTCACCGGCTCGGGCCGGTCGATGTTCAGCGTGACCGAGTGGCCGACCATCATGTCGGTCAGGGACTGCTGGTCGGCGTCCTTCGTAAGGACGTCGCCGATGTACTCTCCCTTGCGCAGAACAGCGACGCGGTCGGAGACCGCAAGCACCTCGTGCAGCTTATGTGTGATGATGATGAGCGACTTGCCGTCGGCCTTCATGTTGCGCATGATCTGGAACAGCTTGTCCGTTTCCTGCGGGGTGAGGACGGCGGTCGGCTCGTCGAGGATGAGGATATCCGCTCCGCGATAGAGCACCTTGACGATCTCGACGGTCTGCTTCTGCGAAACGGACATGTCGTAGATCTTCTGGTTGGGGTCGATGTCGAAGCCGTAGCGGTCGCAGATCTCCTTGACCTTCTTTGCAGCGGCCACAAGATCGAGCTTGCCCGGCTCGTTCAGGCCGAGGACGATGTTCTCGGTCGCGGTAAACAGATCGACCAGCTTGAAATGCTGATGGATCATGCCGATGCCGTATTCAAAAGCGGCCTTCGGCGAGGAAATGTTCACGGGCTTGCCGTGAATATAAATCTGGCCCTCGTCGGGGAAATAGATGCCGGAGAGCATATTCATGAGCGTGGTCTTGCCGCTGCCGTTTTCGCCGAGCAAAGACAGGATCTCGCCCTCGTGCAGCTCCAGATTGATGGCGTTGTTCGCCGTCACCTTTCCAAACCGCTTTGTAATATTCTCCATTTTCACTGCGCATTCAGCACCCAAGGCGGTCACCCTTTCTTTGCGGAAGAAGCCTCTCCCGTTTTTACTTTATTATTTTAGCATAACTCAGCGGCATTGTAAATCAGTATGACCAAAAAATTTTTTAGATAGATAAAAAGTTTTTCATATAATGACCAAGACCGTTCGGCAATGCGGAATTGGATTCCGTAAAAAGGAAATTGCCGCTCCGGAGGCAGGCTTTGCGTCCCGTCTCCGAAAAATGGAATCGGGCTGCCCGAGGGCAGCCCGATAAGGATCGGTCTCGGCTTAGAACGCCTGGTCGAGCAGGGTAATGCCGTCGATATAGAGGTTGAAGTACGGAGCGGAGCGGTCGGAGGACTCGGCGAAGTAGCCGTCCTTGATCGCCTCGGTGTCGGGCGTGTAGTCGGGGTCGGTATCGACGTCCGCCATGTAGCTGTCGAGCTGCTTGCCGTCAACCGTGAAGGTGGTGATGTCAAAGACGTGGCGCGTGCCGGCTTCCAGCTCGGCCTTGACCTGGTCAAGCGCTTCCTGCGTGCCAGCAGCGGCGACCTTCTCGTTCAGCTCGGAGAGGACGACGGAGCCGGTGGCCAGCGTGCCGGTCCAGTCCGTGTCGATGGCTTCGCCGTTCATGCAGGCCTTGATGGCGTAGATGTAGTACGGAGCCCAGTCAATACGGGAGGAAATGATGTAGGTGTTGGGGCCGACGGAAGCAGTGGAGCCGTTGTAGGAGACGTTGGGGACACCGGCGGTCTCGCAGGCGGTCGGAGCACCGAAGGAGTCGGCGTGCTGACTGATGAGCTTGCAGCCGTTCTGGATCAGCTTCTGAGCGCCTTCCTTCTCAGCAGTCTCGTCGTACCAGCTGCCGGTGAAGGTGACTTCCATCGTGACGGTCGGGCAGACGGAGCGTGCGCCCAGGAAGAAGGAGGTGTAGCCGGAGATAACTTCCGCGTAGGTGAATGCGCCGACATAGCCCATCTTGGCCTCGTCCGCGGTGAACTCACCGTTCTCGATCATCTCATTGAGCTTCATACCGGCGGCGACGCCAGCCAGATAACGGCCCTCATAGATGGAGGCGAAAGCGTTGTGGTAGTTGGAAAGGCCCTCGGTGTGCGCCTTGGTGCCGGTGGAGTGGCAGAACTGCACGTTGGGGAATTCCTTGGCGGCCTGGATCATGTAGTCCTCGTGACCAAAGGAGTCGGCAAAGATGATGTTGCAGCCGGCGTCAGCCAGCTCAGCGGCCTTGTCGTAGCACTCCTGGCCTTCGGGAACGTTGGTGATCAGCGTGTACTCAACGCCCAGCGTCTCGCAGGCTTCCTTGGCGGCGTTGATGAAGTTCAGGTCATAGGTGGAGTTTTCATCATGCAGAGTGATGAAGCCGACCTTGAAGCCCTCGGGAACTTCCGTGTTCTCAGCCGGGGTCTCGGCGGGCGTGTTCTCAGCCGGGGTCTCGGCGGGCGTGTCGTTCGCAGGCTTCGAAGCGCAGGCGACCAGTGCAAGCACCATGACGAGCGCCAGCAGCAGAGCAAGAACCTTTTTCATTTTGTGTTCCTCCTAAAAAATTTTTGGGTCTCTCACAGCGTTTCATGAAAGCGTTGAAGCGCTTGTCCATATATTACTCCATTTCGGCGGACGTTTCAATATTTTTTTGAAAAAAGTTTCCTTGAAATGGGTGAAATCGTACACAAAAGTGCGCCCGGAACCTAAAAAATTTTTAGGAAAAATCACGTCTTGACGTTTTCTATAAAACCAGAAAGAAGATTTTGGATAGAATCACGGAAGAAAATGCATGGGCTAAATGACGAAACCGTGGTATAATAATTAAACTGCCCTTGGCGAAAATCAACAATTCCCCATCGCCGAACAGTCAATTTTCTCAGAAAAAGGGAGCGAACAGCGCGTGAAGAGCTTTGTGTTGAAGGGCCAGATCTGTACGAGCGTGTCGATGGACGAGATCGGCATTACGGAGAATGGCTATCTTGTGGTGGAGGACGGTCTTGTGCGCGGCGTGTTCCGGGAGCTGCCCGGACAGTTTGCCGCGCTGCCGCTGAATGACCGCGGCAGCTGCCTCATCCTCCCCGGCATGACCGACCTGCACGTCCACGCGCCGCAGTTCGCCTTCCGGGGCCTCGGGATGGATATGGAGCTGCTGGAGTGGCTCAACACCTATACCTTCCCGGAGGAGTCAAAATACCGGGATCTGGAATATGCACACCGCGCGTATGAGAGCTTTGTGCGCCACCTTGTCCACAGCACGACCACCCGCGCCAGTATTTTTGCCACCATCCATGTGCCGGCGACGCTGCACCTGATGGAGCTGCTGGAGCAAAGCGGCCTGCGCACCTACGTCGGCAAGGTCAACATGAACCGCAACTGCCCGGTTTATCTGCGCGAGATCTCGAAGAATCAGGCCGTGCGGGATACTGTCGCGTGGATCGAGGCGGCGGAGAAATTCGAAAAAACGAAGCCCATCCTGACGCCGCGCTTCATCCCGTCGTGTACCGACGATCTGATGTACGCGCTCAGCGAGATCCGGCGGCAGTACGGCCTGCCCGTGCAGAGTCACCTGTCCGAGAATTTCAGCGAGATCGCGTGGGTGCAGGAGCTTTGCCCGCGCTCGAAGTGCTATGGCGACGCCTACCGGCAGTTCGGGCTTTTCGGCGGCGACCACCGCTGCATCATGGCCCACTGCGTCCACTCCGGTGAGCTGGAGCAGGAGCTGATGAAGGAGAACGGCGTGTTCATCGCGCATTCGCCGGAATCGAACATGAATCTTTCCTCCGGCGTCGCGCCGGTCAGCAGATTCCTGGACAACGGCCTGAAGGTCGGCCTCGCCACCGACGTGGCCGGCGGCAGCCATGAGAGCATCCTCCGCGCCATGATGCACGCCATTCAGGCCTCGAAGCTCCGCTGGCGGCTTCAGGATCAGTCCGTGCCCGCATTGTCCTTCGACCGCGCGTTCTATCTGGCGACGATGGGCGGCGGCGAATTCTTCGGGAAGGTCGGCGCGTTCCGCGACGGCTATGAGGCCGACATCGTCGTGATGGACGATTCTTCGCTCGACCATCCGCAGGAGCTTTCCGTCCGCGCGCGTCTCGAGCGGCTGGTCTATCTCGCCGACGAGCGCTGCGTCCGCGAAAAATATGTCGCGGGCGAAAAGGTGCTTTGAGTATTGACAAAAGGAAATCGCCTGTGTACAATACACAGGCGATTTTCATTCCGCCAAAGAACCTCGTAGAGTTCCGCCGCGCACGGCGGAATGGAATGTAGGTTTGTTTTGCCCGGCGGCGTGTACGTCGGACAAAACACTTTACGTCCTGCAAGTGTGGAATTTGTGTGCCTGCGGCACACAAATTATGCGCGCAGCAGGATGCAGGCCTTTTCAAACGGGAAACCAGCGCAGCGTTTCCCGTTTGAGAGCGTGTCAAAAACACTTTTGACACGCTCAAAGTCGCCTGTGTACAATACACAGGCGATTTTTCATAGCGCTTCGGCGCAGACAGTTCGTAACCATCCTGTCTTAAAACAAAACTAGGGAACAGGATGGGCGCATTGCGCCCATTTTTTGTTCCGCGGAAAGGAAACACATCATGAAAAAGCTCAACACAAGACAAATCGCACTCAACGGCGTGGTCGCCGGACTCTACGCGGCCATCACCATCCTGACGGCCTCCTTCGCCTACGGGGACATTCAGTTCCGCATCGCCGACGCGATGTGCCTGCTCGTCGTCCTCGAGCCGAGTCTGACCGTCGGACTGACGCTCGGCTGCGTCATCGCCAACATTTTCTCCACCGTTTCGGTGCTGGACATCGTGGTCGGCTCGGCGGCGACGCTGATCGGCTGCCTGCTGACGGCCCGGATGAAGAAAACGTGGCTGCTGCCGCTGCCGACGATCCTCGCAAACGCCGTTCTGGTCGGGGCCATGCTGGCCTTCGTCCTGACGCCGGAAACCTTCTGGCTGGGCTTCGCGCTCAAGGGCGCGCAGGTCGCCGCGGGCGAGATCACCGTGCTGTATGTCCTCGGCGTGCCGCTCTATCTCTTTATGAAGAAGGAAAACGTGATCGGAAAAATTCTCAAATGACGCCGCGCGGCGGTCAGGTTATGACGAAGCCGCCGCTGACGCCCAGCACCTGCCCCGTGATAAAGCCGGAATCGGCCAGATCGGCGATGGCCTTCGCCACGTCCTCCGGACGGCCGAGCCGCTCGATGGGCGTCTCCTGCCGGAGCTGCTCCAGCACCTCCGGCGCGACGGAGGCGCACATATCGGTCTGAATGACGCCCGGCGCGACGGCATTGACGCGGATGCCGCTCGGGCCAAGCTCCTGTGCCAGCGCCTTGGTCAGCGCGAGGACTGCGCCCTTGGTCGCGGAATAGCCCGCCTCGCACGTCGCGCCGACCTGTCCCCAC